>ERZ651768.2406-NODE-2406-length-13018-cov-15.695078_pt1 | contig 13018 bp, 8 predicted proteins | sample MGYA00514754_ERZ651768 | MGnify/ENA metagenome assembly ERZ651768 | reverse complement strand
CACGTGATGAATCTCGAGACCGTCAATACCTACGAGGGTACCCATGACATCCACGCGCTGATTCTCGGTCGCGCGCAAACGGGTATCCAAGCGTTTAACTGAGACGTCTATTTCTAACATGGATCTGAACGACGGCGAGCGACTGGCCCTAGATCAAGTCGCACCGCAACCTTTTCGGTCGAATTGCCGACGATGCCCTCGGTTGGTCGACCACCTGGAAAGTGTCCGCCTGGAGATGCCCGAATACCATTGCGCACCCGTTCCGACGTGGGGCACTCGGCGGGCACGTGTTCTCATCGTGGGTCTAGCCCCGGGTCTTCACGGCGCCAACCGCACCGGGCGTCCCTTCACGGGCGACGCGTCAGGACGTTTGCTTTTTAGTGTCCTCGCGGCGACCGGTTTTGCACGGCAAACGGGCACATCAATTCGTCTTCGCGGATGTAGGATCACCAATGCAGTACGTTGTTTACCGCCGCAAAATAGACCCACCGGCATCGAGCTCTCTCGTTGTCGCACGTACTTGGCCCACGATCTCGACACGTTATGGTCGCGAGCCGTCAGGGCCAATCGATGCGTCGTCGCGCTCGGCGCGATGGCCTACGCAAGCGTGTCACGACTCTTAGACGTCCAGCAACCATTCGAGCATGGCGCTTCGATCGATGTAGTGGATCGTCTTCGGCTCATCGCGAGCTTCCACCCTAGTCGCCTCAACGTGAATACAGGCCGCATCACACGGGCGATGTTGACAACGATTTTTCGCGAAGTCCGTGACTACGTCGACGATAGTCCTCATGCCGACGGTGCATCGGTTGGGGGTTAGCGCTTATAGTCCAGCGCATGGTGGCCCAATCAAACTTTGACTCCAAAACGTTCCTGCCATCGTTGACGCGTCGACCCGGCGTGTACCGCATGCTCGACAGCGAAGGCGACGTCCTCTACGTCGGCAAAGCGCGCAATCTTCGAAATCGAGTTACCAGTTACTTCCGTGCGTCTGGCTTGGCCACCAAGACCATCGCACTGATGAACAAGGTGGATGATATTCAGGTCACGGTGACGGCTAGCGAAACGGAAGCGCTGCTGCTCGAACAAAGTTTGATCAAAGCGGATCGACCTATGTACAACGTTTTGTTTAGGGACGACAAATCGTATCCATACATATGCTTGACGGAACACACTTTTCCTCGGCTCGCGCTGCATCGTGGGACAAAGCAACAAGTTGGCAGATACTTCGGGCCTTACCCAAGTGCCGGAGCGGTACGTGAAAGTATTCAGGTACTCCAAAAGCTATTCCAATTGCGATCTTGTGAAGACGGCTTTTACAAAAATCGATCAAGACCCTGCCTACAGCATCAAATCGGCAGATGCAGTGCACCGTGTGTCGGACGTGTGGAGTCCGAAGATTACGCCGCGGACGTGGGTCTTGCCCAAATGTTTTTGGAGGGTCGTAGCAGAGCTGTGCTTCAAGAGCTTAAGCAACGCATGGAGTCTGCCTCCAAGGCACGTGAATTTGAGCACGCGGCAAGATACCGCGATCAGATTGCTCAACTGCGGCGTATTCAAGAGAATCAATATGTCCACGGCGAATCGGGGGAGGTGGATGTTTTCGCCCTTGCTCAGGATTCTTCGTATACCTGCGTCCAAGGTTTATTCATTCGAGGTGGACGCGTCATAGGCCAGCGTACGTGGTATCCGAAAAATGAACTCGATACCCCACCGGGTGCGCTTTTGAGCTCGTTTGTTTCTCAATATTACCTAGCGAGCGAAGGGCGAGTTATACCGAAACTTGTGTTGACATCGATTCCTTTGGATGAGGAGGAATTGGTTGAGTCTGTCTTGGCAGGGCGGTCTGGACGAAAAGTGTCTGTTACGTCAAAAGTTCGAGCGCAGCGCGCGCGTTGGCTTGAAATGGCGCGCGATAATGCTGCACTTTCGCTGACATCGTATGTAGCGGAAAGGCGTAACGTTTTTTCGCGCTTTGTGGATCTTCAGGAACTTCTTGAACTTGAGGATATGCCCAAGCGTCTGGAATGTTTTGATATTAGTCATACGTCCGGTGAGGCGACGGTAGCATCTTGCGTCGTCTTTGATACCAACGGCCCTTTGAAGTCCGATTACCGACGTTTCAATATTGAGGGTGTGACCGCGGGCGATGATTACGCCGCGATGGAACAAGCACTTCGACGCCGGTATCGTCGTCTCAAGGAAGGCGAAGCGGTCTTACCAGATCTTTTGGTTATCGATGGTGGCCAAGGACAACTCGGAAAAGCCGCCGGCGTGCTGAGTGAGTTGCAAGTGGATGACATCGGACTGATTGGCGTCGCGAAAGGACCAGCACGTAAGGCTGGGTTAGAAAAGATCCTACTGTATGGTCAGGGAGAGTTATCGGTTCCGGCTACCAGTGGTTCGATGCATCTATTGCAACATATTCGCGACGAAGCTCACCGGTTTGCGATCACCGGACATCGTGGACGCCGGGCAAAAAACCGCCGTCGATCTGCACTGGATGGCATAGCTGGCATTGGACCTAAACGCAAACGTGAATTGATGGCATATTTCGGTTCGCTTGCTACGATTAAGGGCGCGAGCTCGGAGGAAATCGCGAAAGTTCCAGGGATAAGTCAAAAACTCGCGGACGACATATATGGAGCACTTCATGCCGCGTGAGTCGTTTCCGGTGACATTACCAAATACTTTAACGCTGGTGCGTATCGCTCTCATACCAGTGTTCGTTTTGACCTACATATTTTTTACGGATGACATGCTATGGGTCTCGGCGGTTTTGTTTGCGTGCGCCGCTTTTACCGATTGGCTAGACGGATTTCTCGCTCGGCAACTAGGGCAAGGCACCGCGTTTGGGGCGTTCCTTGACCCGGTAGCCGATAAACTCATTGTGGTGACCGCATTGGTTCTTTTGATCGAGAGTCATTCGAATCTTGTGATGACCCTTCCGGGACTTATCATCGTTGGTCGAGAAATAATCATTTCCGCGCTGCGCGAATGGATGGCGGAGATGAACCGCCGTGGCTTGGTCGATGTGTCTTGGCTTGGGAAAATCAAGACCGGCGTGCAGATGATCGCTATCGTTGTGCTTTTAGCAAACCCGCCTTCACTGGCAATTCCGTGGGTGATCCTTGGAATGTTGCTTCTTTACGTCGCGGCATTAATGACGCTGTGGTCGATGTTTTTGTATTTAAAGGCAGCGTGGCCGACGTTACGGGATGGATTGTATGAACAAGAGACATCCGCGGTTGTCGAAGAGGAGGACGATTCGGCTTGATGACGAGGAGCGTGATAAGATCGCCTGCTGCCTTGTACTGTGCGCTTTTTGTCCGAAGTGCACTGTGAACGGCTAAAAGGCTGGGTGGCAGAGTGGTTATGCAGCGGACTGCAACTCCGTGTACGCCGGTTCGATTCCGACTCCAGCCTCCAAATACAAAAAAGCGTGACCCCGGTTGTTCGACACATCGGTTCGGTGCACCGAATGGTAGCCAGCCTAAATGGTGCAAATCAGCAAGGAGGATCAATGCGTAGCGGATGGTGTAACAAAGTGGGTAAATTTACAGGTTCGCTTGTTGCACTGGCGACTTTGACAGCCTTCGCTACGGAAGACCCCAGCGAGATTACGAGCGTTGAAGGTATTAGTGAATACCGTTTGAAGAATGGTCTCCAAGTGATCCTGTTTCCGGATCCGAGCAAACCCACCATCACTGTCAACATGACCTACCTCGTTGGTTCGAGACACGAGGGGTATGGCGAAACCGGGATGGCCCATTTGCTAGAGCACTTAGTTTTTAAAGGTACACCCCGTCATCCGAATATCCCGCAGGAGCTAACTGAACGAGGTGCGTCGCCGAATGGAACCACCTCATCGGATCGAACAAATTATTTTGAAACATTGCCAGCGACGCACGAAAACCTCGAGTGGGCTCTTGATCTCGAATCCGATCGAATGATCAATAGTTTTATTTCCGCGGAAGATCTCGAGTCCGAAATGACCGTGGTGCGCAATGAGATGGAATCGGGCGAAAACAACCCGTTCCGGATTTTGTATCAGCGCACCATGTCCATGGCCTATCTCTGGCACAACTACGGCAAATCGACAATCGGCGCACGCAGTGACGTTGAAGGCGTGCCCATCGATCGTTTAAAGGCCTTCTATCGAAAGTATTACCAGCCTGACAACGCTGTATTGGTGATGGCGGGAAAGTTCGAGCCGAAGTTTGCACTCGAAAAAATTGTCGAGAAATTTGGAGTGATTCCTGCACCGGATCGTTCGGGAGAAAATCGAATTTACCCCACCTATACCCGAGATCCGGTTCAGGACGGGGAACGTTCCGTCACGTTGCGCCGGGTAGGGGATGTCCAATATGCCATGGTCATTCATCACATACCGCCGGGTGCACACGAAGATCTGGCGGCGTTGGATATCCTGGGCCACGTGCTCGATAACGCAACCTCAGGTCGGCTGCACAAGGCGTTGGTTGAGACGGAAAAAGCCGTATCGGTCGCGTCGTACGCGTATCAATTCCGTGAATCCGGGCCCATGCTGACGTACGCACAAGTTCGCAAAGATGGGTCGCTCGGCGACGTCTGGGAAACTATGCAAGCTGTGATTTACGGTACAGCAACCGAAGAGTTGGTGACGGATTCCGAGGTTGAGCGTGCACGTGCGTTTTATCTAAAGAACATCGAACTCGGTTTCAATTCGTCCCAGAACATCGCGCTACAACTGAGCAACTGGGTGGCGATGGGAGACTGGCGGCTGTTTTTCTTGCACCGCGACCGATTGGCCACAGTTACGACGGACGATGTTCGTCGGGTTGCAGCGACTTACCTGAAACCCCAGAACAGTACCGTCGGTTTTTTTGTCCCGACAGATAAACCGGATCGGGTCGAGATTCCACAAGTTCCGGACATCGCATCGATGTTGGCAGGATACCGGGGTAGAGATGCCGTCAAGAGTGGCGAGGCGTTTGATACATCCTTGCCGAACATCGATGCGCGTACGCGAAGGGCCACGTTCGACAACGGATTCAAATTAGCGATGCTACCTAAAGAAACTAGGGGCGCGAACGTTGTCGTTTCGTTGGCACTGCTGTTCGGGTCAGAACCGACGCTACGAGATCACGTCACGCGAGGGGAGATAGCTGGAAGCATGTTGATGCGCGGTACCGAGCGTCTCGATCGTCAACAGTTAATCGATGAAATGAATCGGTTAAAAACTCGCGGTGGAGTGAGTGGTGGCGTCTACTCAGCTGGAGGAAGTCTGCAGACAACCCGTGAAAATTTGCCTAAGGTCATCGAGCTTATAGGTGAAATCCTGAAAACGCCGGCGTTCGACGCTGGCCAATTCATGGAGCTGAAACAACAAACGCTCGCCGGTTACGAGCAGAATCGCTCAGATCCGCGAGCGTTGGGTGCTCTTGCGTTAACCAGGGTTCTCAATCCGTTGGAGCGCGACCATCCGCTCTATGCGAGTTCGTTTGAGGAAGCCATCGCGGATATGGAAGCCGTGGAATTAGAGGAAGTCGTCGAGTTTCACGAATCTTTATATGGTGCCAGTAACGGACGAATGGCGATCGTTGGCGATTTTGACCCGGCTGAGATTGAGCCTTTGGTACGGACCGTATTTGGGAATTGGGATTCTCCTCAAGCGTTCATGAGAATTGCTAATCCCTTCCAAGATGTAGACCAGACAAAAATCGTTATTAATACGGCAGATAAGCCCAATGCGTACTTTGCGGCGGGAATAGGGCTTCCGATCAGAGACGATGATGCGGATTATCCGGCATTAATGCTTGCCAACTTTATGCTCGGGGGCGGCTTCTTGAGCTCTCGTTTAGCGACACGCCTGCGACAAAACGAAGGCTTGAGTTATGGCGTGGCTTCACAATTTTCTGCACACCCAATCGATCTCTCTGGTTTATTTAGAGCGTACGCGATCTATGCCCCGGAAAACGCAAACAAACTGGAAGCTGCGTTTATCGAGGAGATCGAACGGGCGGTGAAAGAGGGCTTCACAGACGATGAAGTCTCCGACGCGAAGTCGGGCTATGTGCAGTACCGAAATAACATGCGCTCGAATGACTCCACCCTAGCGTCGATGCTCTCCCAGAATCTATACCTCGATCGAACCATGGCGTGGACCGACGACCTGGAGAAGAAAATCGGTAGATTGACGCCTCGAGAAATAAAAGCCGCTTTACAAAGGCACATAATTCCAGGTCGGATTTCCATCGTTGTTGCCGGTGATTTCGAGGAGTAATTCAGCCGATTCCCAGACGTTGGAACTGTTCATCGGGTGCGTTGACCGATCGCATACCTTCATTCAAAAGTTCCAACATATCTTTTTCGTCCTGCTTGCCCAGCCGATTTTCGTCCTCGTTAGGATCGATGTTGATGTCATAAAGATGATGCTCGCCAACTCTCGGATGGACCCAATATGGCAACAAATCGCCAGCTTGAAACGTTTGCCGAATCACCGGGATATTAGCCCCCGGCATAAAATCCAACACCGCACGATCATCGGGCATCGGCCACGGCGGATTGATTCTCTTGATGGGCATCGTCGACCAGCGGTTGGACCAAAGTGACAGTGGGAAGCCGTCATCGACGGGTGCACGCGCGTATTTTCGGTGGCCGTCGTACACTTGTACCCAGTTACCGAAAATTCCGCCCAACGCCCATTCCCGCACGCTTTTTTGTTGACCTGATATAAGTGGCAGCAATGAAACGCCGTGGGTATCGTGTTGCATCGTGACATCAAATAGATCGCACAAGGTGGCGTTGATATCCACATTGGTGGACAGTGCATCAACTTCACATGAGTCGATGCCTGGGTACGCAATATAGAGTGGTGTATGACCCAGCGGTTCGTATTGAGGTACGCCGGGCTTACCCCAGATATCTTTTTCACCGAGGTAGTGACCGTGATCCGTACATAAAATGACCATGGTGTCGTCCCACAGATCATTTTGATCGATGGTATCCAGGACTTTCCCGAGCCAATGATCGATCATCGATAGCTTGGAACCGTAATTGCACCGAATGTGCTGTCCCTCGCGTTCGGTGATCACGCCGCGTTCAACGTTGCGGACGCCGTAAGGAGGCCAGATCAACTGCTCGCCCTTCCATGTTTCGTCATAGCAATTTACCCAAGGTGCGGGCGTGTCGAAGGGTTCGTGTGGATCGAATTCATCGACGTAGACTAGAAACTGATCGTGATGATTAGCGTTATCGTTAAGCCAGTTCGCGGTTGCATTCATGGTTTTCGGCCCGGGGAAATCCAGTTCCGACCGGAACCAGGTTCGCGATTCGTCGTAGTGGGCGGGCCGTTTTGAGGCAGGTAATGCCGGGGCGCCCATCCAAGAGGGATCCGGTCGAGATTTCCAGGGGTCGCCTTCATGACCTCGAAGATATTCCCATGCGTAAAAGTCCGTGTGGTAATTCTCGCCGCCGGTCTCGAAGAGATGAGGATGATCGGTAAAGAGCATCGTGTTGACGTTCTTTTCGCGTAGATGCGCCGTGATCGGAGCTTCCCATAGTTCGATTGATCCCCATGGCTTCCAGAGGAAGTCGAGGGCACCGCAGAGGATGTCGTGCCTCGCGGGCATACAGGGCAACGAGCCCGTGAAGTGACGATTAAAACGCACGGCGCGTTCGGCGAAACGATCAATGTTAGGTGTTTCGAATTCGGTTCCGCCGTAATTACCGATCATGTGGCGATTCAAACTGTCCAATAAAATGACAATGGCATTCTTGGCTTTCTTCATGTGGATTCTCTTGTGATCGTCGAAGGCGTTTTTCTAACAATGGGCGTAACCGGCTAACTAAGTAAATAGTGCTGAAACACTCTCTCCCGTATGAATCGCATGGATCGCGTCAGCAAACAGGTGCGCAACGGACACAACTTCAATCTTGTCGCTTGCCGTTTCCGCGGGCAGCGGAATCGTGTCGGTAACGACCAAACGCTCGATAGGCGAATCTTCGATACGCCGGATAGCGTTACCAGACAGTACGGGATGGACGGCTGCAGCTTCGATCCGAATAGCCCCGTGTGCACCAATAAATCGCGCGGCTTCGATCATGGTGCCTCCACTGGCGATCTCATCGTCAATGATGAGCCCATTTTTGCCGTGGACGTCGCCGATTAGGGCGACGGCTTCTGGGTTCTCCGAATCATCCACTCGTCTTTTATCCACAACGGCAATGGGAAGGTTCAATCGATTGGCATAGTCACCTACATCTTTCGCTTCGCTGACATCACCGGCGACTAGCACGCTGTTCTCCATAGCCGTTGTCTCGCGAAGTCGATCACATACGACGGGCGTCGCGTTGAGTTGGTCGACGGGAATACGAAAGAAGCCTCCAACCTGTGGCGAGTGTAGATTCATGGTCAAAACCCGATCTGCGCCCGCAGTTTCGAGAAGGTCTGCCATCAACCGTGCCGTGATGGATATGCGCGGGCGGTCTTTCTTGTCCGAGCGGGCGTATGGAAAGTAAGGTAGTACTGCCGTTACTCGGCGGGCCGATGCATGTTTTAGAGCATCGATGATGATCAATAACTCGACGAGGAAATCGGAGACTGGCGGACATGACGTCTGTATAACAAAAACATCTGATTCGCGAACGTTCTCGAGACTTTGAAACAGAATATTTTCATTGCCGAATCGGATGATCTCCGTGGCACTCAGGGGTACCCCGAGATGGTTGCTGATATCTTGCGCAAGGGCAGGGTGCGAGGTCCCAGCGATGATCTTGATATCATTTGCCATGTCGTAACGATCTCTGGTGCCGGGGCGCCATTATCTTCACATTACAGGTTCAGGTAAAAGGCGAAACAGTTTTTGGCGTGGACATCGACGCGGAGACACGGTGTGGGCATTACCACAGGGGTGTTGACGTCGTTGCCATCCGGTTCTATTGCTGTAGAAGTTGGTATGCGTGTCACGATTGCCATCTAGCCCTGGCGGACCACCCCCCGGTCGTCTGGCCACGCGGGTTATGGGCGGAACATGCGATACTCTGTGGCGTCTGTGGCCATCAGCTTACCGTGCACCAATACTTGGCGGGCGATTCCGTCTGCCCTTCATGTTCCGCTCACTTTAATCCCGGATGCCAACTGCACCATCATCTTTACTTCGAGTCCGGGAATTGAGTACCCGGCTTGCCATCGATATCGGCGGTACGTTCACTGATGTTGTTTTGCAGCGAGGAACAGAACGCTTTACTACCAAGGTATTAACAACTCACGTCGATCCAACCGACGGCACATTGACTGGTGTCGGGACGGTACTGGATCAGTCGCACACCAAGCCCAGTTCGATCGAATTGGTGGTGCACGGAACGACGCTCGCCACGAATGCGCTGATCCAGCGTCGCGGGGCTAAAACCGCGCTGCTGACCACCGCGGGTCACCGCGACGTGGTTGAGATGGCCTTTGAAAATCGCTTCGACCAATACGACCTAAATATTGACCGCGCGCAGCCGCTGGTTTCACGCGCGTTGCGCATACCTATCGTTGAGAGGATTAATGCAGCAGGTGAGATACTCACCCCGTTGGACGTAACGACGGTTGATGCAGCGCTCGACGTCCTTGAACGCGCACGAATCGAGAGCGTTGCAATCGGGTTCTTACACTCGTATGCGAACTCTAAACACGAAGAGTTGGTCGCTGCCAGGTTGAGTGAACGCTTTCAGGACGTTGCCGTAACACTGTCGTCTTCAGTCTGTCCTGAGATCCGTGAATACGAAAGGTTTTCAACAGCTTGTGCTAACGCGTACGTACTTCCAATGATGGCGCGTTATTTGATTCAGCTTGAAAAACGATTGATCGGATCGGGAATTAAGTGTCCGATGCTAATGATGACGTCGGGTGGGGGATTGACGACTTTTGAGACAGCGGCACGCTTTCCGATTCGATTGGTCGAGTCAGGACCGGCTGGCGGAGCCATTCTAGCTAGCCAAATTGCAGCAGAAGTTGGCCTCGACGAGGTCATATCGTTCGACATGGGCGGTACGACGGCCAAGATTTGTTTAATCGATGCCGCCATACCGCAATTTTCTCGGGCGTTCGAAGTCGATCGGCGATACCGATTTAAGAAAGGTAGTGGCCTACCTGTTAGGGTACCTGTCATTGAAATGGTGGAAATAGGCGCTGGTGGCGGTTCAATTGCCTTAGTCGACAATTTGAATCGTGTGCGAGTTGGTCCGAAGAGTGCTGGCTCTGAGCCAGGACCTGCTTGTTATGGAAAGGGAGGCCAGCAAGCGACCGTGACGGATGCTGACGTCGTCATGGGTCGGATGGATGAAGATCGGTTTGCGTCAGGACACATACACCTTGATGTCGATGCGGCAGCTGTCGCAGTGAAAACATCGGTGGGTAATGCCCTTGACTTTGATCTACATCGTGCTGCCTTTGCGATTTCCGAAGTCGTTGACGAAAACATGGCGACAGCTGCCCGCGGTCATGCGAGTGAGTGGGGCAAAACCTTAATAGGCAGAACGATGATCGCGTTTGGTGGTGCGGCCCCGTTACATGCAGCGCGGCTAGCGTTGAAGCTTGGGATTGACCGTGTACTCGTCCCTCCGGCGGCGAGCGTAGGCTCGGCGATTGGTTTCTTGATTGCGCCGATATCGTATGAAGTTGTTCGAAGCCGTTACATGAGGTTGTCGGCTTTCGACGAACAGCTTATTGACGCCGTTATGGTGGAAATGCGCGAGGAAGCAACGACCGTCGTTAGCTCTGCTGCACAAGGACGACGTGTTACCGAGATCGCGAGGGCCTATATGCGCTATATCGGTCAGGGTTACGAAATCTCCGTTGAATTTGATCCCACCTTTACGAAAAATCAATTGATCGAAGCGTTCGAAGGATCGTACGCAGAGTTGTACGGACGAATCATTCCCGGTCTCGATGTCGAGGTATTGAGCTGGACGTTAAATTTGACTACAGCGCAAGAGCAAGCGGTCCGCGTCGACGAAACGTTGCCGCGCTCTTCTCACGATAAGGATTATCCAACGCGGCTGATGATGGATGATGGAAACCTGGTTCCAACGCAACAGGTTTTTCGTGACCAACTACCTAGATATGAACGACTCGAGGGACCTATGCTCATCATCGAGGATCAGACAACGACGGTCGTTCCATCCCGCTTCGCGGTGCACGTCAATGCGCGCGACGATTTAGTGATAGAAAGGGCTGAGTGATGAAGGCGCTTGACGCTATACGACTGCAGCTCGTTTGGGACAGGCTATTGGCCATCGTTGAAGAGCAAGCGCAAACCCTCATGCGCACGGCTTTTTCGACCGTTGTTCGTGAAGCGGGAGACCTTTCTGCTGGTGTTTTCGATACTGACGGTTCGATGCTAGCTCAAGCGATCACGGGAACACCGGGTCACGTTAATGCAATGGCACGTTCTGTTAGCCATTTCCTCAAGCGCTACCCCTTGCCTAACATGAATGAGGGAGACGTGTTTCTCACCAATGATCCATGGTTGGCGACGGGTCATCTCAATGACTTCACCGTGGTAACGCCTGTCTATTCTAGAGAACGGCCCGTCGCGCTTTTTGCCTCGACGAGCCACATTGCTGATGTGGGTGGGCGCGGATTTGGTCCGGATGCCAATGAGGTGTTTGAGGAAGGCATCAATATTCCGATCATGGCCCTCTTCAATGCCGGTGTTCGAAACGAAACCTTAATGGAGATCATTGCCGCCAACGTTAGAGACCCTGTCGTTGCGGAAGGCGATCTCTACTCGCTTACCGCGTGTAACGAGGCCGGTGGTAGGGATTTACAGTCGATGATGACCGCACACGAATTGGAATCGTTGGACGAGATAGCAAGTCACATCTTAGCCACCTCGCGCGCCGCGATGGAGCATGAAATTAATGCGCTACCAGCCGGGATCTATGAAAACTCGATGGACGTCGACGGGTACGACGTTCCGGTCCACATTGCATGCGAGATGCTTGTCGATAAGGATCGCATTTCGATCGATTTCAGCGGGTCGTCGCCGACTTCTCGCTATGGGATTAATGTGCCTGCCAATTACACGGAGGCATACGCTTCGTTCGGCGTACGCTGTCTCGTTGGCAACAGCATTCCTAACAACGCGGGCTCACTCGGGACCATTCGGGTCACGGCCCCGGAAGGCAGTATCCTAAACGCGATGCCACCGTGCGCAGTCTCTGCGAGACACGCGCTAGGACAAATGCTGCCTGATGTGATCATGGGGTGTCTTGAGCAGATCATGCCTGAGTCTGTTGCTGCCGAGGGCGCTTCATGTATTTGGAATCCAGTGTTGATGAATGCCCGACAAACGGGAGACGACGTCGCGGACACTCCGTTTGTAATCAATCCGATATACAACGGAGGCACGGGTGCGCGCTTTATGAAGGATGGTCTTTCGACCACCGCCTTTCCCTCAGGTGTACGGACGACGCCAACTGAAATTAATGAAGTGACGTCGCCGTTGATCTTTGAGCGAAGAGAATTCTGCCAGGATTCAGGCGGCCGTGGTCGGTATAGGGGTGGTTTAGGCCAGATTGTTGAGATTCGACATGGTCGGGATAATTCATTTTTTGTTTCCAAGATGTTTGACCGTATCGAGCACCCTGCGCGCGGACGAGCGGGAGGTGGAAATGGTCGTCCCGGCAAGGTCTATATAAAAAATGGGACTCCATTAAGGGGTAAAGGAAAAGACCTCGTGCCGGCGGGAGCTACACTCGTTCTCGAAACCCCTGGGGGCGGGGGTTTTGGCAATCCATCGGAACGGTCTGAGAACGACATCAGGCGCGACGTAGAAGATGGATTTGTTTCCGGAAGTTCGTAACAAAGCCGATGTGGTTTCTCCGCCTCTGCCGAGCGTGGGGGAGTTATGTTGAATCTCGATAAGCGGGTTAACTCGGGCCCGAGTCAAAAGCCAGCGTTCAATGCCACGAACGAGCGTAGTGCTGCATGCGGGTTTTGACATTCCTAGGCAACGAAGGTTAGGTTTGGCGCCATGAAATTTATTAC
>ERZ651768.2405-NODE-2405-length-13020-cov-2.612146_pt1 | contig 13020 bp, 13 predicted proteins | sample MGYA00514754_ERZ651768 | MGnify/ENA metagenome assembly ERZ651768 | reverse complement strand
TCCGTTAGGTGTCGTATGGAGTCGTTTCGTATTCAATAGTTGCCGTAGCGGGCTGTCGGATACCGGAGGATATTACTCCAACAGACACGATTAATAATCTGAGACACCCAGATATATTTGGATACTGTCCAAGTTGTCATTAGACTGGAGTGTGAGGTTGGCCTCACACAGTCAGAAACAGTATGGATATAACTTACAAGCAGGGGGTCGGAGGTTCGAGTCCTTCACCACCTACCAATCTCAACTTAAACTGAAGAAATTCTCGTGGAAATGCAGGGGCTTTTCTCGTATTTGTTCGAAGGTTATTCATTTGCCTCTTATGAGTTGACCTATCTTACAAAAACAAAAACCTCTTGATACTTGCCTATGAAAAAGAAAAAAATCAAATTTATGGACACATCATTTCGCGATGGTTTTCAATCGTGTTTTGGTGCGAGGGTCAAAACACAAGACTTCTTGCCGGTATTAGAAGCTGCAGTCTATGCGGGGAATGAAAATTTTGAGATAGGTGGAGGCGCTCGATTTCAAAGTCTCTATTTTTATTGTCAAGAAGACGCATTCGAGATGATGGACGCCGCAAGGAGTGTTGTGGGGCCTGATATTAACCTTCAAACACTATCGAGAGGAGCTAATGTTGTTGGGTTAGAGTCGCAATCAAGAGACATCATAGATTTGCATGCAAAATTGTTCAAAAAACATGGCATAACGACCATACGAAATTTTGATGCGCTGATGGACATAAGGAATCTGGCTTATTCGGGTGAGTGTATTACTAACGCGGGTTTAAAGCATCAAGTAGTTATTGCACTGATGGGATTACCACCGGGCTTGAACGAAACCTATTGCCACACTTCAGAATTTTATACGGATAAGTTGAAGGAAATTCTGGAGGCTGAGGTACCTTATGACAGCGTTGCCTTTAAAGATGCTTCAGGCACGACGCCACCGGCGATAGTGTACAAATCCATAAAAAATGCGAGGGAATTGTTACCTGAAGGAACAATAATTCAGTTTCATACTCACGATACTGCGGGAATGGGAGTTGCTGCCAATTTTGCAGCAATTGAGGCAGGGGCTGACATCATCGACTTATCAATGGCTCCGGTCAGTGGAGGTACTTCGCAGGTAGATATTCTTACTATGTGGCACAGGTTGAGGAATACGGAATTCACGATAGATATTGATCCGGAAAAAATTCTAGATGTAGAAAAAATGTTTGCAGATCATTTGGATAAGTATTACATGCCTCCAGAAGCAAACAGTGTCAATCCAGTAATACCGTTTTCTCCTATGCCTGGTGGAGCTTTGACCGCAAATACACAAATGATGCGGGACAACAATTCACTTGATTTGTTTCCTAAGGTGATTGAGAACATGCGAGAAGTTGTTGCAAAAGGCGGATTTGGGACATCTGTTACTCCTGTATCTCAATTTTATTTCCAACAGGCATTTGCTAACACCGTGCAAGAAAAATGGTCAACAATCACAGCGGATTATGGAAAAATGTTGCTCGGATACTTTGGCAAGACGCCAGCTGAGCCCGATCAGGATATTAAAAGAATTGCTTCTAGCCAGCTAAATCTTGAGCCTACAAGTGAAGATGTGCATGACATCAATGACCGTAACTCAAAGCTAGGAGTTGATTACAACAAAAAACTGTTGGAAGAAGAGGGTTTAGAAACTACAGAGGAAAATATTTTTATTTCTGCAACATGTGGATCACAGGGGATTGCATTTCTGAAGGGTGAAGGAAAAGCTGGCATTAGGTACAAGGAAGATGTGAAGCCCACCTCCGATGATGTTACCTCTGCCCCCTCTGGTTCTTACAAATTACGAGTCAATGGCGAGTTTTTTGATATTACTGTTTATTCAAAGTAAGTAGAACTGGAGCAGTGTGTAACAAATCTATTGGCGGGTGTCAGGGTGCTGAGACTAGTCCTCTACATGAATCGGGTAGGTCGTCACCTAACTTCACGTCTAGCCAACAATTTGACTTTTGGTCGACATAAATAATACGAGCGGATCTAGCTCCATCTGCCCATTGAACATATCCACACCCTTCAAGACTGATTAGCGATGGACATTGACCACCAGTCCCATCCCACGCCTCGAGTTTCGTGACTTCTAAAAAGACTCTTTTGGGGGAAGATCCAGCTTCCTGACCAGCTCGATATGCCGCATTGGCTGTTGCTTCAACTTCCTCGTCACTGTAACCGCTTGAGCAGGCTGTGATAGACAGTATTAGTAAAATAAAACTTATTATTCTTTTGAGTATCATCAGTTTTCCGTAAGTGGTCGTCGGTAAACCTACGGCACTAGGGTTAAGCAGTTTGTGGGTGTCAGGGTGCTGATTCAGGGTCATTTAGAGGGATTGCTATTGTTTAATTTTGCGTCGCAATAGTTGCAATACCTTGCAAAGTTATTGTTCCCTTCATCGCAATGGGTACATATTTTCTTCGCACCGGGCATTGAAGAAGATGTTAGCTCTCTTTTCGTTTCGGTAACTCGTTACACTGTCCGAATTCCCGATCTTAAGCGAAATGAATGGATGCATATGATCGAAATTAGCGTTGCTACATCTTCTATCGATAATCAGGATTCGGCGCGATACGCGGTCGAATGGGCTATCGAGCACGGGTTCGATGGGGTTGAGTTCAATGCGCCCGACATTCGGCTCGGCGATCTCAGCCTCGGTGATCGGCAGTCATTGCTGGCAGCGGCTGACGAGTACGGGTTGCGCTACACGCACCATTTTCCGACATCAGCGTTGCCGGGATCACATGTCCGTGAGACCAGAAAGCAGGTCTTCGCGGAGTTCATCAGCGAGATCAGGGTGGCGGGCGAGCTTGGAATCGAGGCGATTGTCGTCCATCCCGGCAAGGTGGATGTGCCGGGTCTGGCGCCGGAAGAAACTTCTGAGACAGACCGAGCTGATTCGATTTCGTACTTGGTGGATTTTATGAAGGAAGCGGCGCAAGAGGCCGAACAGGCCAAGGTTGTGATCGGTCTAGAGAACATGCACTACAACCCTGGTTGGCTGATTCGTGCGCACAGTGATCTGGCCTTGGTGGTGGATAAGATTGGAAGTTCGGCAGTGGGAATTACTTTCGATGTTGGTCATGCGTGGGGATCGGGCGGTGTTGATGCTGGGATCGAGACGTTTGGGGATCGGATTCGGCATGTGCAGGTGCACGATGCTCGTGGTCCGGAGGGGGCGGGCAACGTCCGGGACCAGCACATGGAGATTGGCACGGGTGTTCTCGATTTTCGGTCGGTCGGTGAGTTTGTGAGGCCGAACGGATTTATTGTTGCTCTTGAGACGTCGGGTCGACTGGTTGATCGAGAGGATGCGGTTGTGCGGAGTCGGGATGTGTTGCGTGGGTTGTGGGGGCAGTGATCCTATCAGAACTCAGCGTAGAGTTAGCCGGATGGTTTATGCGGATTGAAACAACCGTTATTAACGCGAGAGCAGTACGCGGCATAACATCGTTTTAACTCGATTAATATCAAATAAAATCGCTCATCTAAATAAACTTGGCGGATATTATATCTTATATTCGCCAAGTTTATTTAGATTGGTTCGCCAATATTATAACGAATGCTCGCCAATACTCTATTGCTGAGTCACTATATTAATCGAAGCTTGAAGAAAATTTAAATCCGGCGGTGTCTCTTAATGGCATGTTGATGATGTCGTTGGAATAAATATTAAACTTTTTATAGTTTTCATTTAGCGACGCCCTGCCGGTTTGGTTCGCCAGAATCAATACCTCCATCTTGTGGTGGGCATTCGTTAAAATTTCCTATTAAGGTCTTTCACTTTTCTCTACCTGGGGCGCTAAAGATTGTCCTGTGGGTCCCGTTGAATCGTTGCAGATACTTGTAAAACCGAATAGTCTGTAGATATGACTCGCCAAATATCTTATCTAAATTCGCCAACTCACACTGATAGAATCGCCAATTATATTATTGATAGTGACAATGTGTTGTCAGGCGAAAACCAGAAATATGAGGCTAAGAGGTTAAAGCGTAATGGCTACCCTGATGGAACACCGGTGGGTGCCCCGGGCATCGCAAAAATACTTAAAAACAAATACGGGCGAAATGCGCTCTCTGAGCGAACGATTTCGCGACTCATAGCTGGTGTTCGATTCCGTCTGTTGGAAGAACCTTACGTGCCAGCAGACGTTCCCGGTTCACTCCGGAGCTATACAGGGCGCCTCTCTCTGGTTAAACAATCACTAATGGCAGGCCAAACACTTAACGTCTTAGAAGCTAGGTTAACCGATCGTATTCTTCACGAGTTTGCAGACCCGCAAGGTGAACGAGTCGACCTGATCGCACAGTTCGGCGTTTTATGGGAACTTGCAGAACGAGAGGTCACGGGTTACCCAATTCAAGATTTGGAAGACTTATTTAACTTTGCACCATGGACTGATGAATCTGAACTCTACAAGGTTGCGATTCAGACCGGTGCAGCGGAGCCACCTAAATTGAGTTTGCTTATGCCAATGATCTTTGATGATGATCATGCCTTGGTGAGAATGCTTGTAGGAGCATTTGCTCAGCTTAATTTGCCGTTTTTGTACCACGCATTCGATGTTACTGATAGAACAATTGCCTATGTATGGCGAGAGCACGAAGGAATCCACTCAATGCAAAGTGCTGTTGGTGATGAGAGGAGAGTCGAAATCTTGCGCAAAGAATGCAATTGGCGCGTCAAGGTAAGAGATTACCTTCGGGGATTTCCATATGTAACCGGGTAACAGCAGGCGGTAACGACCTTGCTGACTTTGTTCTCAATGTATTGATAGATCAAAACCGATTAATATGCGGTTTCATTTTTGTGGCCCTTTTGTGGCCCCTTTATATTCGGTATCGGCAGTTTTGACGCGGTTGATTAAGTCGGTTGTAGAAATTCCCTCGGTATAACCAACAGTTCGATAAATGCCCATTTGCATGGGGATTTTGTAGCAAAGTTTTTCCAGATCACTGGAAAAATCATCACCGTGGATCACGAGGTCGATATTGTGTTTTTCGATAAAGGTGCGGTCGATTTCCAATGGGGCGTTTGGAACTACTTCATCAGCATAACGACACCCTTCAACAGATGCCACGCGTTCCTCCATGGAAAGAATCGGACGACGCTTGTATACCAGCACTGCTTCATCGCTGTGAACGCCTACTAACAGGAAGTCGCCATGTTCCCTGGCTTTTTTGAGAAAGTTCACATGACCATAGTGAAAAAGGTCGGCCACCATATCAACATAGACGCGTGTGATTCTGATTGCTCCTGGCTAAGTAATTTGTGTTATTAAATGAGTTTCCAGTGAGTTGGTTAGGTTATGTCTGGCACCAGAGCATTCATTCTGCCAGTGGGATGTTCAGGATCGGGCCTGTAGGCGTAGTTTATGCCTGGGGTAAGTTCTTCTAAGTATAAGACCTCGGTGTGGTCATTACTCTGAACGGCAACGACGTAACAAGCTTCTTCAGGTAAATGAAAATATACAAAGCCGTTTTCATCGGTGTCTGACTTGTCAAGACCGGTCAGAACGGTGGTGGCGGCTAGGGACACTGATGCCGCAGGTATTGGGTGACCTTTATCATCGACGACCCTCAAGCTGCTATTGTGGTTTTTGGGATCGCGTTTTTCCGATAGTAATAAAACACCTTTAGACTCTGAGTTTCCAGAAGAAGAAACTTGTTCCATGAGGTCGAGCACTTCTTCCTCGAACCCACCTGCTTGTTTTGGGATCATCCAGTTTGGGCCGTACTTCAATCTGAAGTACTCCTCGGGAGGGTTAGGCACCATGAAAGTTTCACCGAGAAATTCGATTGGTTTCAGATTAACGTGCAGGCTAGCGGGTATCTTTATCACCGGCCACTGGTAAATGCTGTCGTCTATGATTCGATAGCAGGTCCAGTCCAGTTGGATGCCGAATTTTTTTAGATCGACGCTCAGGTGGAGGTCGCTGTCAATGACCTCCATGTTGTAACCGTTTTCTTTGAACACTTCCGCTGTTTCGTACACTTTTTCTTCTGTGAGACCATGCAAACCGATTACTGACCCGATGTCCAGATCATCGTCCCAAGGAATGAACGCTTGATCTCTAACAGCACCCAAACATGTACCATGTCTTAAGAAGAAATCTACTCCGAGCTGATCAAGGATCGTCTTCGCTTCTTTCAAAAGCGACTCGGCTGTGGACATATCCATCGGTTGAAAAACTATTGGTTTCATGACTGTAAGCCAGTTTCTGGATACTTGTCTCACCGAGCGAATTACGTGAGTGGATAATTTTGCATTTCTGCGTGAACTAAATTAGTCGATCGCGCACCGCACAGGTGCCTGTCACATTGATCTTCAAGTGTGGATTTATTGGGACCGATTAGATCTTAATCATACACAGGTCGAATTTGAATCTTGGTTGGACTCAGGATTCTCATTCTTTTTGAATTTGTGTTTTACCGCTTTTCACAGGTCCAGTCGATCGGCTTTTGGTACGGATATGGGATAGCCAGATTTTGGTCCTATTACTAGAGACAAGGCACGCGATGTCAATTGAAGAGACTCTTATTAGAATTTCACCAGAAGAGCAGCGTCTTGTGAACAGGCTGGATTTGTTGAATGCCAATTCCGGATCGCATTCGCCTAGCGTTGCGACGGTTCAACAGGCAATACCTGAACTGAATGTGAATATCGACGCTTGCTTTCTTTCGAACCCGCTCGCGACGGATCTTTTCTGGTCCTACTTTAGAAGAGATGCACCTCAAAATTCACAGTTGTTCAAACGTATGATCGAAGCGTACCCGTCACAAAACAGGATTATTGCCGAGAAATTATCTTCTACCGTCGGAGTTGAACCGGGGTTCATTTTTGTCTCGAACGGTGCAACAGAAGCGATCCAAGCGGTGCTTCAAAATTTTTCGTCGCATATTCACGTTAACGTTCCAACTTTTTCACCCTATTACGAGTTTGCAGGCCCGAAACATCAAGTTACTAGATTCCAATTGGATCCTGCCGAAAACTTTGCCGTTGACCCGCAACGATATGTTGAGTCAGTACTGAAAAGTGGCGCCGATACTGCGGTATTGATTTCACCTAATAACCCGGACGGTTATTTGATCCCAGATTACGAATTAAATTGGATACTTTCGAAACTTTCAAATTTAAGTACGGTGATCGTTGATGAAAGTTTTATTCATTTCGCAAGTCGTGATTTGGCTGGTTCTAGCTATAAAAGTGCCAATGACGGTTTGCCGACACTTGTGGGGATCACGGAGCAGTTCGAGAATGTGACCGTGCTCAAGAGTATGTCGAAGGATTTCGGTATTGCGGGAATACGCGCTGGGTACGCCATTATGAAGCCTTCCAGAGTGGATCGACTACTCGATCACGGTTACTTGTGGAATATCAGTGGGATAGCTGAGTACTTCTTCTCGCTATTCAATCGTTCGACATTCCTTGATGAATATCGAGAGGTCCTAAATACGTATTTGAAATATATTGAACGCTTTACTTCGATGACAAGTGGTATCAATTTGCTGCAGGCATATCCGACCGAGGCGAACTTCCAATTGATACAGATGCCTTCAGGTGTTTCTTCCGATTTGTTCGCTAATCTGATGCTCATAAGGCATGGTATCTATGTTCGATCTTGTGGCGATAAAATTGGGTTGGACGGGGAGTTTCTAAGAGTGGCGATCCGCAAGGAGTCTGAGAACGCAGCGATAATAGACGCACTGTCCAATGTTTTAGGCACTATTCACCACACTTAAGGACCCTTTCGCACAAACCCTTCTATTTCATAGAAGTTGTTCTAAAAGCATTAAATAAATTACCGAATAATCGAGGGGCATCAGTATGCGTGGGATAGGAATAACGGAAACCGGAGGACCGGTAGTCCTTGATTTGTATGAACTTCCTGATGTTCATCCTGGCCCTGGAGAGGTTCGAGTTAGAGTTAGAGCGGTCTCTGTGAATCCCGTGGATACGATGATGCGGGTCAGTAAACAGTTTAATACTGAGAACCCTAGCCCATTTATTGTTGGCATGGATCTAGCAGGAAATATTGATGAGATTGGGCCTGACACCGAAACAAATCTTAGAATCGGGGATGCTGTCATTGCAATGGTGCTTCCGAGAGAAGGCATGGGGGCCTACCGTGAAAGTATTGTGTTACCAGTTGATTCGGTTTCATTGGCACCTAAAAATGCATCGCTTGTCGAAGCTTCCACATTGTCAATGAACGGACTCACTGCTCGCCAATCTCTCGATCAACTTGGTTTAATCGAGGGGCAAACTATCGGCGTTACGGGTGCAGCGGGTTGTTACGGTGGATACGTGGTTCAGTTGGCTAAATCCGAAGGTCTTCGCGTTATAGCTGACGCTTCACCTAACGATGAAGATCTTGTAAGTGAATTAGGAGCGGATATTGTGGTTCCTAGGGGAGACGATATAGCGCAACAGATGATAAAAGTTGTACCAGAAGGGGTTGATGGACTTGTCGATGGCTCTGTGCAAAATCATCTTTCGGTAGGCGCAGTACGAGACGGCGGTAGTTTCGTGTCCGTGCGATATTGGGAGGGAACTGCTGAGAGAGATATCGAGTTTCATCAAACGTCAGTCAGTGATTATTTTCATAGGGCTGATCTTCTCGATCAACTCAGTCGACAGGTGGAAGACGGAATTCTCACCTTGCGGGTGGCAGAAACATTTCCTGCCGAGGCAGCAGCGAAAGCACATGAAAAGCTTGAGGCTGGCGGCACACGTGGCCGATGCGTAATCGTTTTTTAGCTGTTGCTATTAACCTGAATGTGCTGATTCTACTTAGCATTTCTTGGCATCAGCGTTTTCCATGTGAACCACTTGTATTTCTTGTTGAGAATAACTAGAAACACGATATATACGATCAACTGTACTGGAACGTCTGGGAACATTGCATAACGTTCTATTGGGACTATTAACAGTGAAGGGGTTTGTAAAGCAGTAACCTCAGTGTTAGCAATCAGGCTTATCCAGAGATTGTTGAGTGCGTGATATCCAATAGCCAATTCAATTCCACCGTCGATAAGAACAACGACAGTCATGAATAAAGCGAACATGAATAGGGAAGTTGCATATGGTGCAAATCCGTATTCAAATGGTTCTGGGTTGGCCAGATGTGGTAAGACGAACAGCAGGCTAGAAACGATTGTGATGACAACTCTGTTTCTGGCGATTAGCGATAGTCCTTGTAGTAAGTATCCCCTGAAGAAAACTTCCTCAAAGCCAGCCTGATAAGTGGTCAACACTATTGCGAATAAAAAGAACGTTATATATTCCGAAAAGCTGGGCGAGCGAAAGGTTATTTCGGTATGTATGAACAGCCCATCCAACACTAACAATACCGCGTTTACCAACAGTCCCACCCATATCGCATAGATCACTCTGTTGTAGTCGAAAGTTTTCCGGCCAGTTACCACTTGGGTCAAAGACTTTTTGTGTAAGACCCTCACGGCGATCCAGACGCCGATGATGCCGATTATGAATGAGTAGTTAAACAACAGGTAGCCAGGTAAAACTGAGTCACCTGTTATCTGCTTCCCATCACATTGGAATTGAGGTATTTTCGCGCTTTGGAGGTATTCGCAAACGGTGAAAAAAGGGATTGCTCCAATAGCCTGCCACATCAGCAGGATCAGCATTATTCCTAGCAACCATCTGAACCAGTGGTTCGATCCTTGGCGGGCGTTCGAAAGGAAAATTTTAGATGTGTTATTGAGCTTCAACGGTTCTCCTACTGCGAGCGGTGAGAATGTTTTGTAGATTACTTGTTTTTCCTAAAATCCGTTATTTCTAGGTTGGCCGATTGTACAGCGCTCGATGATTTGGATGGACTAACCTGATCACAATGTGCAGGGCTTGCTGATAGGCTTTTCAAGAGTCCAAAAACTATAAAAAGCTCAAACTTTAGAGATCAAGAATTCAGGAGATATAGATTGGAATATAGGAAGTATGGCTCATCATGGTTTACCAGATGGTAAAGATAGGGTTAGGGGAAAATATTGGTACGCGCCAATTGAAGATCGTGAATTGATGAAATTAGCTCTTCGCTGGACTCTCTCCCAACCGATCACGGCTGCGATACCACCAGGAGATCTGGAACTATGGCAAATGACTGTTGAGCTTGCCCACAATTTCACCTCTATTACTTCAGAAGAAGAAATGATCTTGAAAAACGAAGCCAAAGGCAAACAACCTTTGTTCCAACTCACTCACTCGTAGTACTCACGAAGATTAATTGAAATTACCTAAATGAATTTGTTGGTCATTTTTTTTATTGCTCTCCGGCTTGGGTTGACCTCGTTCGGTGGTCCGATCGCTCATATTGGCTTTTTTCGTGATGAGTATGTTGGTAGGCGTAAATGGCTATCAGATCGATCTTTTTCTGAACTCGTCGCGTTATCGCAACTATTGCCTGGCCCTGCTAGTAGCCAACTTGGCATAGCGATTGGAACTCTCAAAGGGGGTCGGATTGGAGGTTTTCTCGCCTGGCTGGGTTTCACTACGCCATCAGCGATCGTGTTAATTGCTTTTGCTTACGGTATGACCGAGATCGAAATGTTTAAGAATTCGTCTTGGCTGCATGGACTGAAACTTGTGGTAGTTCCAGTGGTCGGTTTCGCCGTTTGGGGCATGGCATCATCGATATGGATAGATAGAAAACGTCAAATCATAGGTGTTTTGGCCGCGGTTGCTGTGCTGTTTGTGCCTGGGGTGCTTTCGCAGCTCGTTTTGATATTTATGGGTGCGTTAGCTGGGATGTTATTCCTGCGAAAGCAGTCTTTAGAGCAGGTGAATTCTGACGCTATATTCTCACGTTCACTCTCAAAACGATCTGCATTAGTTGCACTTGTGATCTTTATTTTGGGGCTTGTATTCTTACCCGTTTTGTATCGAATTACTGGTAGTCAACAGATTGATCTGTTTGAGAATTTTTACCGTACAGGGTCATTGGTATTTGGCGGTGGCCATGTCGTTCTCCCGTTGCTACATTCGGAAACTGTGGGATCGGGTTATGTGAATAATGATCAGTTCATTGCGGGCTACGGTATATCACAAGCAATTCCTGGTCCGCTTTTTACCTTTGCATCTTTTCTTGGAGCCTCTGCCCAAGGAACATTTGATCAGCGATGGGTCGGCGGATTGGTAACACTGGTTGCAATTTTTGTCCCGTCGTTCTTACTCGTTTGGAGCGTGCTTCCTTTCTGGTCGACCCTGTCCAGAAACTACCGGATTTACGGCGCGGTTAATGGCGTAAACGTTGTTGTGGTAGGAGTGTTGTTGTCCGCCCTTTACGACCCCATTTGGAACACCAGCGTGTCGAATGGAAGGGACTTTGCAATTGTCGCAGTGCTATTTGGCATGCTGGCTTTCCTAAAACTGCCTCCATGGACTGTGGTGATATGTGGAGTTCTTGCCGGTTGGGCGACGGGTCTGATTTAAATTTAACGATGTTTTTTCTTGGGATCTAATATTTATTATTAAATTTGACTGATTGATGATCAAAATTCTCTTCCGAATAGATCTTGTCAGGGAAGGGATTGATAAATTCAGCAGATTCTAAGTCGCCTGTTGAATGGGTTGCCTGGTTACCACCTACACAATTGACTGTCATTATCGTGGCTAATGTGACTGTACTGTAATGAGTAAAAAGGTTCTGGTCATTATTGCCACCTATTCTTTCACAGATCATGTTTAGACATGAATTTTTCATCACCTCAAAAACAAGATCTGTACGACTCGATTATTAAATTCGAATCAAATTTCGTACCCGGTGCATGATCAGCATTCTCGCAGATTGTCTCCACGCGCTGTTAAGTTGTTTGATCTCTGTTTGTTCAATGCTTTGGGATGTATCTGCATTGGCATAAACATTTTGTTCATATGTCCTGCCGATAAAATTCAGGTTTTCTCTAGAGTCAGGCACTTTGTTGCTCAGATTGTTTATGAATTCAGCAACTGTTTCTTCTGGTTTCCGTTTCATTCCGACCAATGACGCTATTCTGCCCATTTTCGCATAGGTTTTTGCCGGTGCGTTTAACCCTCTGAGACTTAAGTTCCAACCCAACACGGAAATTAATGTCAGCAGTGTAATTGCGCAAATAACGAGATATGGCATCAATTTGTTAATGACCGCGGTCTCACCTGTCGACCCCGATCTTCCAGGTATATTTCTTGCATCGAGTTCGAATTGTTCTAATTCTTCTAGATCCAACAGGTAAGCAAGATAGTCGGGATCCTCCTCGGACGATCCAACGGCTCCCGGTCCTAAGCTTCCATTGTTTCTGGGGGCATCAGGCATTTGGCCACGTCCAATTGTTGGTCGGCCAGGCGTGACCTCATAATCAATCCATCCGTATTCGGGAAAGTAAACTTGAGACCATCCGTGACGGTCGTTATCTCGTATGAGGAATATCTCTTCATCGAAAAGGTACTCACCGGGCCCCCACCCTGCAACGTATCTTGTTGGAATTCCGACAGATCTCAAAAGAACCGCAGCAGCAGATCCGAAATATTGGCTGTAGCCCTTTATTTTGTCGGCATCACAATTTTCGCGATTACTGGCGCATGGTTCCGAGGGAGTTTGAAATAGGAAATAATAAATGCCGTCCACACCAAAATCAGGGCCTTTAGTAGTCCCATCTTGCATGCTATAACCATGTGCTGTATTAGATATACCATCCCAGTCCCCAATTACAGCCATGCTGATACGCAACGGAACTCCCTGAACTTCTGGACAGCCATCAGGATAGTATTTACCTTCTGGATCATTTAAGCAATCAATATAGATCATAAAATCATCATCATTACTATGAACAGCCATATTCCCATTTATATCCGCAGTCAGGACATCTGCATCCATATAAAAACCAAGGTACATGTCTTTATAATTAAAGCCTTTTCCACGATTTAGCTTAGTTCCATCGGGCATAATCATGCCCTCACCGCAAATCACATTGCCTTCAACATCTCTT
>ERZ651768.2403-NODE-2403-length-13029-cov-2.965951_pt1 | contig 13029 bp, 9 predicted proteins | sample MGYA00514754_ERZ651768 | MGnify/ENA metagenome assembly ERZ651768 | reverse complement strand
GCTGTCACTGGATTCCATAGTTTCATCTGAACGGAATCCGCGGCCGTGAATACTTTTAGAAATTGAATATAATTTTTCAGGGTCAACATCTCCACTATACCCGTCTTCCAGGACAACTTTATAGTGTTCACCATCTGTTTGAATTTCGGAGATCGTCAATTTATCATAATTAAAAAATGACCGACACAGATCACGAACTTTTTTATAAAGCCCGCGGACTTCAGATTGTATATCCATGGAGTTCAATAGATTGGCGATCTGATAATGGAAAAAATTATCCAAAGATAATTTTTCAATATTATCCAGTTTAACCATACTTAAAGACACAAAACTACCTAAACTGGTCAGCAAATTCCGATCCCGTTCTTGAATAGTAGAAAAATGATCGGCCTGCACCAAAATACAACCTACAGGAGCATTTTTATACAATACCCTTGCCCCTAGCACACATTCACTACCTCGCCAAGATTTTTCAACAAATAGATCCACCCAATTACCTCCTACATCCGTTTGCTGAAAAAGGACTGCTTCTTGTTGAAAAAAAATGGTTTGTATTACTTCATTTTCTGTAGGTATCAATTCTTTAAAAACATCTTTTGTAGAGGATTGAATAGTCAAATGTTTTCCAGAACCATCTAACATAAAGAAAGCAGCTTTATAATTCTCATTTATAGCTATGACCATATTAAAAACCATCTTTAACAGCTGTTCGTATTGATCATGTATTTCTTCGCGGATAATTAACCCAGGACTGACAGATGTTTTTTGTTCTACACTGGGTTTTACTTCCGGTTCATATATATCTGGATCAGAAGTCGTAAATTGATATAAGATAACAATCAGCAATCCGAAGGCAATATAACGCAAGATTGTGTATAAATCACCTTGGGGATCGGGATAAACAAAAAGTAAGAAGCACACTAAGGCCAATATGGCTGCTGTAATTAATCTGTTTACGTTCATCTGTAAATAAAATCCTCGCTGAAAGAAAGTACATCTTCAGCGAGGATATCTGGAAGGTCTTTAAGTTAGGAAAATCCGTTAAGGGCGTTTGTCTCCAACTAGTTGAATTTTATCATCAAAATTGCGCTTTACCGGAGTATCTTCATCATAGTTAGTGGAATCTTCTTCACTTTCAGCAAGCATGCTATCATTCGTCTTAAGAGGTAGAACCGGTTTAGGAGGTAGAACCGGTAAATCATTTATCTGTTGTTCAGTCATTGCCGGTGTAAAAGTCGCTTGATTACTGATTTCAGGCATGAATTCTAATCCTAACATCACTACAGTAATAACGACAACCGCTGATAGACTGGCCATTAACGGTGTATATCCAGCGAATGAGCGTGTTGATTTAACAACAGATTTTGCTTCTTTTTCTGAGGTAATACGCCTGTTAAGATTATTCATGAATTCAGCTGATGTTGAAATTCCAGGCATTGATTTCATGGAAGCCATGGCTTGCTTAACAGATTTGATCTGATGTTTGGCTTCTGGGTTTTCTTCCAGATAAGCTTCGACTTGCTTACGCTGGCTCATTGAGAGGTTATTTTCTATATAGTCGGATATTAAATCCTCAAACTGATAACGGTCCATTTATATGTTTGTCCTTTTGTTTATTTAAATTCTTTAAGTGATTGTTGCAATTGTAGTCTTGCACGATTTATTCTCGATTTTACAGTTCCCAGTGGAACGTCGACGATTTTACTAATCTCTTCATAAGAAAGTTCCTGAATATCTCGAAGTATTACGACTGTCCTGAAATGGAGTGGTAATTCCTGAATTGCCATCTGAATTTTCTTTTCAGCAAAGTGTCCTTGGGCTGTTTCACCCGTTTCGGGTTCCACCGAGGGAAGTTGATACTCACGATCATCAAAACCCATTTGGCTCAAGTTCGTCACTTTGTGACGTTTTTTTCTGCGCAATTCAGTTTTGGCAAAGTTACCTGCGATCGTATATATCCATGTAGAAAATTTGGCAATATTGCGGTAATAATGACCGTGAGTGTAGAGTTTCATAAGTGTGTCTTGTACAATATCTTCCGCTTTTTCCATGTCATTTACAAAACGGTATACAAACGTCATTAAACGATTACGGAAACGGTTTACCAATTCTACATAGGCCTGTTCATCACCATCCTGAAATCGGGCAATGAGTTCTTCATCAGAATAACTAAATTCGTCAGTCATGTTCAATGATGGTATTGAAGAGGAAGCGGGTGAGTAGAGATTCATCGTTTTCACTTGTTGTTTTTATACTCCTGTCAATATCGCCCAACAGGGCAATGCTGTTCTCGATTTCTTCTTTAGTATACTTTTTCGCATGTGCAGGAAGTTTATTTTTAACTCCGTTGGTTAGTGGGATATAACCTCTAAATGGTTGAGAAGTTCCATTATCCATATGATTAAACAACATCTCCTGAAAAAGCGCTGTAAGGTTAGGAAGTAATGAAATCATTTCATTTCTGGAAATATAATTATTTCCTGTTAATAGAGCTTTTGGAAGATCCTTCTGGCCCACTGCATTCAAGAATTCCCATTTTTGATATTCTCTATTCCAACCGCTGAATTTTTGAACAACTTCAGGTGTTAATATATCGTTTTCACCAAGGCCTAAACAAATTTTTTCTACTTGATTAGCGATATGGTATACAGAATCCCCTGCCATTTCCAGTACAGCCTGAACAACACTCGGAGGAGCATCGATTCCTTGATCATCAAAAAATCGTTTAGTCCATGAACGTAGTTCTTTTTCAAATGGTTTGCGTACATCAATCGGTACCAGTTCTTTCTGCAGCACCTTTGCAATTTTCAATTGTGAATAAAAATCATCCATAATGATGACAAGGAAATGGTTAGGAATGGGCTTCGAACAAAATTGCAGCAGTTCATCACGGGGTTTGTTTTTTATCAGTTGCGGATTCATTATAACAAATAATTTTTTACTACTAAATAAATCTGCTTGATTTAATCTATCAATGATCTCCTGCTGGCTTACATCACCAGGGATTAATAATTCCCGATGCACAGCATCATCTTCAAATACACATTTTTCCAGTTTTTTTACAAAATAATCCTGCAGGAAATAATCATCACCCTGCAAGAAATAGACTTGATTTAAATCATCCTGAGTCAGCTTTATGAACACGTCTTTCAAGGATTGTGCTTTCATTTATTTTTATCCATTAAACTGATAATAATGACAGCTGCAAAAGCGAATATAAAACTTACTAATCGTTCCGTAACTGCATTTTGAAGAAAATCAATGTTAGCCCATATGACTGTTGTAAAAAATCCTGTCAAAAGTCCGGCAATGATTCCATTTCGTGTGGTTTTCTGCCACCATAATGTTAGCACTAACGCGGGGCCAAAAGCAGAGCCCAAACCACTCCAGGCATAACTCACAACACCAAAAATACTATTTTCCTGATTTTCATTTATTACTGCCAGTACATAAGCAAAGAGTCCCAGAATAACGATTGTTATTCTACTTAAAGTAACAAGTTTTTTATTCGTCATTTCCTTACCGAGATATTGATGAATAAAATCCTCTGTTATGGCTGAAGCCGATACCAGAAGTTGTGAATCTGCGGTAGACATCATAGCAGCAACTGCACCAGAGATGAATAATCCGGCAACAATTGCAGGAAGTAACTCTTGGGCTAAAAGAGGCATGGCCTGTTCCAAATCTATATGTTCACTCTTAATTATTTTACATTTAGAGCAAAAGTCACCAATATCACTTACAAATGAATGAAGATATTCTGGCCCAAAATAAGTTAAAGCAGCGAGTCCAATCAGAAATGCGCCAGTGATTCCAGGCAATGCCCAGAGAATTGCAATCGTTCTTGCACGTTTGACATCTGAAGGGTTTTTTATCGCCATATAACGAATAACGAGATGTGGTTGACCTAAATAGCCTAATCCCCAGCTTAATCCGCCTAATATGACGGCCAAGCCGGCAAGCCCTTCTTTACCCATTGTAAAGGATGTATGTGCAGGCCCTGCTTGGGACAAGCTTTGAGTCAGTGATACCTGTGAACTTTGCAATTCAATAAAACCAGCAATTGGTAAAATAATCAACGTGCCAATCATCAAGATCCCCTGCAGCAGGTCCGTCCATGCTACAGCAAAAAACCCACCCATGAGCGTATAAGAAATGATAACGGCAGCACCAATGGAAATACCGGTTACAGTATCAATATCAAATAATGTTTTCAACACTTTTCCTGATGCATGAAATTGAGCAGAAACATAAAATGCGAAAAAGAAGGCAATGATTAATGCAGAAAATAAGCGGATGATATTTGAGCTATCCTCATAACGACGGTGCAGATATTCAGGAATGGTCAATGCCTGGTATTTTTCGGTTTCTATACGAAGTTTTTCTGCGATCAAAAACCAAGATGCTATAATACCTACAGTTATGCCAATAACTGTCCATACTTCTCCTAACCCCACTGCTATAGCAGCTCCGGGAAGAGCCAGCATCAACCAGGCAGATTCACCGGAAGCCCGTTCTGAAAATGCCGTCACCCAAGGTCCGAGTCTCCGACCGGCAAGAAGATAGTCTTCCTGTGTTTTATTCAGTTTAAAAGTCCCAATTCCCACAAAGATGAGGAAAATGAGATAAAGAACAAAAATGATTCCGATCAAGTCCATATTAAAAACTCAAGGATAAAATTCCGATTGCCAGACAATAAATTCCAAACCAGTGGAATTGACCTTTCGATATCAATTTTAATAACCACGCAAGTGCAACCCAGCCCACAAGGAAAGAACTTATAAAAGCCACTAAAATTGATCCAGTAGATAAACTGACAATATTCATAGTGTCCATATCAATCGCAGTTAATAACCCCGCTCCTGAAATTGCTGGGATAGCCAATAAAAATGAAAATTTGGCGGCTTTTTCTGGCGAGATACCCAGCAACATAGCTGCACCAATAGTCGCCCCTGATCTGGAAATTCCAGGAATAATTGCTACTGCTTGTGCGCATCCAATCAGAAAACCATTTTTTAGATTAATAGATGAATGCTTGTTTACAAACCATTTTGTCATTATTAACCATAATCCTGTTGCAATCAAACTGTAAGAAACAGCAAAGGGATGCTCAAATAATTGACCGATCTTGTCTTTCATGGTTAATCCGATCAGAATAGCTGGAATTGTACCCATGATGAGTGCTGTCATCATTCTTTTACTCTCGCTTGATTTGATAGATTTGACCAATTCTAATATATCATTCCTAAAAACAACTAAGATGCTGCAAAGTGTTCCAATATGAACAAGAACTTCAAAGAAATTTCCCGGCAGTGATAAGTCTAGAAAACGTTGACCCAATACAAGATGACCGGAACTGCTTATGGGTAAAAATTCTGTTAAACCTTGTAGTGAACCAAGGATTAGTGCCTCAATAATATTCATAACAAGCGTATAATTTAGAGGGAACGAACTGGAATCAAAAGACTACACCCAGCCACAAACAGCAATCATTCTACCTGCATTTTTACCATCTCGACGATATGAATCGTATTTATCCGGCTGACAGCAAGTACATTCATCAAGATCAATAATATTTGCACTTTTAATTCCAGAATTAACTAGTTGGTTTTTCACCATACCTTGTAAATCCAAAAATGATCTATCGCCACTTCCCTGAATCAGGAAATCATCTGAAAATTCTTCTGCTACACCTGGGCCAATTTGAAAGCAACATTGCTTAATGGAGGGTCCAATTAGTACAATAATTTCTTCATAATTTGTATTATGCTTCATGAATTCATTAATAGTTTTTGAGACAATTCCTTTAGTAGTCCCTCTCCAGCCGGCATGAACTAACCCAAAGATTTTTGAATTTTTATCTTGAACAAATAATGGAATACAATCTGCCACCTGAATGGATAAAACAACATCTGCTGATTTAGAAATTAATGCGTCAATATCAACTAATTTCCCTGGGGCTATACAAAATTGAACTTGATTACCATGAACTTGCTTTGGAACAACCAAATTTGAACTATTTAATCCAAGTGCTTCAGCAAGTTGTTTCCTATCCTCTGGGGTCGTGTAAGGAAACGAGCCAAGTGAAAATCCTGCTCGAAAATTTTCTTGAGCAAAATATGAACTTAAATCAAGAAATGAATCGCTGGGGACTGTCAATGAATCAGGGACGCTGTTGGATATGAAATTGCACTGTGTCAGCTACAAATGTACCGACTGGAATAAATGATCTATTTTCACATTTAAGAATTTGCATAGTTGAATTACTGTGATCATCTGGAGAAAATGCAATTGCATAGACTAATCCATTATATTCTGTTTGCTCTAACTTTGAAATGAATTCTGTTCGATTTGTTATACCAGAATTACAAATTGCTGTTAATAATCCGCTTACATCATAACCTAATAGAAAATCATTATTTTCAATTTGACTTGGTGAATTAGCATCTCTGGAGACATTTTTATGTGATAAAATAGTCATTCCTTCCAGATGAGGACCGACATTATCCTGGGCAAGGATTTCAGGCTGATTCCAAGCAATATTCCCCACCAAACTTGTATTCAAATTGTACATAGGGAATTGTGTACCGATATAATTTAAATGTTCAGCATGAATAGGCATATAAAGCGCTTGAATTGTTGATAATACTACTTTGGAAGAATCTTTTATCTTTTTCTCATTCTCATCTTCTGCTAATGCGAAGAAATCTTCAGTATTCACATCAAACAATGCATCAAGGCTATCGAAAGACATACCCAGAAATTCATCGTATGGATTATCTGGAGGAATAAGGTTGAATGCAGTTTGACGCAGTGATTGGAACTGCTTTTTCAGGTTTTCCGGTTTACCCGTATACCATTCTACAACAACAACCGTATGATCCAGAGCATCCATTTCTTTCAGAAATGCATCAATAACACTGTGGCCATAATCATCTGCGGGAGCGATTATGGCGATACTATCCTTGGTCAAATATTCTGCTATCCATCGTGCAGCATGCTGTCCTTCATCAGTCCATCCAGCTTGCAGTTGAAATATATTATTTTTTAAACCTGAAAATGATAATCCACTGCCGCCAGGTACGATTAATGGTAAAGTTGAACTTTGCAGTACATTTGTAAGAGCCAGATCATCTCTAGCAGTAATTATTCCCAATAATTGTTTATTCTTTTCCAAGCGTTTGATTGCCCGTATCGCTTCTACTGCATCACTCTTGCTGTCTTCTATTTGAAAAGCGATATTTACAGGTTGCCCTGGCTTATTACTGGATTGATGCAATCCTCTTAAGAATGAATTACCAATTTCTGCATGTCTTCCAGTCAAAGGTAAAACAACACCAAAAGTAAACATCTCTAAGGCAGGCTGATATGAAGCCAAAAACATTTTTTCATATAGTTCATAATATGCTTCAGGTATAAAGACAGGATCTACTTTGTTTAAAGCAACAGCACAATCATCAGGATTACCTTTTTGGAGGTGTGTAAACGCTTGAGCAAGATTCATAATAATTTCATTGTCTTCTAAAGCAGTCAGTTGCTGTTCTGCAATTGCGCTTTCAGAAATGCCTATTTGAATTGTTTGTATTATCCGGGAATTAATTTTTTCAACAAATGAATCATCATTATCTATTTGCCTGGATCGCATATACATCCTGAAGGCACCATCCACATCACCTTCGGCTATTAAAATATCGCCTAAAACCATAAAGGCTTCCGATAAATACTCATGTTGGCCATATTGTGTAAGAATTGTTTTACCAAATGCTTTGGCTACATCAACATGATCCAAAGCTAAACTAGTTTTCATAACTAATAGATTTACTGGAAGCTCGTATTCCCCAGCAGGTTTTTTTAATATACGCTGTAAAATTTTGTCCGCAGTAGCGTAACGTCCGTCATCATAATGCTCTAGAGCTTTATTGAATTGTTCGGCAATGATACGCTGCTGCAGCCAGTTTTGGCTAAGGATTATTCCATGACACATGAAAATCGAAAAAATGAAAATTAGTTTTCTCATTACTCGACAGTAACTGACTTAGCAAGATTTCTTGGCATGTCAACATCGCCCCCACGAATGACAGCCAAATGATAAGCCAATAACTGGAGTGGAATTGTTGCCAGAATAGGAAAAACACGGGAATGGCTTTGGGGAATTTCTATGATATGATCGGACAGTTTTTCCAGCTCTTTGGTTTTCTTGTCAGTCAAAATAATAATACGTCCCTTACGGGCCTGGACTTCCTGGATATTGGATAACACTTTTTGATACGTCTGGTCATGAGGAACGATAAATAAGACAGGCATTTTTTCATCAATAAGCGCAATAGGGCCGTGTTTCATTTCTGCTGCAGGATACCCTTCTGCATGGATGTAGGAGATCTCTTTCAGCTTTAATGCTCCTTCTAAAGCCACAGGGAAATTCACTCCCCGCCCCAAGTAAAGAAAATTATCAACTTTTTCGTACTCCCAAGCGATATTTTCAATAACCTCTGTATCTGATAATATAGTTTTAACATCTTTTCCAACATTAGCTAATGCTGTGGCTAATTTGATGCCCTGTTGTTTAGACATGCCCTTTTTCCGTCCCAAAAGCAGGGCCAGCATGGAGAGTACTGTTACTTGAGCAGTAAATGCTTTGGTGGAAGCAACGCCAATTTCTGGACCGGCATGTGTGTAAACACCACAATCGGTAATCCTAGTTATGGAACTGCCAACAACATTACAAATGCCTAAGGTGAGACTACCCTGTTCCTTGGCTTTTTTAATAGCAGCCAATGTGTCTGCAGTTTCCCCTGACTGGCTAATGGCAATAACGACTGTTTCATTATCTATAATGGTTCGTCGGTAACGAAATTCAGAAGCATATTCAACATAAACAGGAATACCGGCATATTCTTCCAACAAATATTTACCAATAAGTCCAGCGTGCCATGATGTTCCACAGGCAGTGATATAAAAACGTTTGGCATTCTCAATGCGCGTCATATAATCTGAAAGTCCGCCAAGAAAAGCATATCCTTTATCGACCTGCAGTCTACCGCGCATGGTGTCTGTTATTGAATCTACCTGATCGTGAATCTCTTTGAGCATAAAATGAGGGAAATTACCTTTTTCAATCGCCTCCAAATCATGTTCAATAATGGAAATATCCTTGTAGACCACTTTTTTATCTTTTATCTGGGAAATGATATAACCATCATTTTTTAATACGACCATTTCACCTTCATCCAGATAAATAACACTACGGGTGTGCTCGATGATGGGTGAAGCATCACTGGCAACAAAATATTCACCTTCTCCTACACCCAAAACCAATGGACTGCCATACCGGGCAGCAACCATAATTTCTGGTTCATCCTTACAAATTGCCACGATTCCATAAGCGCCCACCACTTCCTGGAGTGCCGCTTGTACAGCTTCCGGGAATGATAAGCCATCTGTATAATAAATTTTTGAAATTAACTGTACCAGGACTTCAGAATCTGTTTCACTCTGAAACTTTACACCCTCTTTTTCCAATACCTGTTTAAGCACATTATAATTTTCGATAATGCCGTTATGTATGAGTGCTATTTTACCATCTTGATCTGTATGGGGGTGGGCATTGATATCATTAGGTTCGCCATGGGTAGCCCAGCGGGTATGTGCTATACCAACTGTGCCATTAAATACATGATCATCCACTTCAGATTCCAAAACAGAAACTTTCCCTGCTTTTTTCAGTAAATGCAATTGATCATCGCCAATAACAGCCAATCCAGCTGAATCGTAGCCCCTGTATTCAAGGCGCTTAAGCCCATTGATTAAAATGGGTACAGAATCTTTGTTACCGAAATATCCGACTATTCCGCACATGTGTTAAATGCTCTCCTTTAAGTGAATATATCTACAGATATACATTATTCCCATTCAATTGTTCCGGGTGGTTTCGACGTCACATCATAGACCACCCTGTTGATTCCTTTTACTGAATTTACTATGCGATTTGAAATTGTTGATAAAATATCGTCCGGCATGCGGTACCAGTCCGCTGTCATGCCATCGCTGCTGGTAACAGCTCGCAATCCAAGAAGATTTTCATATGTCCGCTGGTCGCCCATGACGCCGACAGTTTTAACTGGTATTAAAACAGAAAAGGCCTGCCAGATATCATCATATATCCCGGATTCATGGAGGCAATTAATATAAATATCATCTGCTTCCTGTAGAATGGCAATACGCTCCCTGGTTATTTCACCAATGATACGTACGGCCAGCCCCGGGCCCGGGAAGGGATGGCGGCCAACCAGTTTTTCCGGAAGACCCAATTCTTTTCCTACTTTACGAACTTCATCCTTAAATAATTCCCGGAGCGGTTCCACGAGTTCAAATTCCATGTCTTCAGGGAGTCCGCCAACGTTATGGTGGCTTTTAATCACATGGGCAGACTTGCCATGGCTGACACCACTTTCGATGACATCAGGATATAGTGTCCCTTGAGCTAAATAATCGAATTGTCCAAGCCCAACAGCTATATCCTCAAATGATCGTATAAATTGTTCGCCAATAATTTTGCGTTTTTGTTCTGGATCCTCGATTCCGGTCAACTTATCAAGGAATTTTTCAGATTCAACAAATGATTGAATATTGACACCTAAACCCTCTTGCAATGCTGCAACGCATTGTTCAGCTTCATTTTTACGCATCAGCCCGTGATCGATCAATACAGATGAGCATCTATCACCAATTGCCTTATTCATCAGCGCACTGACAACGGATGAATCTACGCCGCCGCTGACTCCGCATAAAACATGACCATCACCCACTTGTGACTGAATTTTTTCTATCCGATCATTTATAAAATTCCCCGCAGTCCAGTTTGGGTCACATGCTGAAATTTTAAAGAGGAAATTATTAATGATCGTTTCTCCAAAGGTCGTATGGACCACTTCAGGGTGAAATTGCGTCGCATAGCGTTTACCATCCGGTGAACACATGGCAGCAACGATTGCATTAGATGATTCAGCCAATACAGACCAGCCTTCAGGTACTTTTGTTACTTTATCCATATGGCTCAACCAGACTTGCGAACCATCTTCTACTTGATCTAATAAAGCATTTGAATTTTTATGATGGATTTTGGCAAAACCGTACTCACCTTTAGTTCCCGGTTCAACTTTTCCTTCATAGTGATGGGCTAACAACTGTAACCCATAGCAAATACCCAAAATGGGGATATCCATATCGAATACACCTGTATCAAACTCAGGAGAATCATCAGCGAATACACTTGACGGTCCTCCTGAAATAATGACTGCTTTTGGTTTTCTGGATTCAATATTAGCCACAGAAGCATTCGGCGGTAATATTTCTGAATACACATTTTGTTCACGAATACGCCGGGTAATCAATTGCGTATATTGGGAGCCAAAGTCCAAAATAACGACACCTCCATGATGAATATTGCTCATGAAAAATCCCAGCTCATTAATTCATCAAGAAAATCATGATTCGTTAACCTGTAATGAATCGGTGTAATACTTACATAGCCATCTAATACTGCATTATGATCCATATGTGATTCTTCATCTGGCGCAATTATTTGTCCTGTCATCCAATAATATACCCTGCCTTTGGGATCTACCCGTTTTTCAAAACGATCTTTAAAAGCAACATTGCCCTGCTGTGTAATTTTGTATCCTTTGATTTCATTTTCTGGTATTGCTGGCACATTCACATTTAATAATGTTTTATCAGGTAATCCTTTCTCCAAAACATGTGAAACCACTGCTTTAGCTGCAGCTTTAGCACCAGCAAAGTCGCTTTCACCAAATGAATTCAAACTTACAGCAACCGAAGGGATATTCAGCATGGTACCTTCTGTGGCAGCTGACACAGTGCCGGAATAGATAATATTTGTTCCGGTATTTGAACCAAGGTTTATTCCCGAAACAATAATATCCGGTTTTTCTTCAAACAAAGCTTGTGTAGCAATTTTTACACAATCGGAAGGTGTTCCATCTACGGAAAACCCTTTAAAACCATTACTGCGCCTTACTTCATCTACACGAAGGGGATCGCTGATCGTAATAGCATGACCAACAGCCGATCGTTCCCTGTTTGGCGCAACAACGGTGACCTGCCCAAGATCTGACATTGCACTCCATAAGGCCTTAATTCCCGGAGCATAAATACCATCATCATTTGTTACCAAGATGCGTATTTTATTCATGTCAGCATGCGTATCAGGTTTGCTAGGGTTGATTTCATATCTTCTCTCGATACAATATGGTCAACAAAGCCCTTTTGTAGCAGAAATTCAGCTCGTTGAAAACCTTCTGGTAAATCCTGGCCGATGGTTTGTTTGATTACCCGTGGACCAGCAAAGCCGATCAATGCGCCCGGTTCAGCGAGAATTATATCGCCAAGCATGCCGTAACTTGCTGTAACTCCTCCCGTAGTGGGATCTGTGAGAATGGGGATATATAATCCACCTTCATCAGATAATCGAGCTAATCTCGAACTAATTTTTGCCAATTGCATTAGAGAATAAGCCCCTTCCTGCATGCGCGCTCCGCCTGAAGCGCAGATGATGATTAATGGCAATTTCTGTTCACGGGCATGTTCAATGGCCAAAGAGACCTTTTCTCCAACGACAGACCCCATACTGCCGCCAATGAACCCAAAATTCATAACTCCCATAACCACATCACGGCTGCTGATCTTTCCTGAATAAAAATTAATGGCATCTTTGTGTTGTGTTTGTTCCTGGGCGGCATGAATTTGATCGGTATATTTCTTTTTCCCCTGGAATTGCAACGGATCAGCAGACTCAATATTGCTAAATAATTCGGAAGACGATCCTGAATCGAGAATAAGGTCTAAATATAATTGCGATGATACACGAAAATGGTGATCGCAGTGGCGGCAGACAGAATGGTTTTTCTCCAGTTCAGAGCGGTACAGGATTTCATTGCAGGTAGGGCATTTCTCCCACAAACCATCAGGAATGGACTTCTTTTCCCGTTCTTTTATTTTTTTTGCGATATT
>ERZ651768.2402-NODE-2402-length-13029-cov-13.255713_pt1 | contig 13029 bp, 11 predicted proteins | sample MGYA00514754_ERZ651768 | MGnify/ENA metagenome assembly ERZ651768 | reverse complement strand
AACATTTATTTATTTTTTGGCTGCTTCTTTCTCTGAACAATTGCCCTTTGTAGTACCTGTAATGGCAATTCTAGGTGCAATAACTTTCTCCGCCTGCGTAGGTTTATTTTTTGGAATTTGGCCAGCTAAAAGAGCCGCAAGGTTAGATCCTGCAGTTGCCCTTCAATACGAATAAGTTTACTTCTTATACAGATAAAAATAAGAAACTAGCATAGAAGCGAACGCCAAGAGAATTAAAAGTATTCTGTGATCCAATAAATTATTAGATACATCTTCTCCGGATACTCCAAAAATATCCATAATCAAAAAAATTAGGAAAAGAACCAGAATACAAGCTAAAAGACTGATTAAAGCTAGGGTTATCCATTTAGCTATTCTGGTAAGAAATTGCATTAAGAAACTACCTTCTTCTAGCTCTGCGCCACTCCCAAGGTGGTGCGGGATAGCGCTTTGACCAAATCCCTTTCTTTTGTTCCTGAGCTTCTCGTTGATTTAGATAAAAAGTTTTATCTTTGACGTAAAAATCATAAACCCAGGCCATTCCTGCAGAGACCATTGCCCTATTGATATCAACTCCATTGCAATAAAGTCTTGCTACATATCTACCGTATTGATCTTGATCCGAAATATGCGCACTGAATTCACCATCTTTCAGCAGGTCCCTTAAAAAGACTTTAGATTGTCTACCAAACGGTTGATCTCTTTCTGGAGCATCGATCTCAGCTAACCTGATTTTGTAAGTTTTATCTCCTAAAATACCGTAAACAGTATCACCATCTATAACTTTCTCTACTTGTAATCCCTTAATTACTAGAGGTTGTAGAAATTGTTCAGGGTTAGAACTAGAAGCGTAAGATTTATCACTAATAAAGACAGGAAACATCTCATCTAGCGCGAAAGCTCCACCATAACCCTGACTCCAATGCTCAACTGTTGGCCTATAAGCAGAACTTACATCAATACTTATTATTAGAATTAATAGTGGTAACAAACTCTTCATATCACTTTGTTTTCTCTTAATGTACAAGACTAACAAATTAATTTATTTTTTTCTTTGGAGTTTAATTTTTTAATTTCCATTTCTCTAATCGTAGCTTCACTCCTAGATTTAAATTTTTTTTTATAAACAATCTTGAATGGGCCCCTTCCTTTAGTGTATTTAGCACCCCTTCCTTCTTCGTGAGCAAGAAGTCTTTTTTCAATATTAATAGTAATGCCAGTGTACAAAGAATTGTCTCCGCACTTTAAGATATAAACGACCCAAGACAAAAGAAATTAACCCGAGCTGGCTGTTAAGTAAGCTTCTCTTGTTTTGAAGTCTAAAACAGTCGCATTTATACAGAACCTGGGCTTTCCATTTGGTCCATCCGGAAAGACATGTCCCAGATGTATACCTGAAGTTTTAGATCTTAATTCAGTTCTTACCATCCCAAAACTAGTATCTAAATGTTCGGTTACTGTTCCTTCAATCGCTTTCGTAAACGAAAGCCAACCTGTTCCTGAATTAAATCTATCCTTGGTATCAAAGAGAGCTGTACCACTAAGTTTATCTGTAAAAACACCATCAGGAGTATTCTTAAAAATCTGATACTCTTTACAATACCTGGCGTCAGTACCTTGATTAAATGCCACACTAAAAGACTCAGTTTCACCTAATTTAAATAAGCCCAAGATTTTGTAAAAAGTTTCGGCCTCCATATAGCCCTTCTTTCCATATACTTCCTTTCCATTCTCTAAAAATAAAACCGTAGGAGTTGCCCAAGTTTCGGTCTTGACCTTAAGTCCCTTTAGCTCTGAAGCCGTACGGAAAGATAAGGGTATTGTTCCTTTATAACTAGTTAGTACATTCTCCCTGAATTTTTCACAGTAAGGGCAAGACTCTGATTCAATTACTACTATTTGCTTTCCTTTTAGAAGCAGAGAATTGTCTATTTCCTCTGAGCTTTCATGCTCTTTAAATACCACTCCTGTGGAATGATCCGGACAGTAACCATTCGGATTTTTAACTAAATAGTCCTGGTGATACTCTTCTGCATAATGAAATTCTACTAATGGTTTAATCTTGGTTGTAATTTTTCCGTATCCTCTAGAACTCATGAGGACTTGAAATTCATTGCGAAGTCTTTGCGCTATTTCTCTTTGTTGATCATCTATAGTAAGTATTACAGATCTGTATTGAGTACCTACATCATTCCCTTGACGATTGAGCTGTGTGGGATCATGACCTTCAAAGTAATCTTCCAAAATTTCTTCTACAGAGACCACATTTCTATCAAAGACAACAAGGACAACTTCAGCGTGATTATTAGGGTTAAATCTATTTTTTGATTTGGTTATTTCTCTATAAGTTGGCTTAACTCCCTTGCCGTCTGCATAGCCTGATACAGCACTGACCACTCCAGGTATGGCTTCGTATCTTTTTTCTTCTCCCCAAAAACATCCAGATCCCAAAACAATGCTCTCCAGATGACTAGTAGCTTGGATCTTTTCTTCAGCTTCCGAACTTAATCCAAAACTAAATAACAAGATCAAAAATAGAAAAACAGTTTTCATTTCTTTTAATTCTTTGTAACTAAGGTTTTATAAGTAGGAAGTTCTTCTTCTTTTAAAACTCTCATCAAATAGGCTCCAAACAACATCTCTTCAAAGGATTGGTCACCCCAGGTAACCTCCACAGTTGGATCAGGATTGGCCTTATTTTGAGCGGAATTATCCCACCATTGATGTTGTATCAAGGTTGTTCCAGCAGGGATAAATTTCGGTTCTTGAAGGTCGTAAGAGGTTTGCCAGTTAAAATCATAATTAGGAACAGAAAGTAATATTTCAGTTTGACCGTCTGGGTAATACGCGGCGACAACCATTTTTTTACCTCGGTAATGAGCGTGAACCAAAACACTGTAAAGTAAAGAATCTTCAGACACTACTCTAGAGGCTGATTCTTTATGTTCTTTTGCCCCAGCGGGAATACGAATTCTGGGATTAAGTAAAATCATAGAACGAATCTCATGCTTCGGTTTGTCTTCAGCAACCCAAATTCCCATTTTCGTGGAGTCTACTGTTGCTTTACCTATGGGCGTGTAATGCATTTGGAATTCAAACGTAACGTTCGCAGGAAGAAAAATACCCGAGTCATCTGGAAAGGGGTTGCTGTTTATTCCAGGTGCATACCCTCTTAAACCTTTACGATCCCTAAACTTTAGCTTCCCTTTTCTAGGGCCTCTGGTTTCGGTTGGACCAAAGCTGGTTATTACATGATGGAGAGCTGCTCTATCCCCAGGAAGAAACTCGGTGGCTTTTACCCAAACATCCTTACCTAAATTATTCTTGACGTATTGATACTTATAATCAACAACACCCGTTGCAGGTATGTCTGTGGAGGGTATGTCTACCACAAAATCAGGGGGACCCAACTCCTGTTCATTGGCCCAAACTGAACTGGAAACCTTAGTTTGTTTTAAGGGATCATCACCCTCCCCTCTTGGAGCTCCTGCTTCTATCCAATGGACCAGAGTTTTTGTCTCTTCTACAGTTAGGGATCTATCATTACTGTAACTTCCAATTAGCGGATCAGCGTGCCAAGGTGGCATTCTTTTTGTTCTAATCACTTCTCTCATCATCAAAGAAAAACCTTTTACCATGTTGTAATCAGTCATGGCCCAGGGTCCAACTCCTCCCTTTCGATGACACACAGTGCAATTTTCCATCAGAATGGGTGCTACATCATCAGTATAAGAGATTAATTCTTGATTGCTTTTATTAGGAAAGTTAATTAAACATCCTAAAGATTCTGTTCTTGGTGTAGATACAACCTTCCCAGCTAGTAATTCATCAATGGCATCTTTGAGAAAATGCACTGAAGCTTCTTTTTTTTGGTTTTCATAAGTTAACCTATCGTCCAAAGCTCCCATATAGGCTACTGACCAATTTTCTGGGTTTACAACAAATACTTCTCCGGTTCTACTTAATTCTAACGATTCGCCAATGATCTGGCTTTCATCAACCAGGATACTTAAGTCGTAACTGAACTCTTTAGCTTCTTCCCTAATTGAAAGACGGTCATCTTGAAGATTGGAATTCAACATAAAGAATTCAACACCCTGGGCTGAATAAATATCTCTAAGTTCTTGAAACCTAGGAGCCGCATGCCTTGCTATTGGACATCCATTTCCTTGAACTAAAAAGACCAAAGCCTTTTTATCGTCATAATAAAAAAGCTCATGAGACCCACCTTTTTGGTCTAATAACCTGAAATTTTCTACTCTATCTCCAGGCTCTATAGCGGAGAGCCCCAAAGAAACTATCAATATTAAAGAAACAGCTACTTTTTTTACCACGAAAATACTATAGCACCTAGAGATTAGCTTTTACAGAAATGGGTAAAGTTCAAGCAACTCAGAGTTACTTGAACTTACTAATTATTTCTTATTCTCCGTAGTAGAACTGTTCGCAGATTTCTATATTGTCGCTAACTACTTCATCTATAAGTGCAGAACCTTCTAAATAAATACTACCCCAAGATGCCCCACTAACGTAATCATCAATAACTGCTCCATGTTGTGCTGCATCAGGAGTTATTGAACGAATCATATACATTCCTGCTTCGTGAGTTCCTCCACCAATAGATGAAAACATTCCATTAAAGAAATTTTCATGTCCTGCACCCTGAACAGCCTTCTCTAACTTGCTTAATACTTCAATAAAAGCAGGTAAATTGGCAGAAGAAATTTTAACTCGTTGTACTCTTTCATAACCTGGTTCAAGTCTAAAAGATTTAAGCGGTATCCAAGTTACTCCATACTTAACTTCTCTCAAACGTTGTAAAGAACTAGGTGCTTTACTCGGGTCATATTGAGAAGAGCCTACAAAAGCAGCTTCAACACTTGGAAAAGCACTCCATACCATCATCTGACCCGGATACTCATTACCTGAATTAGTTACGCATACTCCAGATCCGGTAGAGCCTATGGTTTTAAATGAAGATGTATCAGCCTTTAAAAAATCTACATATCTATCCACATTAGGTGCGGCCAACATCAAGGTAGTAAATGCTCCCTCATTTCCGCTTGGTGTCTCGTGACCAGCAGAAAAAGTAAAGAGTGAAAAAGTTACTGTCAATAATAATAGAATTAATTTATGCATAATTGCCTCCTTTCTTAAAATTATATAATTAATCCTATAACAATTTGATGATTAACTCTTAACTTTAATTTAAAAATTATTTTTTAAATTGGAATACTTTAATAAATACTTTAATTTTTTGCATATTTCTGAAAATAGTTAAAAATTTCCTGTTGCTTACTGTCTCTAGCAGTCCTCCAGCGATCATTGGTATCAAGATTAATGGGCTTTCCTTTATTATCAAAGATAACTACCCGAGGAACACCTTCTTGTTTAGGGATACCTAAACTCTCAAGCAAAGCCATATTAATATCGTACTTCCCAAGATCTATATGCAAAATTGAGTAATTCGTTTGCATAAATTTCTCGACTGAAGGCAGTTTCAAGGTACCTGCAAGTATCCTACAATCAGGGCACCAATTGGCTCCAAAGATAATTACGGCTTGTTTTTCCTTAGCACTTACAACGAAAGCCTTTAGTTCTTCCTCAGAAACTTCTATTCTTTTATAAGGTAGTGGTAAAGGAAGTTCTAGGGCTTCATTGATAGAAATGAATATGGTGTCATTGAGTTCTTCAGAGTAACCTGAGTTCATTAAAACCACTAAAGAGAGAAGTAGAAACTTCTTCATGATTTAACAACTTCTTCCCCTAATAACTCTTGAGCATCTGAAAGACCACCCAAGTTGATTACTTTTATGTATCCTAAATTTTTGAGAATCTCTAAAGCTTTCTCAGATCTGTTACCGCTCTGACAATAGAGCAAGATCGTCTGTTTTTTATAACTTGAGACCTCTCCTATCTTACTTTCCAGATTTGTCCATTCTATGTGTTTAGCATTAGAAAGATGGCCTTCTTGCCATTCTTCTAAGGAACGTACATCAATTACTATTGCCTTTTTTGCTGAGACTAGTACGTCTGCCTTTTGTTTATCAATTCTTTCAATTGATTTTATGTGACAAGGCATATCTTCTGCGTAAATCGTATCTCTGGAATTAGAGCAAGTTCTTGAAAAAGTGCTTTTAAAAACAAGAGATTGTTCAAAAATAAGGTTTGGACAGCGATTCATTAAGGTAACTAAGAAAGGCTTAGAATGAGTGGGCGACCAGACAATTAACCTTTTATCATCCAGGGCATGCCAACCACTGATATCCTGAACTCTAAAACAATCTTTTGAAGGTTTTTCCTCTGCCCATAGATTATTAAGTAGAAAGATTAATAAAATAGGCAACAATCTTTTTAGTATCATTTCATTCACTTAAACTAATCCCCATTAACTCTTCCATATTCCCATGATAGAAAGCTTCCATAGTGGATTCATCACAATTTTCCATTTTAGCTTCAAATTTTTTGATAGGATCCGAAGTTCCCTCTGGATGAGGGTAATCAGAAGCAAACACTAACATCTCCTTACCAACATTTTCTATGATCCAGCCTACTGGCTCGCCGGCAAAAGGTGATACTTTAAGATGCTTTTTTGCAACTTCAGAGGGCAGTTGGTCATATTTCTTTTGTCTTTTAAATAATGAAGCTGTGTAGTCTAAAGCCTTGAGCCAAGAAGGTAGCCAAAAAGCTCCGTGTTCCATCGAAATAGCTCTCAATCCTGGATGTCTATCAAAGACTCCATCAAAAATCATAGCGGATAAAAATATTTCTGCACTGCTATTTATAGTCATCAGACCTAACTCTCCAGTAGGCGCATCCCCGCCTAATTCAAGAGTATCTTTCCTATTATTTTTAAAGCTCTCTGGGACAGCTCTGTAGTGTCCATTAACCGCTACATGACAAACTAGAGGAACCTTAGTTTTTTCAAAATAAGCCCAAATGGGATCAAAATCAGGATGGGTGAAGGATCTATTTTTAGGATTGGGTTCATTTGTATCTACCATAAAGGTGTAACAGCCATCACCAAAACCTTTCTTCATAAGTTCAATTGAGATCTCAGGTCCTAAACTTAAGGGTATGTAACCAATTGCCTTCAAGCGTTCGTCAGAAGAACAAAATTTGCCCATTGCAGAGTTCAATGATCTTGCCCCCGCTTCGAGTACTTCAAGATTATTAACATGGGCTACTTGATGAAAAGCGAAAGTGGGTAAAATCCACTGCATTTGGTATCCAAATAAGTCAAGAGCATGAGAGCGCTCCTTAGAGTCAAAAGCCCCTAATCTGTTCCATCCACTTTTAGTGTTGTCTAAAAGAGCAGCTTCAAATTTTGCCATAGTTTCAGAGTCCTCACTCCTCTTCTTAAACAGCTCTCTGCCCCTATCTAAACCAGCCTGAATTACAGGAAGTTCCTTTTGTTCAGACATTTTGGGAAGAAGTTTTTTATCTTCTTTAGTTGCAGCTCTCTCAAGAAAGTCATCAAGTTCAATAACATGACTATCAGCATCAATTATTTTTCTGTGTTTTGCATAGGTCATTTTTTAACCTTTTATAAAAATTAACTTTAAGTCTATTAGACGACTGTCTTTTGGTCTAGTTCAACGACAATGAAAGTAGTTCTCCTGGCTTTGGAGTTATAAAAAAATCATCTGCTAAGTTTAATTTTTTTAATTCTTTAACTATCAACTCGGCTGGTTCAAGAATGTCTTCATCTGTCAAAATAAAAGTTCCCCAATGCATTCCTACGGATCTGGTAACCCCTAGATCCAATGCAATTTGGATTGATTCAGAAGGTTTCACATGGTGATAACTCATAAACCAACGAGGGCTATAACCTCCTATTGGAATCATAGCAAAATCTGGAGATCCTAATTTTGCCCTAGTTAGTTTAAAGTCATTCGAATAGCCTGTGTCTCCAGCATGATAAACAGTGAGATCAGCTAATTGCATAAACCAGCCACCCCAAAGGCTTTTATTACGATCTTTTAAACCTCTGGCAGACCAATGTTGTGTAGGAGTAAACGTAAAGACAGTATTCTTTAATTCAAAGTCTTCCCACCAAAGAAACTCTGTAACATTTTTAATTCCCGCTTTAATTAAAAGATCCTTATCTCCTTTTGCAACTAGAAATGAAGCATTTGGATTCAGCTTATACAAGGCTTTTAAGCTAACTATATCTAAATGGTCATAGTGATTGTGACTAACGGTAACTACGTCTATTCGCGGCAATTCCTCCAAAGAAATAGCTGGAGCAATTAGGCGTTTTGGACCAGCCAAAGAAAAAGGGGAAGCTCTTTTAGAAAAGACTGGATCAGTCAAAATGGTTAGGTCACCATTATTTAGCAGATAAGTGGAGTGTCCTATCCATACAGCATAATTCTTTGATTCTTCCTTTAATTGTTTCCATTGGTTAGAGGTTTCTATCTGAATCTTTTCAGGGCCTGTTCTAGTAAATCTCCATCTTAAAAATTCTCCTAAAGATCTCTCGCTTTCAAAAGAAGTTTGATTGGTGTTGGTAAAAGTTTCTTCTGACATAACAAAATTAGAGATTATCAGTAAACTTACAAGAATACGTTTCACTTATTAAAATAAATTTTCTAAAGAATTAAATTGTTCGGCTGTAAGCTCCCCTTTTTTTTCTGCCTCAATACATTCTTGCAATTCGATCCTATTTTTAACACCTAAAATAACTGAACTAACCTTTGGGACACTTAAAGCATATCTGTGTGCCAAACTGGCTGAAGTTTGACCCCATTTGGCTGCCAACTCTCTAAAAGGAGCTGCACGAGCATAATCAGCAAAATCTTTTTGATCAAATCCTGAGGGGTGCGGCTCTCGATCCATAGTATTGGTTAAAGCCCCAGCCTGAACCGCTCTTATTGCTAAAATTGGAAGATCATTTACTTGGCTCTCATTCAGGATGGTGCTCGGGTCATAATTTTCATCCACATAACCAATTGCTCCGGCTGAGTTCAATGGATTTAAAACACATTGAATAGCTTCGGGAGGGGTTTCATAGTTTATGGCTTTTACTAAAGCTTGATGTTGGCCCATACCTCCAATGCCCCAATGTTCAATCTTTCCTTCTTGTTTCAATTTTTCAAAAGCTGGTATGACAGCATTAAAGTAGGAACTTAATGAAGTTGTATTTTTATCCCTCATTTCATTGAAATTAGAGAGTTCAAAATCATCTTCTCGTAACTGCGAGTGTAAAAGAAATAGATTTACTTTTTCCATATTCATATTGCTAAGGCTTTCGGTTAAAGATAAATTTAAACGACCATAAACCTGCTTATCAGGTAAAGTTCCAAGGCTACACTTAGTTGTAAAATTTAAACCATCCAGATTTTTCCTTTTAAAAACTTCACCTAGGACTCTCTCCGCCTCTCCTTTCCCATACATTGGAGCAACATCGAAATGGTTAATACCTTCTTTTAGAGCTAAATTTACAGTTGCTATTGCCTCTTCTCTGGTAGTTTCGCCCCAAACCTGCCCTAAACCACCACCACCTAAAGTTAAGGCGCTTACTTCCTCAAATGGACTGAATGGTCTCTTGTTCATTGAATTAGAATTCTTATCAGGCAATTAGTTAATAGGAGGAAGAATTTTTTCTGCCATCTTTACCCAATACGTCGCTCCTATGGATAGTATTTCATCATTGAAATCATATCCGGGGTTATGAACCATACAAGAACCTTCCCCATCTCCATTACCTATCCAAATATAACTTCCAGGTTTCTCTTGCAACATGTAAGCAAAATCTTCTGAGCCCATAGCTGGTTTAGGTGAGAGGCGGACATGTTCCTCACCGACAACATCAATAGCGACTTGACCAGACAACTTGGCTTCATTTTCGGAATTAACAGTAGGAGGATATCTTTTTTCATAAAAGAATTCGTATTCTGCTCCATAGGCCTTGCAAATATTCTCTGCTATGTCTTTCATTTGAGTTTCCAGTTGGTTTTGTACTTTTTCTGAAAAACATCTTGTACATCCTTTGATCTCTATCTCATTAGGAATGACGTTATAGGCATCTCCTCCATGAAACTGAGTGATACTCAGGACTGAAGGTTCTTGAGGATCAATGATCCTACTGACAATAGACTGAAAAGCATCAATAATCTTCGATCCAATAACTATAGGATCTATGGTTGTTTGAGGCATGGCAGCATGGCCGCCTTTACCTATAACCCTAATTTCAAAAATATCAAAAGCAGCCATTATAGGACCGGGTTTTATTGCAAATGTGCCAACAGGCATGCCTGGGATGTTATGCATGCCGTAGACTGACTCTACTGGATATTTCTCAAATAACCCTTCTTCAATCATAGTTCTGGCTCCACCTTCATTTTCTTCAGCTGGCTGAAAAATAAAGTTAATAGTGCCGTCAAAATCTCCTTGCTCCGAGAGATACTTTGCTGCTCCCAACAGCATGGCCGTATGCCCATCATGGCCACACGCGTGCATCAAACCTTCATGCTTAGATTTGTATTCAAAGTCATTAGCTTCAGAGATAGGTAAGGCATCAAGGTCAGCCCTTAATCCTATGGCTCTGTTTCCCTTACCTTTTTTGAGAGTACCTACAACACCTGTAGATGCAAGACCAGTTTCTACTTCAATCCCAAAACTTTCCAGTTTCTCAGCAACTATCTTTGCTGTGCGATGTTCTTCAAAAGCTATCTCGGGATGGGCATGAATATCCCTTCGCCACTCTTGCATTTCTTTTTGTAAATCTTTTAACTGTTTTAATACATTCATACACTAACTATAACAAATTATAAAATTGTCTATTAATGCAGGTTCACCTTTTTTTATTTTGAATATTCTTTAGAATTCACCCCCCTCAAACATGACAAAAGAAATAGAAATAGGCTGGGAGGAATGGATTAACTTACCTTCTCTTAATATTCCGGCAATAAAAGTAAAAGTTGATACTGGGGCTCAAACATCTGCACTACATGCCAAGCACATAGAGATATTTAGTGTACAGAAAAAGAAACACGTAAGATTTGAAGTTTCTCCTTTACCAGAAAGACCTAACTTAACCATTTCTTGTTCTGCTCCTCTAATAGATAAAAGAAAAGTTACCAGTTCCAATGGAGAATCTGAAAATAGATACATTATTAAGACTGTATTAGTACTGGGTATAAAAGAATGGGAAGCAGATATCTCTTTAACTGACAGAGAATCAATGCAATATAGAATGCTTTTAGGAAGATCTTCTTTAGATCCTGAAGTGATAGTTCATCCAACTGAGAGCTTCTTATTAGGTGGATTAGACAAAGGGGTTTACAGAAAGAAAAAAACAAAGTCGCTTAAATCTAGAAGAGCTCTCAGAATTGCGCTGTTGACCCGAGAACCTAATAATTACTCCTCTAAAAAAATTAAACTAGCAGGAGAAGCTCGAGGTCATGAAGTAGAAACAATTAATACAACTAGATGTTATCTAGATGTAGACATGGACAATCCTCAAATATATTACGAAGGTAATCCTCTCCCAAAATACGATATTGTAATTCCTCGAGTAGGAGCATCTATTACATCCTATGGGCTGGCTGTCACTAGACAGTTTCTTTTAACAGGCGCTACTTCACTGAATGAACCGCAAGCAATTGCTAATTCCAGAGATAAATTAATGGCACATCAGCTCTTAGCTTCAGCAGGAATTGATATACCTGTAACTGGATTTGCATCTTCTTCTAAAGATACTAAAGGAATTATTGACACAGTGGGCAGTATCCCTCTAATCATAAAATTAGCTGAATCTTCTCAGGGTAGAGGCGTAATTTTAGCGGAGACAAAGAAAGCTGCAGAAACAGTCATAAGTGCATTTAGAGGATTAAAAGCCAATTTCTTAGTTCAAGAATTTATCGAAGAATCTAAAGGAGAAGATATTCGATGCCTGGTCGTTGGAGGTAAGGTAATTGGTTCAATTAAAAGAATTAATAAAGGGGATGATTTCAGATCAAATATACATCAAGGAGGAACTGCTGAAAAAGCTGCACTATCAAGAAAAGAAAGATCAGTAGCGGTAAAGGCAGCCAAGGCTCTTGGTTTATCTGTAGCAGGAGTAGACATACTTAGAAGCAAAAGAGGACCTTTAGTTTTAGAAGTTAATAGCTCACCAGGCATAAAAAGCCTAGACCAAACTCTTGAAATAGATGTTGCAGAACAAATAATTATTTTCTGTGAATCCCAAATCGGAATTAGTACCTAATTAAATTTCTTTTTGTAGATATTCATAAAAAGTTTTATTCAAGAAGCTAATCATTACATCTAATGCTGGTGGAGCATTTACCTCAAAGTTATTGCCTAAAAACCCTTTGGAATTTGAGTCTAAGAAAGCATGACCTTGACCTTGATATTCCCAATATTCAGCATGGTGTCCTGAAGATTCTAATTTTTCCTTATAAACTTTTACTGAATGAGGAGTGACAAGCTTGTCTTTACTACCAACAGTCAATAGTTGAGGTGGTAACTTGCGCTCACTAGCCATAGGTATATTAAATGAAGGAGAAACAGCCTTATACATTTCTGGATGGTCTACTGCATTAAAGTTGTTACCGAAAATACCCCTTGGCAATGATCCTGAAATTAACCAGAAAAAGTTCTTCATTTTTTCAAATCCCTTTAAACTCGATGTATACATATCGTAAGCACCATAACTTAATATGGCAGCTTGAACTTCCAAACCATTTTCTTTAGCCACTTCTTCTGCCGTTTTTCCTTCAGGTATATAAGTAGGATTAAATCCTTGTGATGTAGTTGTAAATCCTTTGGAACTAAGCCTAGTTCCCATATTGACAATCATTGCTGAAAGATGACCACCTGCACTATCTCCGGTTACCGCAAGTTTTGTTTTATCTCCTTGATAATTGATAATATTTTCTTTAATCCAAAGAATTGATCCAAAAACATCCTCTATTATTTGATTTAAATTAATTGTATTTCCCTTGTCAGCTAACAATCGATAATTTACGTTACAAACAACATACTCGCTGTTAGTTACTAGGTACTTGGACATTTGATCCA
>ERZ651768.2401-NODE-2401-length-13031-cov-8.634244_pt1 | contig 13031 bp, 14 predicted proteins | sample MGYA00514754_ERZ651768 | MGnify/ENA metagenome assembly ERZ651768 | reverse complement strand
CTTCGACGTCCTCTCGGTCAAGTCGCGCCTGCGCTACGACGACCAGTGTGTGGTGGCTCTCCGGGGCGATGGTGTCCAGCCAGCGGGTTTCGGCGACCGGATCGCTTGGGTCCCACTCGGCCTCTATGTGAACCGAACCGACGACTATGTGACCGACGCTGTCTCGCCCATAATCCTCGGGCAGATAGTTCCTACAGATTTCTCGGTAGTCGCCGTAGCGAAACGCGATACGCGGGTGGTTGCAGAGCCAGGGGTGATAATTTCGGGACAGATCCCATAAATGACGATGTGCGTCGACGATTTGCACGCCCTATCGATCGCGCTCGGTGTGCGGGGTCACACTGGGGTCGCCCTTGGCTATCCGTTTCTCAATACTGCCGATGTGATCAAAATCGTAACTGCTGGTTTGGAGATCCAGAACCCGGTCGGTCGCCCACTCGTCATCTGCGTCGAGCGAACTGGCAACGAAAAAATGTACGGCCAATAAAATGCCCCATGGCACCATAATCCAGAAATTCCACCAGTCCCCGGTTGTCAGGATTTGCAAAGCAGACAGTACCAGCGTGCTCGCGACGTAGGCTGCGGCATGGCGCCTGAACCGAAATCGATTCGGTAAAAGGCGACCACCCGGAGGGCGGAGCATCATCGCTTGAAGAGTCGCCGTTTAGGTGACTTCTCGTCGCCAGGTTCTGGCAAGTCGGGATAGGCGCGCGCCAGCGCGATAAGCCGCAATGAGTACCAAAGAAGCAACAATACGATCATGGCGACAAATATCGTATCAATCCTCGGTCGATGCGAGTCGAATCCGTAGATGAAAAGATAAACGAGCCCTGCCAGCGGTGTTGCACTGAGGTAAAGCGCGGCCGGGTAGCTCTTGGCAAAGCCGAACAAGATGCAGGCGCACACCACGGAAAACCCATAGAGGCCGATACCGGGGGAGCGCCCATGCGGGGTCGCGTCGCTTAATGCGGTGATGGCAACAATGCCAAAAAGAACGCCAACAAAGAGGCTATAGGCGAGGATCTCGTTATCGGCCTGCCGACGATTCAGCTTAGAAAGTGGCACCAAGTAGGGGGTTGTCCGATCATCCCAGACGTAACGCTTAAATAACCCTTCCCAATCTAACATTGTGGTTGCACACCGAAGGTGTACGATCGTGCACGGTTTACCCGCCGGCGGCCTGCTCCGCGGCCTCTTTTTCCCGCCGTAATCTTGCGCGCTCTTCGACTTGATCGACGAGTGTCTCGAGCTCTAGCCGCTCTTTACCTTCGACTGTTGAGCCAATGTCCTCGGGCCACTCGAGCGTCATCAGGTCGTATCGCCAGTGTTTGGGGCCGAAGAGCACCACGGCTACCTGTAACCACACGGAGAAGCCGGCAATTACCGTGACGCTCAGACCGAAGACGAGAATGCTCTTGATGATCCAGCGATGGCTAAGCCCCACCAGGGAGGCAGAAATTTCTCCACACTGGTACCAGGGGCAGCCCTCAAAGCGATTAATCGCCCATGAATCATAAGCGTATATGGCAGCGTAATAGACGACGACGCAGGTATAAGGAATGAGGAAGATGGTCAGCCCTATGAACTCGAGCCACGCCCGGCTTCGAAAGCCGACCCGCTCGCGTACGAGATCCACTCGAACATGGGTATTCCAGATATAACCAAAACCCAACACGAGGGTGATCAGGACCGTGTGAGAATGCCATTCGAGCTCCTGCAGCAAGGTCGAGCCGAAGATCGGGTTCACGTTTTCCACCAGCCAGATCTGCTGCCGGCTAAATGCTTTACGGACAATCAGATCGTAGGACGTGATCAGCACCAACGGCATTACGAACCAGGCGCCGAATCGACCGACTCGGTCCACGAATTTACGCAAGCCCTCGCTGATGCGAAGAACAATCGGGAGTTCGTCGGGCGCGAAATACCGGGTTTCGGGCGACGACGCTTCGGTGTCAGAAGCAGATTGATTCACGGTGGTCTTGTTCCGATATCAGTTGAAGACTTCAGTAATCGTACACAGATTTCATCAAGGACAATGCGATATTCGGTTTCCACATCACCATGATGACCCCAATCAGCTGCAGCAGAACGAATGGGATAATGCCCTTGTAGATTTCTTGGATCTTGACCTCCTTCGGTGCGATGCCCTTGAGATAAAAGAGCGCGAAGCCGAACGGTGGTGTCAGAAAAGATGTTTGCAGGTTAATGGCCATCAGGATCAGGAACCAGAACACGATATCCTTTGAGTCGATATGGTCACCAAAGTCCATCCCGGCCACCAGCGGCGCGAACACGGGAAGAACAATGAGAGTGATCTCAATCCAATCGAGAAAGAAACCGAGCATGAAGGTGACGACCATCAGCAGAATCAAGAGTTCCCACGAGTTCAAATCGGCTGTGAGGATCAGATGCTCGACGATGTCGTCTCCGCCGAGTGAGCGGTAGACGTAGGCAAAACAGGTCGCACTAATGACGATGAAGAAAATCATGGCGACGGTGCGGGCCGAGGTCATGCACACAGACCGTAGCAGCGCCATGCTGAGGCGGCGGTTTCCGATGGCCAATATGATGGTACCGAAGGCACCGACCGCACCGGCCTCACTTGGCGTCGCAATGCCAAACAGGATCGAACCTTTGATCATCGTGATCAGGATAACCGGTGGCAGGAAGCTCTTGAGAAGCATCCCCGGGTATTCGTTTTTAGGGACATGGAGCAGTTCAGGCGGCAATGAGGGGGCCACTTCAGGTTTGACTCTGGCGTAGATCGCGACAAAGACCAGGTAGAAAAAGGCGAGGACGAGCCCAGGGACGAGCGCGGCCATGAACATGTTGCCGACCGACACCGCCATCAGGTCGGCCATGATGATCAACATGATGCTGGGTGGAATGAGGATGCCCAGCGTTCCCGAGGCCGCAATGCAGCCGCAGGAGAGTGAATTCTTGTAGCCCTGCTTGATCATGGTGGGCAAGGCCAGGGCGGTCATCATGGTGACCGAGGCGCCAATAATACCCGTCATTGCGGCCAGTACCGTGCCCATGATGATGACTGCCAGGGCGAGTGATCCTGCGACTTTCTTGAGTAACACTTGCACGCAATAAAGGAGATCGTTGGCCACACCGCTTCGTTCCATCATGACACCCATGAAGACGAACGCAGGAATCGACACCAGAACGAGGTTCTCAGCGGCCTGAAACCAGATGCGCGGCATGAAATTGAAGAACTCGATCAGGGAGAACATATCGAGGAAGTACCCGATGATGCCAAATGTAAACGCGAGCCCCCCGAGGATGAACGCGACTGGAAACCCGGAAAAAAGCAGGATGGCCAGGGTTACAAACATCGCCATCGGCAGATAGTCCCGCACGAACCAGACCAGATCTTCCTGCGCATCCGGGGTCATCCCAAGAATACGGGCATAGATAATCCCGACGATCACCAGGAGTACGACAACGGCCGTCAAGCCCTTGCGGCGGGTTACAGCGTTCAGAATGGCTTGCATATTCCGCTTGAAATATTTGGTTACAAGTTGTGTTTCAAAAAACTACCGGAGCCCCAAAAGGGACTCCGGCGTCTTTAGTTAACGACGTGACAAACGTCAAGAAATGAGCAAATTAATCCAGATAAGTTGCATTGAGGGACTGTGCATCTCCCCATTTCTTATAGTCTTTACGAAAGCTGAAATAGCTGTCGGCCACCTTTTTGAACAAAGGATCTTTAGCCGAATCTTCGGCGACGACGTCATTCCATGCTTGTTCAAACACGGCGATTTGGTCGTCTCTCCAACGTCGGGTGATCACACCGTACTTCTCGCCCATTTCGACCATGGCATACGGGTTGACGTATTCCGTCTCGGCGTAGATGTACATGGTGCTTTCGCCGGCGGCGATCTCGAGTATTGCCTGATTCTGATCCGACAAGCCGTTCCACTTGTCCATGTTGATCAGAAGATGGCTCACTGAAACCTGCTGATGCCAGCCTGGGAAGTAGTTGTTTTTGGCGATCTGGTAGAAGCCGTACTTGATGTCCATGGCGGGCATCGAGAACTCGGTAGCGTCGATCACGCCCTTTTCAAGGGCAGGAAAGATGTCACCACCGGCCAACAACTGGGTCGATACGCCGATCTTCTGCATGACGCGGGCGCCAAGACCAAAGAAACGCATCTTAAGACCTCTCAACTGCTCGAGGTCCGTGATCTCTTCTTTGAACCAGCCGGACGTTTCCGGACCAATTGCGAGGCAATCGATCTTATGGATACCGTGCCCATTATAGATCTCTTCTTCCAATACATCACCACCACCGAACATCTTCCAGGCCATGTATTCGCCGAAGCTCGGGCCGAATGGCACTGCCGTGAAGAATGACAGAGCCGGGTACTTACCGGTGTCGTAGCCGGCAGTGGTCCACGCCATTTCGATCGAGCCCTTGGACGTCGCATCAAAGCCTTCATTCGCCGGAATCAAGGCGCCAGGCTCAAAGGCCTTCACCGTGAATTCACCGCCCGACATGCGCCCGATGTTGTCAGCAAAACGCCAGGCGTTTGTGCCGAGGTGTGGCACGCTGCTACCCCATGCGCTATGCATTTTCCAGCTAGTCCGGGCTTGCGCTGTGGTTGCCAGCGCCCCTAACGCTACTGCTATGGCCGCGAAGGCCAGTTTTCTACCTACATTCATGAATGTTTCCTCCTTTTACAGTGGATATTACTGGTGTGGGTGAATATGCAGCCAAAAACTGCCAACTGCATGTCGCAGATCACCAGACAACCGAATTGTGAGCCGTAATAGTCTCGACTGGTGCGGGCGCTCTATTCGAGTACCTGCAAAATTCCCCCCAATGTCTGCTCAGTCGTTGAGGCAGGAAGTCGCCCAACAACCGCACGCTAGCACCAATTTTGTGGGGTGGCAAGAGGATCCGCATGAAAACCCTATTCCTGTTGCAGTTAGAGATGGAACCAATGTGACGATAGTCTGGTTTTACCGGCCATTCAGACTGGCGCTATTGGGCGATTCAGCACAAATTTTCGTCTCAGCTGGGACTCGGGAGGACTTCGGTGTTCGCTACCATTTCCGGTTGCAGTGTCCCATCGAACGCGGCCAGAATATTCTCCGCCGCGATCGTGGCCATCTGAATGAGAGACTCGCGGGTGACACCAGCGCAGTGTGGGCTCAATACGACGTTAGGGAGTGCGAGCAGCGGGTGATCAATGTCTGGTGGCTCTGACTCAAATACATCGATGCCAGCCCCGGCGATCTGGTTGGAAGAGAGCGCTTCCACGAGAGCCATTTCGTTAACGATTCCGCCCCTCGCCGTGTTGATAAGGATCGCGGATGTCTTCATTGCGTCTAAGGCAGTACGCTCAATTAAATTTTGGGTCTCGTGCGTCTTAGGACAGTGAATGGTTACAACGTCCATGTGAGGGAGCGCAGTGGCAAGATCAGTGACCACAGTGCCGCCTGCTCTGCGGATAATGTCTGGATTGATGTAAGGGTCGATCGCATAGAGATTCATATCGAAAGCGCTCGCCCGCGCACCAACCCGGCTGCCTGTCCGGCCAAAACCGATGACAAGAATAGATTTTCCTTCAAGGCAAGAGGACGAGGGCCGCTGCCGAAAATCGAATTGACCGTCCTTAACTGCTTCGTGGTAAAGAAATCCTTGTTTGGTGAGCGTCAAAATAAGATGCATCGCCTGTTCAGCGACCGATACTGCGTTACCACCCACAGCAAGCGCCAGTGGAATGCTCCTGGCTGTGAGTGATTCGACATCTACATTGTCATACCCAACCCCATGTCGGGATACCACTTCTAGTTCCGGGGCCGAGGCGATCACACGTGGTGAAATAGTAGCGGTCCGGACTAAAAGGCCATGGGCATCATGAACGACCCGACAGAGGTTCTCCTCGGAAACATCTACGACGACCTCATATTCAATATCAGGCCGATCTTTTAACAAAGAAGTTCCTGCATCATCTATCGCGCCGATAACAATGACCTTACGAAGCATCACGTTCGTTTCTGCCAAGATTGATTTACGGGTTGTTTTGTCACTGACTTATCCCACCACCGCTTCTGCTTCGATTTCTACCTTGAGTTCGGGAGAAATCAAACCCGAGACTTCCACCAGCGTTGATGCTGGGCGGTGTGTACCGAAATAGTTTTCACGAATTGGGTTAATTTTGGCGCGATCATTGACGTCTGTGAGAAAAACTTGCACTTTGACGATATGTTCCGGTCTTCCGCCTGCTGCACGTAATGCACAATCAAGACAATCTATGGCAACCTTAAACTGCGTCTCGACATCTTCTGGTACTGAGCCATCCTTTCGGATCCCCACCATGCCGGAAATCCAAACCCTGTCATTGGCCCGAACAACGTGGCAGTAATGGCTCACCGGTGCGGGTAGGTCGTCAAGTAAGATTCGTTGAATAGCTGGCATATCCGATGTTAGTCAAGGCAGGTTAGGCCTATATGAAAGCGCCACAAGTTAGCACGGTCAAGGCAGAGGCACCAGTTTGGCTGGGTTTCCTTGGCATGGCTCTAACATTGTGCAGCTGCGACTCCCGTCGTTTTCACTTGTTTTTTTGAGACGCAATCGGATGCAGCCACAACTCCCGCTCGGTCGTTGGGCATTATTTCGAAACGGAGAATTTTTCCGGCTTTGGGGAATAGGTGCGATGTCGAGCACCATTCGGTGGCTTGAGATGTTGGCAATAGGAGTGGTCGTTTTCGATTTAACGGGTTCGCCATTTCAAGTGGCATTGATGTCGATTCTGCGGATGTTGCCGCTGGCCTTTTTCGGTGCGTTGGTGGGCGCTTTAGCGGAAAGACTTAACCACCGCAAAATGTTGGTGAGCGGAATAGTGGTGATGATTGGCGTCTCGGTAGTACTCGCAACTCTCAGTACAACAGGACATATTCAGCTTTGGCACATCGCAGTGGGTGTGTTTGTAAGTGGAATGTTCTGGGTATTGGACTATTCCGTTCGGAAAACACTGCTCGGCGCAGCCGTTGATGGCGACTCGGTAGGGCATGCCATGAGCCTTGATACTGTGTCTAACAACGGGACTCGAATGTTGGGGCCTATCCTCGGGGGAATGTTCTTGCAGTGGGTAGGATTGACCGGCGTGTTCGTATTTGCTGCTGTGGGTTACATCGGCGCGATCTTGTGTGCTTTATCCTTGAGTTCAGCAATCGGTGGGTCGGGGCAAAAAGGCCGTGGGGTGATTTCTGCTATTAGTCAAAGCTTGCCATTATTGAAAAGCCACCCCCTTTTGGCCGGCATCCTGATGGTGACAGTGGTATTCAATTTATGGGGATTTCCATTCATCTCCATGATTCCCGTGATCGGCAAAGAAATATTGGTGCTGAATTCTTTTTATGTGGGTTTGCTTATGGGCGCGGAGGGTTGCGGAGCCTTGATCGGCGCCTTGCTGATCGCGGGTGCTGGCCAGCCTCGGCATTATCGTAAGTTGTACATATCTGGACTCGGCTTATATCTCGTGATGGCCATCATGTTTTCTCAATCAACTTCATCCGTAGGCTCAGGCGCGTGCTTGCTCCTGGTGGGTCTTGGAGTAGCAGCCTTTGCTTCCATGCAAAGCACACTCATATTGTTGACAGCGCCAGCAGAGGCCCGGAGTCTGATGATGGGTTTACTCGCAATGTGTATTGGCATGGCGCCAATTGGATTTCTTCATATCGGTTTGTTAGCGGATTGGTTGGGCGCACCAACTGCCATAGCAGTTTTGGCGACTGAAGGGCTGGTGGCGCTTTGGTGGGTGTTGCGCAGGTGGCCTTCGTTGTGGGATCTGCAGTATCGTTCGGCGGAATAGCGGCGTTTCTGTCGCGAGGAGAGATTAACTTTATGCCCATTGTAGAAATCCATGCGGATCAGTATCGGGTGCCTCTAGAGACGGTACTGACCGATTCGACCCACGGGGAGATGTCCGACTTTGGACTCATTGTGGTTCACCTGGTAGACGAAAGCGGGCGGGTCGGTCTGGGTTACACCTATACCCCGAACGCCATCGGCGCTAGTGCTGTTTGGAAGATTATCGAATCGGATTTGGCCCCCTTATTGCAGCATGTGGATCCTGACGCCATTGATGCCATTTGGGAGAAGATGTGGTGGCATTTGCACTTCGTCGGCCGTGGAGGCATGGCTTCATTTGCGATGGCCGCAGTCGACATTGCATTGTGGGACTTGCGGGGCCATCGCGAGTCTCTGGCACTTTGGCGATTGCTGGGGGGGCGCGATCCGGAAGTGCCTGCCTATGCTGGGGGCATTGATTTATATCTACCGACAGAAAGCCTTCTAAGCCAGGCCAAAGACTTTCTAGGTCAGGGGTTCCGCGCGATCAAGATGAAAGTCGGGCGGCAACAAATATTGGAAGACGTTAAACGGGTTCAAGCAATGCGGAATCTGCTCGGCCCGAATTTTCCACTGATGGCAGACGCAAACATGGGATGGAGTATTGATCAGGCAATTAAAGCAGTCGACGCGTTATCGCAATTTGACCTCTATTGGTTGGAGGAGCCCCTTATTCCCGAGGACCTCGAAGGGCACGAAAGGCTCGGCCGCGAATCAAGCATTCCAATTGCGACGGGCGAAAACCTGCACAGCGTTCATGAATTTGAACATCTCATAAACTACGGTCATGTTGACTTTCCGGAACCGGACGCGGCAACGCTGGGTGGTATCACCCCTTGGATGCGAGTAGCAGAGCTTGCACAAAGCAAGGGTTTGCCAGTTACGTCGCACGGGATTCATGACGTGCATGTGCATCTTCTCGCAGGAATCTCCAACGCAAGCTATCTTGAGGTGCATGGATTCGGTCTGGAGCGATTTATCGAGCAGCGGATAGAATTGAAGGATGGTAAAGCGATTGCACCCGATACCCCAGGCCACGGCGTTAAGCTAGATCTTGTCAAGTTGAAGGGATATCGGGAAGCCACGTACTCGAGCACGAATTAATTAAGGCATGTGTTTAATTTCTTACACTGATCTTCTTAGATTGAAAAGTGCGAGGTGACAAAATTGGGAGGTATTCACCAATATGAATCAGATTGATCTTTCCGGACGGCGGGCAGTGGTAACGGGCGGGGCGCAGGGAATAGGACTTAGTATTGTTAACCGATTTTTAACATCAGGCGCCAAGGTGAGTTTATGGGACCAGGATGCTTCGTTACTAGAACAGACATGCAGCGAACTGGAGTCAAAAGGATCGGTGCATGCGGTTATTGTTGAACTTACCGATGCCGATGCTGTGGCTAAAGCGACCCTTGATACTGTCAAGGCGCTGGGAGAGATCGATATTCTTGTAAATAACGCAGGGATTGCAGGCCCCACCGAACCATCCTGGGAATATGCGTTGGAAGATTGGCGCCGCGTCATTGATGTCGATCTTAATGCAGTGTATTACTGTTGCCGAGCTGTGGTCCCTCGGATGCGAGATCAGGATTATGGTCGGATCGTCAATGTGGCATCGATCGCAGGTAAAGAAGGGAATCCAAATGCTGCAGCGTACAGTGCGGCGAAAGCCGGCGTAATCGCTTTAACGAAATCAATCGCTAAAGAGACTGCAGAGAAAAATATTTCAGTGAATTGCATTACTCCCGCCGCTGCGCGGACTCGTATTTTTGACCAGATTAGCCAACAACATATCGATTACATGTTGTCAAAAATTCCAAGAGGACGTTTTGTGCAGGTTGAAGAGATTGCTGCAATGGTCACTTGGCTGGTGTCCGAGGAAAACTCCTTTACCACCGGAGGCGTGTTTGATCTGAGCGGCGGGCGGGCCACTTATTAGGCTGAAGCCAACGTCTTTTTCGGTTAAGGATGCTTTTTTGAGGAAAGTGGAGTGGCCACTAATTTGAGGGTAGACGGGGTTAGATAGAAGAGAATGAAAATTGCAGTCATGGGTGCTGGTGGGGTTGGCGGTTTTCTAGGCGGAAAACTGGCGTTTGGGGGTAGAGACGTCGTGTTTGTGGCCCGGGGCAAGCATTTAGAGGCATTGCGCAGCTATGGGTTGCGTGTCGTCGGTGCCGAGGAATTTATTGTCTCGCCAGTTATAGTTTCGGACGACCCGCAGGCGTTTGGCCAAGTGGACGTGGTTCTTTTTTGCGTCAAACTCTACGACACCGAGAGCGCGGCGGCTCAATTGAAACCAATGCTTGCCGATCATACGGTCGTAGTGACGTTACAAAATGGGGTCGAGAGCCAGCAGCGGATCGGCAGCGTGATCGGCGAAGAGAAGGTGCTGTCTGGTGCCGCGTATTTTCCAGCCAGCATCAACGTGCCGGGAGAGATTGTCTTTAAAGGCTCTATCCCGGGTAAGCCGCTGGTAGAAGTTGGCGAAGGGCAGGGCGATTCCAGTCGTCCCGCAGAACAATTGATCGAGGAGTTTCAAAAAGCAGGGGTTACAGCCGCCCTGAGCAACGATGCGAGTCTCATGCTTTGGGAGAAGTTTTGCTGGATAGCAGGCGTGAGTGGAGTCACTGCTGCGACGCGACAGCCGATTGGTATCGTACGGGCTGACCCCGATATGCGGGCTTTGTTTGTTGACTGCGTACGCGAGTGCGCGGCAGTCGGTAGGGGTTCAGGCGTGCCACTCGATTTAGCGTTAGAGGAGCGGCTAATGGGGCTGCTTGAAACGAACCCAGCAGAAGGTAAAAGTTCTTTGCTGGTAGATCTTGAAAGGGGTCGCCCACTTGAACTGGACGGACTGTCGGGCGCAGTGCACCGACTGGGGGGTAAATACCATGTCGCTACACCGGTGACATCAGCGATCTATGCGGCGTTAAAGCCATTTCGTGCAGGGGATACAAAAAGACTATCTGCGGCAGACCCCTAAATAGATTCTATATTCGTTAGACGCAGCGGCCGCCATCCACCTCCATGGTTACGCCGGTAATGAAAGAGGCGTCGTCACTCGCGAAAAAGAGGGCTGCTGCGGCTATATCGGAAGGGGTTGAAAAACGACCCATCGGTATTGTGGCTTCGAATTTTTTCCGGTTTTCGACCGTATCGGGGACACCCATGAATGTCTCAAGCATTCCTGTTTCGCCAATCACCGGACACAACGCGTTGATGCGGATCTGATCGCCAGCGTATTCGACTGCGAGTGCTTTCGTAAGATTGCTGACCGCACCCTTGGAACTGCAATAAACAGCTAGGCCGGGCCGAGGTCGGAGTGCAGCTGTCGAAGAAGTGTTGATGATGCACCCGTGACCTTGTCGTTTAAAAACAGGTATTGCCTCCTGGATGGCGATGTAAACCGCCTTGACGTTGACGTTGTACACCCGGTCAAATTCCTCGTCGGTAACTTCCGTAAACAATTTGTTTGAGTGGGAGAAACCTGCATTGTTAATCAGGATATCAAGTTGTCCTGAGTGTTCCACAGCCGCAGAAATCATACCTTTGGCATCAGACCGGGATGTCACATCTGCGTGAACGTATACGGCATCCCCGCCAGAATCTCGAATTTCGTTGGCAATCGATTCACCTTCTGTGTCGTTGATATCAGCAACCACCACGGAAGCGCCCTCGTGTGCGAAACGCTGTGCGATGCCGGCACCGAAGCCGGAAGCGCCTCCCGTAACGATGGCGGTTTTATTTTCTAGTCGCATGGGTTTCCTCCCTCAATAAACGGTACGTGTCGATCAGTGGTTGGATACAGTCAACCAAGTCACAAATAATGGAAATGCGTCGATTAGCGACAGCCCCGCCAGGATCGACTGCGATCATACAGCAGGCGGGACCGCCAATTGGTTCGACTTCGAATTTCTGGCCAAGATTGGAGTTCTCAATTACTCTAGACGAAGGGAACCTGGGCCGTATCAGGCCCCAAGAGGTTATTTCAGATGAATTTACTGCCGCCTCGACAGGAATTAACCATTCAATTTGCCCACCCGGCTTATCGAGTAGCCGAGCGCTTTTTATCGCGTGATACAGGCGTACGACATTTTCAGACCTGGACAGACGAGGAAACCCTTTCCCGTATCGACGAAGCCAATGTTCTCGTCGTCTCTGGACTTTGGCGAGACAATCTTTTGGAGACTGGTAAAAAACTTAGCTACATACAAGCAATCAGTGCGGGCTATGACCAGTTTCCTCTGGATAAACTAAACACAAGGGCTGTTCGGTTAGCCAATGCGCGTGGTGTGAACGCCGACGCAGTGAGTCATCATGCCATGGGGCTTGTTTTGGCCCTGGCCCGTCAGCTGCATCTTGCGAGGGACCAACAACACAATCGCTATTGGCGCCCTATGATTTCCGACCCTACGCAAAGAGAAGACGACCTTTGTGGCCAAACGATGCTGATCATTGGGCTTGGCGAGATCGGGTCTCGGCTCGCGAAATTGGCAAAGGTCTTCGGAATGAGAGTGTTGGGTGTAAAACAAGATATCTCTCGACACGATGGCACGGCGGACGAAGTGTATGCGCCTTGCCAGTTGTCTACGCTGTTCAGTCAGGCTGATTTTGTCGTATTGTGCTGTCCATTGACCTCGACAACTCGCAATTTGATAGATAAGTCTGCTCTTTCGGCGATGAAGAGTAGTGGCCAACTTGTGAACGTGGCGAGAGGGGGTTGTGTCGATGAGGCAGCGCTTGCGAATGCTTTGACGAAGGGTCAAATTGCAAGTGCAGCAATCGATCACTTTTGCGATGAACCGCTACCGGTGGATTCACCTTTTTGGTCAATGGAAAATCTTGTAATTACGCCACACTCGGCGGGTGAGACCCGAAAATATGAAGACAATGTAATCGATATTTTAATTCAAAATTTGGACCGGTTATGGGCTGGCAACGAAGAACTTGTTAATCAGATTCTCTAACCGTGATTTTTAAAAAATTCAAATTGTCGTCGACGGACGTGCTAAGTGGTGATCAGGGATGATTGACCACAGTATGGAACTTGGCCTTTTTCTACAGCCCGTGCATCGCAACGAGAAGCCCTGGGGAACCGCTCTTCAGGAAGATCGAGAGACCGTACTTCTTGCAGAACAGTTGGGATTTTCGGAAGTTTGGATCG
>ERZ651768.2399-NODE-2399-length-13044-cov-19.903601_pt1 | contig 13044 bp, 10 predicted proteins | sample MGYA00514754_ERZ651768 | MGnify/ENA metagenome assembly ERZ651768 | reverse complement strand
GGATGTCGATCAGCAACTCGGCCACCGCCTTCCCTACGTACTCCTCGACCAACAACCTGGTCTCGCCCGACGGTCCGGCAAGGCGGTCCACGGCTTGTGCGACCCCATCGCCGTCGACCAGGCCGACCGCCACACCGTCTACCTCGGTCTTGTGGGCGACTCCGGTGGTTTTGACAACGACCGGATACCCGATCCGTGACGCGGCTTCCATTGCTTCGAACGGCAGTACCGTCTCCCGGGCGGGGACCGGGATCCCGACCTCGGCTAGTAGATCCTTGGCCTCCGGCTCGTGGACGATCCTCGTTACGGACGGATCGAACGAGGGGACCGGTAGTACCGGCTCCTGCTCCCGGTGGGCGCCCCACCACGCGGAACCCTCGAGGGCCAACAGTGCTGCCTCGATCCCCCGTACGGCGACCAGGCCGGCATCGGCGGCGGCAGCCTCGGCGGCTCCCGGAAGGTTCTCAGCCATCGACGCGGCGATCACACCAGGGGTCCCGGTGGTCTGACTGGCCGCGACGAACGCCTCCAAGGTCGGCCACCAGGTCGAATCGTCCAACCCACCCGAGGGAAAGTCCAGGACGAGCATCGCCGCGTCCAACGGTCCGTCAAGGACTGTGGTGAAGGTTGCGGTTAGCCGTTCCCGGTCACCCCAGATGAACGTGTGGTAGTCGAGCGGGTTGGACACCGAGACCAGGTCGTTGAGTGTTCCAGCGATCCGGGCTGCGTGGTCGATGTCGAAGGCGGGGAATTCCACCCCCATGGACTCCGCCCGGTCGGCCACCACTGAGGCCTCACCACCCGAGCAACTCAGGCTGACCAGGCGCGGGCCGCCGATGGCTCCGAACCGGTTCATCAGGTGGAGTGTGTCCAACAGTTCGGGGATAGAGCCGACCTGCCGGACGCCCACACGGTCGAACAGGGCCGCGTAGGCGGCGGCGTCACCAACCAGAGATGAGGTGTGGGAGGCGGCGATGCTTGCTCCGCGGGGTGATGACCCAGTCTTTAGGGCTACTACGGGCACACCGGCGGCGAAAGCCCGTCGGCAGGCCGTTTCGAACCGGCCTGCGTCGCGCAGGGCCTCCACGTGAAGGCCGATCGAGGAAACCGACGGATCGTCCAGAAGGGCTTCGACGCACTCCTCGATACCGACGTCGGCCTGGTTTCCCAGAGTAAGGACATGGCTGATGGCCATCGGTCTGGTCTGCAGGGTCAGGTTGAGCGCGATGTTTCCGCTCTGAGTGACGAGGGCCACCCCGCGGTCGACCCGCCTGAGCCCGTGCTGGTCCGGCCAGAGCGCAGCGCCGACGGTGGCCGCCACGGTGCCGTAACAGTTGGGACCGATCACCGGCATGCCGTCTGCCGCGGCCACTAGGGCGTTCTGCAACTCGGTCCCCTCGGCGCCAACCTCGGCGAAGCCGGAGGCATAGCAGACCGCGGCACCTGTTCCGAGCGCCGCCAGTCGGCCGACCGTCTCCACGGTGGCCCAGCGGTTCACGGCGACCAGCACGGCATCAGGCGCCGCCGGCAGGTCCTCAACCGAGGCGAAGGCTGGTAGTCCGGCGACCTTGTCGCGCCGATGATGGACCGGCCACAGGTCGCCGTCGAAGCCGAGGGCGAGACACTGGCCGATGGCCACCTCGGCTTCCCGGCCCCCGACGAAGGCCAGCGACCGCGGGGCCAACAGGCGGTGGAGTCGATGCTGGTCCATCACGCGCTAGGCACGGGTCAGCCCCCGAGCGGACGGAGCATCTCGCGGCTGATGATGTGACGCTGGATCTCACTGGTGCCATCCCAGATCCGGTCCACTCGTGCGTCGCGCCAGATTCGCTCAAGCGGTAACTCATCCATTAGTCCCATGCCCCCCAGGATCTGAATGGCCTCGTCAGCCACGAACTGGAGCATCTCGGTGGAGGAGATCTTGGCCATTGCCGCGTCCCCGTCGGTCATATGGTCCCGGTCCATCCGCCAGGCGGCCCGGTAGGTCATGAGTTCGGCCTCGGTCAGCTTCGTCCTCATGTCGGCCAACTTGAACGACACCCCCTGGAACTTGCCGATCTGCTGCCCGAACTGCTCACGGGAGGCTGCCCATTCGGTGGCCACCGAAAGTGCCCGGTCGGCTCGACCGAGACAGATGGCGGCCACCTGCAGGCGGGTCGCACCCAACCAAGCGTTGGCCACCTCGAAGCCCTTGTGCTCCTCGCCAAGCACTTTCGACGCCGGTACCCGACAGTCGTCGAAGTTCAGGATCATGTTGTGGTAGCCGCGGTTGGAGACGCAGTTGTAGCCCGACGCCATCTCGAACCCCGGCGTGTCGTGGTCGACGAGAAACGCCGTGATCAGCTTCTTGGGTCCCCGAGCTGTCTGCTCCTCCCCGGTGGCCGCAAAGAGGATCGTGTAGTCGGCGAGGTCGGCGTGGCTGATGAAGTGCTTCGTGCCGTTGATGAGGTAGTCGTCGCCCTGGCGTTCAGCTCGGCAGCTCATGCCCCGTATGTCCGACCCGGCGCCCGGCTCGCTCATGGCCAGGCAGTCGACCCGTTCACCACGGACCGTGGGGGCCAGGTAGTCCTCGACCTGGTCCCCGGTGCAGGCCTGCAGGATGTTCGAGGGCCGGGCGACGATGTAGTGGAGGGCGTACTGGGTCCAGCCGAACGCTCGGTCCACCATGGCCATTGTGAGGTTGTCGAGGCCGCCGCCACCGAACTCGGTGGGCATGTTGGCGGCGTAGATGCCGGCGTCCAGGGAGCGACGCCGGATCCCCTTGACAAGGTCTGGTGGAACCTCGCCGAGGCGCTCCACGTCATCCTCGTGGGGGACGAGTTCGCGGTCTACGAACGTGCGAACCGTGTCGACGATCATCTCCTGCTCGTCGGTCAGGGCGAAATCCATCGGGTCTCCTCGTGGGTGCGTCGGATCCGGGTGCTCGACGGTCTCCGCCGGTCAGGCGACGGCCATCACCCGGCCGACCTGGGGCGGTACAGGAAGTTCGGCGTGGGCATCGGCGATAGCGGTCAGGGCGTAAGCGGGGCCGGTAAGGATCGGGGCCGACGAGCCGACCCGCGTGTCGACGTGAACCAGCATCTGCTCGGTGGTACACAGCAGGTCACCGGTGACGGCGTGCTCCATGGCGTGGAAGAAGTGGAGACGCTTGGTGTCGACACCGAGGACTTGGGTGGTGATCCTGAGCGGCTCGCCGAGCGACGCCTCTTTTATGTAGTTCAGGTGAGTCTCCACGGTGAAGAAGGTGTGTCCGGCCTCCCGGTAGTCCTCGTCGACGCCGACATACCGAAAGAGCTTGTCGCTGGCCCAGCCAAAGGCCGTCAGGAACGCCCACTCAGACATGTGGCCGTTGTAGTCGACCCAGTCGGGTTCGACTGGGGCCTCGTAGAGGGCCAGCGGGCCGGCGATTGGATCGCCGTTTGCCCATGGGCGGTCGATCGTTGCGGCGTGGATACGGGCCTCCCGCTCGGCGATCAACCGGCCGGCTCCGAGGTCCAGGGGTCGGAGCGACCGCATGACCCCCAGCAGGTAATCGTCCCGGAGAAGTTCCAACTCGGCGACCGATCGGCCGGCCGCCTGGTCCTCGCAACCGGTCGCCATGGCCTCGATGAGTTGATCGGTCAGTTCAGGCGCCTCCAGTTTTGTCCACGGCAACTTCAGGGCCGGGCCGAACTGGTTGAGCATGTGCCGCATCCCCTCTTGACCACCGGCGAGGTGGAAGGTGAGGTTGGTCCCCATACCAGCCCAGCGGAGTCCGGGTCCGTAGGTGATGGCGTCGTCCAGCTCGCCGGTGGTGGCCACGCCGTCGTTGACCAGGTGGAGGACCTCGCGCCACAGGGCTTCCTGGAGGCGGTCGGACAGATAGCCCTCGATCTCGGTCCGCACGACCAATGGGTGCATCACCAGGTCGTCGTAGTGGGTTATTGCTGTATCCACGGCGCTCGGCGAGGTCTGTCCACCGGGCACGATTTCCACCAGGGGCAGCAGGTAGACGGGATTGAAGGGGTGTCCGATGAGGATCCGGTCAGGGTGTTGACAGCCGTCTTGGAGTCGGGTGGGCAGCAGACCCGACGAGCTCGAGGCGATTACCACCCCCGGTTCGGAGGACGAGGCCAGTTTCTGGAGTAGGGACCGTTTGAGGCTCTCGTCTTCAGGAGCGCTCTCCTGGATCCAGTCCACTCGTTCGGCCAGGGCCTCGGCCGTGTGGGCCCAGGCCAGCCGGGAGGGGTCGGCACCAGGGAACAGACCGAGGCGCGCAGCCGCTGGCCAGGCTCGCTCGACGGCGGCCCTGAGCCGCGGCTCCGCGTCGGGGGCAGGGTCCCAGGCCAGGACATCAAGCCCTCGTGATAGAGCTCTGACGGCCCATCCGGTGCCGATCACACCGGTTCCAACGACCCCAATTGTGCGGGTGCCGCCGATGGTCCCGTCCCCTTCCCCCATGTGCTCCGTTCCTTCTCGCCGAGGCTCAGATATTCTGTATGGTGGAACGATAGTTCCGTATTGTGGAACAGAGTACTGACCAGGCCAAGGGGGGACAAACTCGTATGGGCATCCAGGTGGTGGAGCGCACCTTCGCAGTGCTCGATGCGCTTTCGGGCACCGATGGCGAGATCCGCCTGGGCGAGCTTGCCGTCCGCACCACGCTTCCCAAGAGCACCCTAAGCCGGATCCTCGCCACCCTCGCCGACCTCGACGTGGTGGCCCGCGGTGCTGCTGACGGCTCCTACCGGCTGGGACCCCGGGCCCGCCTACTGGCCGGGCCGGGATCGTTCGAAGAGGTGCTGGTCCGGGCGGCCCGCCCCGAGTTACGCCGCCTGGTGGCCGACCTCGACGAGGACCTCGGGCTAGGCGTGCCAGACGGCCACCACGTGAGGTACGTAGACCAGGTCCGTAGCCATCGGCCGGTCCGGATCCGCGACTATGTCGGGGAACGTATGCCGGCGCACACCACGGCTGCGGGTCTGATCCTGCTCGCTGACCTTGATGAGGAGGAGTTCGCGTCCTACCTATCCCATCCGCTCGATGCCTACGGTCCGGGCACGCCCATCGACCCGCAGGCGCTCGGGGCCGCGGTCGACGAGGTCAGAAACACCGGTCGGGCCTGGACCTTCGAAGCATGGGCCGACGGCATCAACGGTGCCGCGGTGGGTATCCGATCCGATGCCGGGCAACTTCTTGCTGTGATCAACGTGTTCGGTCCGTCCTACCGGTTCCCCGGTGACCGGGACCGTGGGCAACTGGGGGAAAGACTCGCCGCCGCTGCCGACGAGATCACCAACCGACAAACCACCTGAGGGGTCCTATCCGAGCCGAGGGCCCCCGTGGGTCGGGCATTTTCAACTCTCCGGCGTCTCGAAAGCCCACTCGGGGCCCCTAGTGTGGCCACTAGTAGCTCGGTGGCCGACGCCCACCGCCCCCAGTCGATCGACCGTCCCAGGGAAGGCCCTGAACCCTGAGCACCACCAGCCGGGAGACTCAGCCCGCGAACCCCGCCCAGGTCGCCTTCGATCCCGACACCATGCGGGAGCGCTACCGCGCCGAACGTGACAAGCGACTGCGTGCCGACGGCAACGATCAGTACATCGAGGTCGTCGGCCCGTTCGCCCACTACACCGACGACCCCTACGTCGAGTCGGAACTCGATCGCCCACCCCTCGCCGGTGAGGTCGACGTGGTGGTCATCGGAGGCGGCTTCGGGGGGCTACAGATGGGGGCCCGCCTCCGCGAGGCCGGCGTTGAGGACCTGCGGATCATCGAAAAGGGAGGCGATTTCGGTGGCACCTGGTACTGGAACCGGTACCCGGGAGCCCAGTGCGACATCGAGTCCTACATCTACCTGCCGCTCCTCGAGGAGGTCGGCTACATGCCGCGGGAGAAGTACTCCTACGCCCGGGAGATACTCGACTACAGCCAACGACTCGGCCACCACTATCGGCTCTATGACGGGGCGCTCTTCCAGACCGAAGTCACCGGGATGTCCTGGGACGATCACGACTCACGGTGGATCGTCGCCACCAACCGGGGAGACGCCCTCCGGGCCCGGTTCGTGGCCATGGCCAACGGCCCACTGAACCGTCCGAAACTCCCCGCGATCCCCGGCATTAGTGACTTCAGGGGCCATGCCTTCCACACCAGTCGCTGGGACTACGACTACACGGGTGGCGGACCGGACGGGAATCTCGACCGCCTAGGAGACAAGCGGGTCGCCGTCATCGGCACCGGTGCCAGCGCCATCCAGTGTGTTCCCTTCCTTGCTGAGGCGGTGGAGCAGCTCCACGTCTTCCAGCGCACGCCCTCTTCGGTGGATGTGCGTGGCAACCAACCCACCGACTCAGAGTGGGCCGCCGTGCTGGAGCCAGGCTGGCAGAAGCGACGCATGGAGAACTTCAACGGCCTCGTTTCGGGCCTGCCTCAGGCCGAGGACCTCGTGGACGACGGCTGGACCGACCTGATTGGCAAGATGATCCGTCGCTTCCGGGAAGCCCAAGAGGGCGGGAGTCTCGACATCGCCGAGGTCATGGAGATGGCCAACTTCGACAAGATGAACGAGATCCGGTCCCGGGTGGACGACCTGGTCGAAACTCCGGGAGTAGCCGAAAAACTCAAGCCCTACTACAGGATGTTCTGCAAGAGGCCGACGTTCAACGACGAGTACCTGCCCACCTTCAACCGACCCAACGTAAAGCTCGTCGACACCGACGGGAAGGGTGTCGACCACATCACCGAACGCGGACTGGTTGTGGCCGGCGTCGAGTACGAGGTCGACTGCATCATCTTCGCCACCGGCTTCGAGGTGGGGACCTCGTACGCCCGCCGGGCCGGGTACGAGATCGTCGGCAGCCGTGGCCAGACCCTCTCGGAAAAATGGGCCGGAGGGATGTCCACCTTGCATGGAATGCAGAGCCGGGGTTTCCCAAACTGTTTCTTCATGCAAATCAGCCAGGCGGCGTTCACGGCGAACTTCCCCCACCTCCTAGAAGAGCTCACCACCCACCTGGCCCACATCATCAGCCACACCCTGCAGCACGGAGCGAGAACCGTCGAGGTCTCCCATGACGCCGAGGAGGCTTGGGTAGCAACGATCGTCGAGAAGGGCCTGGGTGCCATGGGGGCCCTCGGCGGGGCCGACTGCACCCCCGGCTACTACAACAACGAGGGACAGGCCCGAGAGCCGAGCGCCATCCAGGCCGCGCCCTATGGCGGCGGTTCCATTGAGTTTTTCCAACTCCTTGAGCAGTGGCGGGCCGATGGTGAGTTCGCCGGCCTGGAGTTCACCAACTGAGCTACCCAAGTCAACTCGCTTCGGGGAAGACCTCCTGCGGGCCGGTGTAGCGTCCCCGCCGCAGCGCGTCGCCGACCAGTAGGAGGAGCACCCATGTCGCACCGAGTGAGGGCCGTGGTTGCCCGAGCCAAGGGGGAGCCGGTCACCATCGAGACGATCGAAGTGCCCGACCCGGGGCCCGGCGAGGTGTTGGTGGCCGTGCAGGCCTGCGGGGTTTGCCACACCGACCTCCACTACCGGGAGGGAGCCATCAACGACGACTTCCCGTTCCTGCTCGGCCACGAGGCGGCCGGCGTCGTAGAGGAGGTCGGCGACGGGGTCACCGAGGTGGAGGCGGGTGACTTCGTGGTCCTCAATTGGCGGGCCGTGTGTGGCCGGTGCCGTTCCTGCGAGAGGGGCCGACCCTGGTACTGCTTCGCCACCCACAACGCCACCTCCCGGATGACCCTCGACGGAGAGGAGTTATCCCCGGCCCTGGGGATCGGGGCCTTCGCCGAGAAGACCGTGGTGGCCGCCGGCCAGGCGACGCGTGTCAACCCGGCGGTCCGGCCCGAGGTAGCCGGCCTGATCGGCTGCGGGGTGATGGCCGGATTGGGGGCGGCCATGAACACCGGCGGGGTGGGCCGGGGCGACTCGGTGGCTGTGTTCGGTTGCGGCGGGGTGGGCGACGCGGCGATCGAGGGCTCACGCCTGGCCGGCGCCCACACCATCATCGCCGTGGACATCGACCCTCGGAAGTTGGAGTGGGCAAGAGAGTTCGGCGCCACCCACACCGTCAACTCGGCCGAGGAGGACCCGGTGGAGGCCATCCGGGCCCTCACCGGTGGCAACGGCGTCGACGTGGCCATCGAGGCGGTCGGCCTGCCCGTTACCTACGAACAGGCCTTCTACTCCCGCGACCTGGCCGGAACGGTGGTACTCGTCGGGGTACCCAACCCGGAGATGCGCATCGAACTTCCCATGATCGAGGTGTTCGGCCGGGGCGGCAGCCTCAAGTCATCGTGGTACGGGGACTGCCTACCGTCGCGGGACTTCCCGATGCTCATCGACCTGCACCTGCAGGGTCGTCTGGCCCTAGACCGGTTCGTGTCCGAGACGATCGGCCTCGACGAGGTGGAAGAGGCGTTTCACAAGATGGAGCGCGGCGAGGTCCTGCGCTCGGTGGTCGTGCTCTAGGGCCCGACCTTACGACCAGGCCACCCGGGCCACGCACAGGGTGGTGCAGTAGAAGACGTCCCGGTTCCCACCGGCCGTCAGGAACATGCCGTTGGCGATCCGCGACCCGGTGTCGACCCGGTCGAGCAGGTCCCCAGTGCGCAGATCGACGACCACCAGGTCGTCTGTGCCGTCCTGGGTGAAGTCATTGATGACCAACTCTGCCGAGTCGGGGAACACCACCGGTTGCATGCTGGGCCTCACATCCAGATGCCAACCCACGGCTAATCCGTCGGAGGTATCGATTCCGGCCAGGCCGCCGTTGACCGAGTCCCAGGCCACGGCCATCTGGTGTTCAGGAACGTGTACCGGCGGGGCGATGATCCCGCCGCCAGGGGTGCCGAACGGTTCGACTACCTCGACGGCACCTGCACCGTCAAGGCCCACCCTTAGTAGCCGTTGGGCGCCGGTCCACGGGGTCGGGTGGCGCCACGACAGGCGGTTAGCCGGTGCTTCGGGCCAGCGCCCGTTGGGTTCGGTGGTGTGGATCATCCGGACCGCTTCGATGTCTCCGCAGTCCATCAGCCAGGCCGCGCCGTCGGACAGGCAGGAGTCCCAGGCCAGGCCGTGGTCACCACCTGCCGTGCGATAGCGGGGTGACCAGTCACCGTCGAGGTGCATGCCCCGATGGTCGATCCGAACCCGCCACAGGTGTTCGGTACCTGGCACTACGACCGTGTCGCCCCCGGAGCCGTGATTTCCGGCGATACGACCCATCGAGCCCTCGGGCAGTACCAGCGGCTCCCCGATCGTGTTCAGGGTCTCCGGGTCGATCCGGGTGATGGTGGTGCCCCCCTGGCTCTCCAGGCGCAGGTCCTTGGTGACCAGCGAGCCGTCAGATAGGGCCAGGAGGCCGTTGTGGCTCCGGTCGATCGACAGTTCCCGTTCGGCTACTACCCGGCAGTTCCGGTCCAGCCGGTGGAGGAATGAACCGTTGACCGAGTAGATCGACCCGTTGGCGTGGGCCAGGATCGCCCCGCACCACACATGGTCTCCGCACGGCAACTCCCCCGAGGAGGCCATCGGCTCCAAGCTGTCCGGGTCTATGCGCTCTACCCAGCCGTAGGGGGGCGGGCCGGAGAAGGCCGGCATGGTGCCTCCGAGGAACCATTCCCCCGGGTCGCGCTCCACCACCATCACGTTCCACCGATCGTTGTGACGAGTGGTGACCGCCGCGGTGCCCGAGGCGGCATCCAGGCGGCCGGTCCGGGCCTTCTGGCGACGGTTGCCCCCGCACTCCACGGGCCAGGCGGAGGGCCAGTAGCCAGGGCAGGGGTCGGCCCGGTCCAACGGGGTGGTCACACGGGGACCCTAGCGACGCCCCCGTTCGCCAAGAGAGGTCAGGTTGTCGCCAGTCGTATGAGGGGAAGCTTGCGGGCGGCGGCAGCTGGGTCGTCGACCAGGCCCAGGCCGACTAGTCGGTCGAGGCTCCGAGCCGCCCACCGGTGGTCGGCCACGTAGCGGACCAGTACCCCGGCGGCCTCGGTTTCATCGAGTACTTGGGCGGTGACCGGACCGGCCACGCCTCCCCAGGTGATCCGGGCCGACGGCCGGGCCAGCAGGTTCCGGTACCAGTCGGTGGCTGCTCCGAACGCCACGGGGACCACCGGCTTTCCCCCTTCGTGGGCGATCACCTCCAGGACCGTTCGACGGGTCAACCCGCTCGTCCGGCCCAGGTGCTCGAGGCACAGAAACCGGCGGCCTAGCAGCCTCCCCAGGCCGATCCGGTACAGGCCGACCGGTAGTCGGTACAAGAAGCGCTTCTGCGGGCTGATGTTGGCTGCCACACCCCCATGACAACACACCCCGGGTGGGCCGCCCGACACAGGCAGCGGATAGACACGCAACGGTCAGGGCGGCGACGCTGGTGGCATGCGCTGGTTGGTGGTCGGGCACGGAGGGATCGTGCCCACCTTCCTCGACGCCGCCCGGGGGATTGGCCACGAGGTGGTAGCGGTAGTCGGCCGACACCCGGGCCGTGCCGCAGCCTTCGCCAAGGCCCACGGCATCGCTGAGACCCACCACATCGTGGAAGCCACCGCCAAAGCGACCTCGTCAGCCGGCTGGGTCGACGCCGCCTACGTGGCTACTCCCCACAGCGCCCATCGGGACGCCACCCTGGCCCTGCTAGGGGCCGGGGTTCCAGTGCTGTGCGAGAAGCCGATGGCTGTCAACGCCGGGCAGGTGTCCGAGATGGTGGCCGCCGCACGGGCCACCGACACGTTTCTGATGGAGGCCATGTGGACCCTCCACCTTCCGGTCCACGACGAGGTCCGAGCCTGGATCAACGGCGGGCGCATCGGGGCTCCGAAACTGGTCGAGGCGTCGTTCGGATTCCGGATGCCCTACGAACCGGACTCCCGGCTCTGGTCGCGTGACCTGGGCGGCGGCAGCCTCCTCGACCTCGGCATCTACCCCCTGACCCTGGTCGACCTGGTGTTCGGCGGTCCGCCGGACCTTGTCTCGGCGGTCGCTGAACTTTCGCCCGAAGCCGTCGACGCCCACCTGGCCATGGTTTTGGCTTATCCCAGCGGGGGCCTGGCCCGGCTCGGCTCGGCCATCAACACCCGCATGTCGGCCGAGGCGCGAATTGTTGGTGAGTCGGGCACCATCACCATTCCGGCGTTCTGGTCGGCCGAGCGGGCTTTCCTCGAATCCCTGTCCGATAGTGAGGAGGTGCACCGTCCGCACCGGGTCAACGGTTTCGAGTACCAGATTCTCGAAGCGGCCCGGTGCCTGCGGGCCGGCCTCACCGAGAGTCCGGTGGTGGGATGGGCCTGGTCGCTGAGGATGGCCGGCCTCATGGACGCCATCCGGGCCCAGATCGGGGTCCACTACCCGGCCGACGCGGAGGTCAGCTGATGGACCGTGCCGAGATACCGGGCCTCCGGCGATCGCTTCCGGCGGTCGTCCAGGGGGCGACAGCAGTGTTCGGCGACAACAGCGTCGACGACCGTTACGGCCTGCTCGACGATGTGCTAGCCGCTGGGATCGACGCCTTCGACACGGGGATGGTTTACGCGGACGCTCTTGGCACCTGTGATGGTCGGCTCGGGTCGTGGATCGCCGAGCGGGGCATCCGCCACGACGTGACGGTGATCGGAAAGGGCTGCCATCCGGCACCCCCGGACTGGTCGGTGTCCCGGGTGCGACCGGAATGTGTCGCCGAGGACCTGGATCGGACACTGGATCGCATGGGAACTGACTACCTCGACCTCTGGTTGTTCCACCGCGACGACACGACCGTGCCCGTAGACGAACTGGTCGACGCCGCGGCCAAATTGGTGGTGGCCGGCCTGGCCGACGCCTGGGGGGTCTCCAACTGGACGGTGGATCGCCTCCGGGAGGCACGAGAGGTGTCGGCGGCCAACGACTGGGTGCCGCCGGTGGTTACCAGCCCGCATTTTTCCCTGGTCCACCAGGTGGCCGAACCATGGCCCGGCGTGGTCAGCATCGCCGGACCGGCCGCCGTCGAGGACCGTGAGTGGCTGGCCGATGAGGGGATCCCAGTCCTGGCCTGGTCGTCGCTGGCCGGTGGCTACCTAACCGGTGGTATCGACGCTGGCTTGCTCGCCGACCCGGACACCGCGGTGGTGGCCGAGGCGGCACGCTGCTACCACTCGCCTGAGAACTGGTCGCGCCGCCAACGGGCCGTGGATCTGGCCGCCGGTCGCGACTGTACCCTCGAACAAATGGCCGTGGCCTGGGTGCTTACCGCACCGTTTCCGACCCATGCCTTGTGCGCGTCCCGCACCGGCGTCGAGGCTCGGGCCAACATGGACGCGGTGGACGTGGCCCTCTCGCCGGCCGAGAGATCTTGGTTGGAGGGAGGCGACGGCCAGTGAGCGACGCTGAACGCAGGATCGCCAACCGAGTGGTCCTGGAGCGGGCCATGGCCGCTATCGGTACCGGTGACCGGGCGACCCTGGCCGGCCTCTACACCGAGGACTGGGTGCTCGAGTTGCCCTTTGGCGACCCGCCAAGGCGCCTGGAGGGTGCCGTGGAGATCGCCGCCTACCTCGGCCCACAGATGGGCCGGTTCGAGTTCACCCTCTCCCTGGTGGAGGTCCACTTCTGCGTCGACCCGGACCTGCTGGTCGCTGAGTACACCAGCGAGGGTCGGGCCGCCGCCACCGGCAAGCCCTACCGCAACACCTACATCGGTCTGTGGCGGTTCCGCGACGGTCGGATCTGCGGGGTGAAGGAGTACCTGAATCCGATGGTGGCCGCCGAGGCACTCACCCCGGACGACCCCCAGGACACTCCGGGAGATGGGCCTTAATCGTTGGCCACGGAGTGTCCTGCGGGCACGGGCTAGGGTCCGCGCCCCGGGGAGAGGAGCGCCGATGAGCCAAACCACCGTGCAGCGGATCGGCATGGCCCTGGCCGTACTGCTCTTCGCCGGAGCCTGTGGCGGTGACGGCGGCGATGTCGTCGAGCCAGCCACCACGACGACCACGGTTGCCCCGACCACCACGACGACCACGGTTGCCCCGACCACCACGACGACCACGGTTGCCCCGACCACCACGACGACCACGGTTGCC
>ERZ651768.2396-NODE-2396-length-13051-cov-3.987436_pt1 | contig 13051 bp, 14 predicted proteins | sample MGYA00514754_ERZ651768 | MGnify/ENA metagenome assembly ERZ651768 | reverse complement strand
GTAGGCATGCAGTCTTCAGCAAAGTCACAGGAAATTGATGACACGGATGACTGGTATACAAACCCAGCAGACGGTGTCTCATTTGGAGCATCTATAGACATGTCTCGATTTGTTGGAATGAACATGAGCGTTGACTATTCAATGTTGCCAATGGGTGACTTTGGTACAAACTCAGTTGTCGCACTTCGAGTAGCTTTCTAGAATCATTTATAATAACTAGAATCAAAAAGGGCAGATATGATATCTGCCCTTTTTTTTATGCGTCGTTTTATTTTAATAGTACCTATTTATATTCTATTTACTTGCTGTGTTTATAGTAACGTATATAATGGATTGATCTTGTATTCTAATAGTCAAGGAGTTGGAGCCTCTAACACATATTTAATGAATAATGGCTACTTATATATAAATACATGGGCCCATTTAGGCGGAGTTGTTGGGATACCTCATTTAAACTCTGACAGGTCTATTATCGTTCAAACAAGATCTCAAGATCATTCATTCGGTAATTCACATGGCCCCGTCGGTGGAGTTTTTGAAAAATTAGACTGGGCTGGGAATATTCTATGGAACTATAGTTTTTATAGTGATCTTTTTCACCCACATCATGATTTTGAAGTCTTGCCAAATGGAAATATTCTAGCATTGGCCTGGGAAAAGAAAAGTCTTCAAGAGGCACAAAATTATGGCAGGATAAATATCATAAATGGAATGTGGCCGCTTATGATCGTTGAGATTCAGCCAGTGGTACCTGATAGTGGGATAATTGTTTGGGAGTGGCATCTTTGGGATCATCTTATCCAAAACACGGACTCAAATTATCCAAATTATGGTGTCGTTTCTGATCATCCGGAGCTTATCAATATTAATATTGGAGAGTTTACAAACCCAAATGGTGGTGACTGGTTACACTCAAATGCGATTGCATATAATCAACAATTAGAGCAGATAGTTTTTTCATCAAGACATTTTGATGAAATCTTTATAATTGATCACAGTACTACTACTCAGGAAGCTGCTAGCCACGACGGAGGTAATAGCAATAAGGGTGGTGACATATTATACAGATGGGGTAACCCGATAAACTACGGTAGAGGCACTAGTGATAATCAAATGTTAAATGCACAACATGGAGTTCACTGGATTCATAGTCAAATGCCTGGTAATGGGAACTTAATTATCTATAATAATAATCCTACGGATACTACTGGGCAGGATAATACAGTTGGTAACTCAAGCGTGGTAGAGATCACACCTCCAATTAACAGTGGAGGAACCTATGATATTGCCCCTGACAGTGCTTTTGGGCCTAATAATTATTGCTGGGCATATGGTGGAGACAGTACCTTTTTTTCACATTTTCAATCTGGTGCATACAGGCTACAAAATGGAAACACCTTTGTAACCGTGGCACAAGAAAAATATATATTTGAAATAGATAACCAGGGAGATATTGTTTGGGATTATAATTTCGAGAATATTCAGGGACACCCTGGAAACACAGCAAGAGCAAAAAAATATAAACTGAATTATTTAGACACCGAAGTTGGGGATCTCACAAGCGATCACTTAATTAATATATATGATTTAGTGGCGCTTGTTGAATTGATCATGGACGGTCAGTACCACGAAAAAGCAGATCAAAACAGTGATGGCGAGGTAAACAATGTAGACCTCGATATTTTGACAGAGTTAATAATGAACTTATAAATTTAGCTGTTTTGAAATATATCGATCAGCATACTATAAAGCTTTTCAAATTTTACGTCTTTTCCTAGATATACTTCTTTATTATCCTTTTGTAATATCATTTCCCAGTGTAAATGAGCCTCATTCTTTGTCCCCAGTGTACTAGGCCTAGTTCCTGTGTTCCCGGTTTTCCCAATGATCTGGCCAGCTTCTATCTCCGCGCCACCAACTATATTATTGTCAATACTTGATAAGTGAGCATAGATCGTAATTACTCTGAATCCAGGTACTAAATCAAATCCATGATCTAAGAAAATAGCTTTTCCTAAAAGAACACTGTTAAATATATCAGACGGCGTGTGACCTACCTTTGTTGATGATTTAAGCAGTTTTACCCTAAAATCAGCAGGGTATTCTTGATAATTGTGGTCTGCACGTATGACAAATCCTTTGGCTACGGCTCTAACTTCTGTCCCCCAGTTAACAAAAAAATCTATGCCTTTGTGAGTGCCATTTCTATAAGTCCGAGGAGCATTTGGAAGTCGAGAGGCTCGTTTCGGGATTGTTACTTTTTTACAGGGAAGAAGAAGCCTTAAATTTTTTACCCACAAAGGATTAAATGCTGAATCAAGTTGTGGAGGCTTTTCTAATTTATTTATGGTTCCCAGTATATGTATTGGTGAGGTGTTTGAGTTTTCCAGGTTTTGACCTGGAATAATTTGAGAGAGTAGTATAAAAAGAAAAAGTCTTATCATTTAATTTTAGCAATATAGTCTATTGCTGATATTGTAGCATCAATAGGATTCCCAGTAAAAGGTTTAATGTTATTACCCAAAAGGATAGATTCATTTTCTTGTGTACCGAAGCTAATTGATTTTTTAAAATAAATAGATGCTGTAGGAAGTTTCGACAGGTGAATAGTTTCTAGTATTGTTTGATTGTACTTTGCCCAAGAAGTAGGAATAATAACTAATCCTTTTGCCTGGTTTCTGTTCCTCTGAATGAAGTTAAGCGCTATGTATTCTTTATGTGTTTGTATAATCTTTAGTTTGATTTCTTTATTTCTAACGTGCCGTCTAATTGCTCGGTTAAATCTGTCTAGTGTTAGTGAATCTTCGGCGGTTGATGATTTTAAACCTAGAAGATTAAGGTTTGGTCCTTGTAGTACTAATATTGTCATTATTCTAATGGTATAAAGTTTCCTAGTATATAGCCAATAATAATACCAATCAATAGAGCGAGAGTAACAGTTCTACTTTTTGATAATTCATTAACATATCCTTTCTTTATAGCAACCCCGGAAACAATCCAGCCAACAGCGTTTAATATATAAAAGACAGGTATAGATATTACTTTTAGAATAAAAGGGCCAAAAAAGGGGATTAAAGCGATTAAAGAGGTTATTCCTGTAAATACCTGTGTGAATATTCCTAGTACTACAGTAATAAGAACTACTATTCTCTGGTTTATCCCATACTCAGGACCATAAACCAATGCAGCGCCTATTAAGGAAAATAAAATACCCCAAAATAATATTTTCCATTTATAATAAGATATTATTGAGAGTCTGTTCATTTTACGATAGAAACATTATAGTTTATTCTTTCCATGAGTATTTGCCGATTAATCCAGAGATACCAACAATTGGAATGTAAATAGGTTGAGCCAGATTCCATATGATATAAGCAGTTATTGATACCGATGTTAAAAATAATCTAGACCCTATAAACATAACAAAAGCCTCCAGAAAAAATTTTATGGTAATTAAAAATATAGAAAGGCTCGAGGAGAATATGATGCTATAAAGAATACAGCTATTCGCTAAAAAGGCAGAAAGTAAAAAACCAAAAAATAAAGGGTTTCTTCTTAATGTGAATTTAGAGTTAGAAGACCAGCGCACTCTTTGGTTTAGATAGCCTTTAATTGATTTCTTGGGTAGCGTTGAGACAAAACTATCTGGGTCGTAATTAAAGATGGCGCCTTTTAATGAAGATATAGTCTGGACCACGTACATATCATCTCCAGAGATTTGATCTTTTACAGGTTCAAATCCGTTTATTTTGTAAAAATCCTCCTTTTTATATGCAAGATTCTGTCCTGAACCTGAGCATACTATACCATGGGTTAATAGCCCTCCATTGGCGGCCATTATCCCTAAAAAATCTATTTTCTGTAATTCATTAATCAGTGTATTGCTGCTAGCTATTTTTGAATATCCGATTACTATTTTTCCAGTGCTTTGGACTAACAGGCCCATGCTTTTTATCCAGTCTCTAGGTACACGGCAGTCTGCATCTGTGGCAATAATTATTTCACCGTTTGAGTTATCTATTGCCTGAGTTAGTGCATACTTTTTTGGAGCCATATTATGTTTTTTATCAATGTGGATCGTTTTAATGAATGAATAGTCAGACGCGAATCGATCAATAATTTTACCAGTGCTATCATCAGAGCGATCATTTGCAATAAGGATTTCTAATTGGTTTTTATCAACAGATTGATTGACAAGGTCATTTAATAGATTAGAAATATTCTTTTCTTCATTCCTAGCAGAAATAACTACTGAGATTGGAGGAAGATTATCCTCAGGATTTATCATGTTTTTTCTAAAAAGTAATCCCGAAAAAATTATTACAACAAAACAGAAATAGACACCTGTCCCTAATAAAAGAAACAAATCCATATTACATTGATAAAAATAGTCCAGCGATTAAGAAATAAAACAATACACCTAAAATATCTATACTAGTGGTCACAAATGGCCCCGTAGCCACAGCGGGATCTATATCTAATTTTCTTAATATTAGTGGAATTATAGTCCCAACTGTAGCAGCAACTATCATGGAAACACAAATACTTAAGCCCACTACAACACCAAGATAGTTATGGGCATTAGGAAAGGTAATTTTCGCAAAGACTCCTAACAAAATGCCGTATAGAATTCCAAGCAAGAGACCTACCTGCATCTCTTTTATAATTAGCTTGATCTCCCCTCCAATATTTACTCTTCCGGTTGCCATCCCCCTAACTATTATTGTTGATGATTGGGTAGCAATATTCCCTCCCATACCTAGGATAACAGGAATAAAAGCAGCGAGTGCAATTATATTTTCAAGCATATTTTCAAATACCCCTATTAAATAGGCTGCAATAACACCACCAACCCAACTAGCAAAAAGCCATGGTAATCTTGTTTTCGCATTTTCCCAGCTTGATTTTAATAATATTTCTCTGTCTTTACCTGCGCCAGCCATTTGTAAAAAATCTTCCGTGGCTTCTTCTCGTATTACATCTACAACATCATCCACTGTAACAATACCTAAAAGATGTGAATCAGGATCAATAACAGGAACAGCTAAATAATTATATTGTGCAACAACTCTTGCAACTTCTTCCTGATCTGTTTCCGGTCTTACTGAGTGGACATTCTTGATCATCATGTCTTTGAGCGTGGTTGTAGAAGGGGTGGTGGTTAATGCGCGAAGTGATATAACCCCAACCAAACGATCATCATTATCAGTTATGTAAAGGTAAAAAACCATCTCAGCTTCTTCTTGATCTTGTAATGTTTTTATTGCCTCACCGGCAGTGATTCCTTCATTTAGTGTAAATACTTCTGTATTCATTAATGCCCCGGCACTATCTTCAGGATAGCCCATTATCTCAGCAATCCCTTCTTGCTCCTCAGCATTTAATAATTCAATAACTGATTGTGCTTTTTCTTCTTCTAGGACATTTAGGATGCCACTTTGATCATTTGTGGGGGCTTTTTCAATTATTGATGCTATCCGCTCTAGGCTCTCATTCGCTAAGAGATCATTAACTAAAGCGTCATCCAATTCTGACAAAAATTCAGCAGTATGTTCATTTTCATTCATCAAAGTGAATATCTCAATTTGTTCTTCATCAGTAAAATGTCTAAATACCGTGGCCAAGTCAGCCGGATGCGTTTTTCTGGTAAGTTTAATGAGATTTGTTTTAGCCTGCCTTCTAAGTAAACGACGGTAGGTATCTCTCAATATATTTATTTCATGGTTAAACATTTCTTTACGCATATCAACCCTCAATAATATTTAATCCCTCTAGCCCCTTATAGATTAAATAAACAGCTATGAAAAGAAAAATTGGAGACACATGGTTTTTCCACAAATAAAAATTAAGGTTAATATCATCAAAGATAGATAGTATATATGCAGCTCCATTGTTTATGCTATGAAGCATAATACTAGGAAGCACGGATTTAGTTTTCCAAGATAAAAACCCAAGAACAACACCTAATATGTATATCTGAATAGTCCAAAATGGATTAAAGTGTATCATTGCAAAAAAGAGGCTAGTTACGAGCACAGCGCGGGTTATATCTTTCCAATGGTCTTCTAAAAATTTCTGTAAAAATCCACGAAAAACTACCTCCTCACCGATAGGAGCTACAATAACAACAGCTAGAAAAAGAAACACATATCCAAGTATTGAATCAGGTTGCATTATTCCACTTAAATCAATTATATAATCAGGGGTAGGTATAATTTGATGTATTATTCTATCTAATGTATCAATGATAATTAATACCCCAATGCTAAATATGAGTGAATACTGAATAGTCTCTAGAGAAACCATCTTTATTCTTAACGAGTCAAGGATGGGTCTTTGTTTAATATTTAAATAATAGAGTGGCGGAACAAGTATAATTCCTTGGCCTAAGAAAAAAGAAATGTAAATATATAGTTTATCTGTTTGTTCAGGAGAGGACGCAGAAAACCCCATGATTAATCCGCCAACTGTAAACGCGGAAATAATCGACAAGATGACGATGCCAAATACGGCTCCAATGCTTATTACATTGTTCATGATAATCAGGCTCCTGAGGATTCATACTTCGGAACTTACATCCTACATTTTTTATATAGAAAAGATGATTTATTGTGTTAAAATGGCTTGGAATTATGAAAATAGAGGTTGTTTTGATAAAACAGTAAGATTATGTTTGATACCAGTAAATAAAGATTTAAAAATATTAACCAGCACTATGAATGGGGCATCTGAGATGATGCCCCATTTTATTTAATAGCTATATTTTTCATTAATATTGATCCAGCTATTGCAAGATTCAGTGATTCCCCATATCCTAGTTTTTCGATTGAAATAACCTTATTCATTTTATTTTTTATTGATGTATCAATCCCCCTTGATTCGCTTCCCAAAACAAGAACAATTTTTTTATTATGATCTGAATTTTCTATTTGATCAGGACCATTTTGATCTGCTCCTATTATGAAATATTCATGATTAAAATAGATTTGATAGTCAATATCTTGATAAATATTTAAATATGCATGTGCTCCTACAGCAGAACGAACCACTTTGGGGTTTAGTGGGTCTGCAGAATTTTTTGATAGAGCAATATTTTTTATATTAAACCAAGCTGCTGACCTTAAGAGCGCCCCTAAATTCCCAGGGTCTGATATTTCATATAGATACAACCATCTTTTCGATTCATAATCTATACTAGGCAGAGGTTTAAACATGCAAATTCCAATAATTCCTGATGGTGTTTTTGTGTCTGATAAATTTTTCATATCCTTATCAGGAACAACACTATAAATAATGTTTTGTTTATCGCATAATTGCATCATCTTTTTATTAATCATTGCAAAATTTTTGTTCATAAATATTTCTTTAACCAGGTTGCTATTATTAATAAAAGATTGAACACATCGGGCTCCCTCTATTATAAATAACTGTTCTTTTTTGCGCCCTTTATTAGTTTTAAGAGATAGAATTTGTTTAATTCTGTTAGGACTTATCATATAATTAAATTTTTCATCAATAATAGATATTAAAAATAGATAAAAAACACCAGTAAAGCACTTGGTCGAATCGATTCAACCGAGTAATTTTATTTTGATGAAAATGATATACAATTTATGAGTAAGAATATTCCAGATATAGATACAGATATTTCTGGCTGGTATAATAAAATAGTTACGAAAGCCGGTCTAGCAGACTATGGCCCCGTTAAAGGGACTATGGTAATTAAGCCGTATGGATTTCAGCTTTGGGAAAATATAAAAGAAGTTTTTGACAGCATGATTAAAAAAACTGGGCACACAAACGCTTATTTCCCATTATTAATCCCAAAATCGTTTTTAGCTAAAGAGGCAGAGCATGTTGACGGCTTTGCAAAAGAATGTGCCGTCGTAACTCATACCAGACTGAAGTCTGAAGGTAATGATATAGTAGTTGATCCAGAATCTCGTCTAGAAGAGGAAGTCATAATTAGACCGACCTCTGAGACAGTTATATGGTCTATGTATAAAAAATGGATACAATCTTATAGAGATTTACCGATACTGATAAATCAATGGGCTAACGTCGTAAGATGGGAAATGAGAACCAGACTATTTTTAAGGACTACTGAGTTTTTATGGCAAGAGGGACATACAGCGCATAAAAACAAAGAAGAAGCAGAAAAAGAGACTCTAGATATTCTTGATCTTTATCGAAAATTAGCTGAAGATTATCTAGCTATTCCAGTTTTTACAGGCTTGAAAACTGAATCGGAAAAATTTGCTGGAGCAGATAAAACCTATTGTATCGAGGCAATGATGCTAGATAAGAGAGCTCTCCAGGCAGGTACATCGCATAATTTAGGACAAAATTTTGCTAAGGCATTTGATGTAAAGTTCCAGACGGAAGACAATAAAGAAGAATTTGTTTGGGCAACAAGTTGGGGGATAAGTACCCGGCTTATTGGTGGTGTAATTCTCGCACATGGTGACAAAAAAGGGCTCAGAATACCACCAAACATTGCACCAATCCAGGTGGTGTTAATTCCTATTTTTAGAGATGCTCAGCAAAAACAAGAGGTTGAACAGTATATTCATTCTATAATAAATAATTTAGACAATATTGGAGTACGCTATTTTGTAGACTGGAGTGATTCTTCTCCTGGCTATAAATTTAACGAATGGGAGATGAAAGGCATACCAGTTAGAATGGAAATTGGGCCTAGGGATGTTGAATCAAATAAAGTTGTTTTCGCTCGTCGAGATAATGGAGAAAAATATACGATATCATGTGATGAATTGAGTGAAAAAATAAATACACTCCTAATTGAAATTCAAAGCAATTTATTAAATCAGGCTAAATCATTTAGGGATAACAATACTCACACTGTTCAGTCATATAAAGAGTTTAAAGATATTATTGAGTCTGGTGGATTTATCAGATGTGGTTGGGATGGGTCAGAAGAAACCGAATCAAAAATAAAAGAGGAAACCAAAGCAACTATTCGTTGTATTCCTTTTGATGAAAACCCAAAAAACCTTAACTGTATTTATTCTGGAGTGCCTGCTAAACACGAAGTAATATATGCTAAGGCCTATTGATCCTAATGGGTCAAAATGATTGTTAATACGACAGCTATTGTTTTAAAAACATTTCCCTATGGTGAAACAAGTTTGATTTCAAGGTGTTTTACCAAAGAGAAAGGGAAAGTTTCATTTATCATTAGAGGTGCACAATCAAAAAAGAATTTGACAGCACCATATTTTCAGCCTCTTAGTCATATTCAAATTATTTATAATGAAAAAGAAAAAAGGGATCTACAAATTGTTTCAAAAGTTAACTTTGTCGATATCTGGTTAAAAATTTCTTCCTCATTAAAAAAAATGACATTGTTGCAGTCGATCCTTGAAATAACAGATTTTACATTAGAAATAAATGATCCTCATCCTACCTTATTTACAATATTAATTGACATTGTTAGTTATTTTGAAAAAGGCAGTGTTGAGCCAAACCTTGCTTTTTGGTTTTATGAGTGTGAGCTGTTATCTGAAATGGGATTCAGGATTGATTTGACTAATAATAAAATAAATGGATATAGTTTTCCTGACCCCGATGAAGGAGAAAACAGTTTAAAAGTTTTGCAACATTTGATAAATAGACGTGTTGATCAAATAATATTTGATAATGTTTCAAAAAAAGATAAAAAAATAATATCTAACTATCTCTATCAACAATTATGTTATCATTTTGAACGATTTGATCGCCTGAAATCATTTAAAGTCGCTAGAGATGTTCTAAATAGCGTATAGCGAATATTTTTTATTAAGGATTGCTTTAATATTAAATATGTATATTTAAGTCATACTATGAAATATAGATTACAGTTTAATCCTGGAGAGGTTGCTTATAAGCCTCAATTATTTACAGATGCTATTAAAATATTGGTATCCGTTAATTTTTGTATATATATACTACAATCAGTTTCAGGAAAAGAAGATGTTTTCTTCAGGTTATTTGGACTGGTCCCTAGTACTTTTATGTCAGACTTAATGCTTTGGCAGCCTTTTACTTATATGTTTTTTCATGCCCCTTTTTATTCTTCTGTGGGCATATCACATATTTTATTAAATATGCTTGGGCTGTGGGTTTTTGGAAGAGAGCTAGAGCAAGCATGGGGGAAAACTAAATTTCTTAGATATTACTTTATTACAGGGATTGGCTCAGGTTTAATAACATATTTTTTTCAGATGGGTTCAGATAATCCTGTTATTGGAGCCAGTGGTGCTGTATATGGGATACTACTAGCATATGGTATCTCCTACCCTAATAGAATGTTATATATATGGGGATTAATTCCAGTGAGGTCAATGTGGCTTGTTATTATTATGGGATCAATAGCTTTTTTTGGACTGCTTGGAAATGCTGATGGTATCAGCCATGTAACCCATATCTCAGGCATGCTTATTGGGTATGTGTTGCTCAAAAAGAAGTGGAGATGGCGTGATATCTGGTTTGCAATACGTAAAAAAACTATTGAATTTCAGGTTCAAAGATATGAAGAGAAATCTATCAAAAATAAAATGCTTCAAAAAGACATTGATGTGATCCTAGAAAAGATTCAAAAAGTTGGTTTTATTGGACTATCCGATAGGGAGCAAAGTAAACTATATGAAGCCAGTAAGACTATGTCAAAAGATGGACAAAAAGATTAATATTAAACTTTAAATAAAATGAGTCATTTATGAAATCAGAATGGGATTTTGGGACCCTCATAGGTTTAGTAGCGGGTGTTATTTGTATTTTTGTGGCAATGGTTTGGCCTGAAGGAGATACGACTGTAATCATCCCCACAGAAGGCAAGGGATTCAGGTGGGAACAATTAGCTTGGTTTTTCCAGCCGCAATCAGTTTTCATTGTGGTTGGAGGAGTGTTATGTGCAACGCTTGTTAATTATCCACTAAAAGCAGTCCTTAGTCTAGGTAAAGTATTTAAAAATGTTGTTTTGTCTGAAAAATTTGATTTTACTGGTATGATAGATAAGATTGTGGTTTTAGCTGAAAAATCTCGTAAGGATGGACTTTTATCTCTAGAGGCCGGCCTAAGTGAAATTGATAGCGTTTTTCTGAGAAATGGTGTGGAGCTAGCTATCAACGAACGTGACTCCAGCCGATTAAGAACTTTTCTTGCTATGGACTTAAATAATATTTCTACTCGCCATATTGGAGCTCAAGAAATAATATTATACATGGCTGCCTATGCGCCTGCTTTTGGAATGCTGGGGACGGTTCTCGGGCTAATTATTATGATGAATAAGTTTCAAATGTCAGGAGAAACCTCATCCATAGATTTTAATGTGGCTGAACAGTTTGCATCTCTTCTTTCGGGGATGGGGACCGCGTTAATAACAACCTTTTATGGGGTGTTTTTTGCGAATATGGTTTTTCTTCCAATTGCTGGAAAGCTAAAACGAAGGTCTGAGAATGAGTTGATGCTAAAAAATATCGTTTTAGAGGGTATAATCAGTATACATGGTAGAGAACATCCTATTCTGATTAGAGAGAAATTGATGACTTTTGTTGCCCTGTCAGAAAGAAAAATGGTTGATAAGAAAGGGGTATAAGTCTGGAACTCAGGAAACCAGTATCGCAAGAAGAAGCAAGAGCAAAAACTACTGCCTGGGCACTAACTTTTGCCGATCTGACAACTTTATTATTAACCTTTTTTGTTTTGCTTTTAGTTATTCTTAATGATGCTGAGTCTCATGTAGACCGCTTGATTAATATTATACTAGATGAAACAGAAAAAGAGTTAAGGCCTCTAGACCAAAGTAATCTTGTAGAAATAGAAAGAGTAACTAAAGGGATAAAAATCACGCTGACCGGGGCAAAATTATTTAAGTCTCTCTCAGCAGATTTAAGCCCTGAGGCGGACCCAATTCTAGTCCAAATTGGAGGTCTAATACGCACCTCTACCTTAATGAATCTTCGTACGCAAGATCGCTGGGAACCGCTATTTAAAATGATTTCTAGATCAAATGACACCTTAAATATTGAGGTGCGGTGTGAGGGACATACTGATGATAAACCTATCCCAATGAATTCTAACTTTAGAAACAACTGGGAGTTAAGCTCTGCAAGATCTTTAAATCTTGTACAACGTTTGAGTGAACTTGCGGAAATGGATCAACATTATTTCTCAGCCCTTGGTTATGGAGAGTTCAGGCCAAAACGTGACATAAAAAAAATAAAAGATAGAGCAGAGAAAGAAGAGGCGCGTGCAGAAAACAGGAGAGTTGAAATATATTTTGATGCCTTCATAAAATCAAAAAACGAAAGTTTTGAGAATATATAGAAATTTTATTACTATACTTTTAGTAGCCTATCTATTTTTATTTTGTATAATCTCTGCGCAGACCGATTTTGATGATTATGATGATCCCACTCAGGATTGGATTTTTGGGGAGGCTCCTGAACCAAAGTGGGTAACTGCCCTTATAAAGGGTTCACATAGTATTCAAGAAGACACAGAATTTATCCTTAGTGTCCCAGTCTTAGAGTCGCCAGTAACCTACGAAGCTATGGTTGACAGCAATGCTTCTTTTAAAAGAACAGACAATCACCTTATTATTACCCCAAAAGAAGATTTCCATGGCTATATCTTTGTTGATCTTAAACTTGATATGAGTTTTATATTAAAAGTAATTCCGGTAAATGATGTCCCCATGCTTGCCGATATAGAAACACAGTCTATCGAAGAAGATTCGGAACTTTCATTAAATTTATTTGCAATAGATATGGATGGCGATAATCTAACTTACGGTGCGACGATAGATGACAATGGTATTGTTGAGACTGAAGGTGATATGTTAACCGTTATCCCAAATCAAGATTATAATGGCCTAATTTATGTTTCAATTGCTGTTTCTGATGGTCAAGACACAGAGGAGTCCAATTTTAATATCCAAGTTTTGCCAATAAATGATCCCCCTGTACTTGATTCGATAGAGTCCAAGTCTATAGTTGAAGACAGTTATTTGCAATTGTCGCTTTCAGCAACTGATGTTGATGGCGATTCT
>ERZ651768.2395-NODE-2395-length-13055-cov-4.624518_pt1 | contig 13055 bp, 10 predicted proteins | sample MGYA00514754_ERZ651768 | MGnify/ENA metagenome assembly ERZ651768 | reverse complement strand
GGGGCAACTTGCGAAAGCAGACGGCCTTCGCGTAATTGGGGTCGTAGGTAGCGACGAAAAAGCCGACTGGATTGTGAACGAACTTGGGTTTGACGGTGCCATAAATTACAAAACCGATAATTTAGAAGAAAAGTTGGCGGAGCTTACACCAAACAAAATAGACATTTTCTTTGAAAATACGGGCGGTCCTATTCAGCAGCACATTTTTAATAGAATGAATGCCCATGGTCGTATTGTGGTGTGTGGAATGATTGCCGACTACCAGTCAGAAACGCCGTCACCGGGCCCGAACTGGATCCCACTGATTAAAAAGCGCATAAACATTCGCGGCTTCGCTATGCCTGATCACTGGGGTGAAATTCCTAAGCTGTTACAAAAACTTTCACCTTATGTTCAACAAGGCAAAATTAAATACCGCGCACATACGGTAGAAGGTTTGGAGAACGCTGAAAAAGCCTTAAATATGTTGTTTGAAGGCAAGAACACCGGAAAGATGCTAATAAAGCTCTAAATCTATCTAAGTTCTCAATCTATCAGTATGAGGCGCAGTGTTAGCTTGTACACTGCGCCTTTACTAATACATATTGCGCTTTACCCTTTTCCTTGGCGTCATAAAGCGCTTTGTCGGCCTCGTCGATAAGACAATCTATGGTCATTTCATCGACCGAATTCGCGAATACCACACCAATTGAACAACTCATTAGCGGGTGTTTCGCCTCTTGCGCATGTTCTAAAGCCGCCTCTTTCCACTTGTCTAACAGTGCATCACAGTGCTTTTCTACTTGGGACTGCTCAATGTCGCTCAATACAACAATAAATTCTTCTCCGCCGTATCGACCTAATATATCTGTTTCGCGCTTAAACACCTGCTTCATAATGCGGGCTTGCACTTTTATTGCTTCATCACCCTGCTGATGACCAAAACTGTCGTTATATTTTTTGAAGTCATCTAAATCGAGCATCATTACCGCCATCGACACCTTGTGACGCTTGCTGAATGCCAACAGCTTTTCACTTTGTTCCCTAAGGGCGCGTCGATTTAATAAATCAGATAATGGGTCGTACTTGCTAAGCTTAAGTAGTCTGTCGTTAGTTTCTTTAATCATGTGCACGCTGCGGTCTAGTCGATAACGCGCATAAACACAGATAAATAAAGACCCTAAAACAAATGTGGTAAAGCCAAGTTTATGCAATTCTGCAGAAGCAATTAATGGTGCTAAAATGGTCTGTGATAGATTGGGAGTTCATCACTATACAATTGATTATATGAATTCATTCAAGAAAAATGTTATTGATGATTTTACAGAACAATATCTGAATGGCCGAACTCCCCTTCTCTCGTCCAAGCAACTCCGCACGATTCAGTCGTTCAAAATTCTCATTGTTGTAGTAAATTTCAACCATATGTCGGTCATCACGTTTATCAGGAACGAACTTCCCACTAAAGAAACCACGTGCCTGCGAAGACCAAGGCATAAGTGCCAACTGTGTTTCCTTATGCCATTCCCAAGTAAGTCGATCTACGCATAAAACACCGTGCCAGTGTGGACGCATAGCCACAGCAAGACTGAAATTGTTACTGCTAACAACTAGCCCTTTAAGCCCTCTTGAATTAGCATATTCATTAGCATCGATAATACGTTGACGCTGCCAATTCGAGACCCCAACCGACCGAACTCGACCACGTCCAATCTCCTCATTGAAATAATCTATTACCGTACTAACTGGAATCTGTTCATCGTCACGATGCAACATATAGAGGTCAATATAATCAGTCTGCATTCGAATCAGGGTCGTATCAATATCAGCTCTAACTTCCTCAGGAGCGATCCGCGGTCGAGGCACTTTTCCATTCGGATGTCCGCCCTTACCTGCAACAAAAACATCCGCCCGATTTCCATGTTTCTTCATCCACATACCAAGTAACCGTTCACCATCTCCTCCACTGTAAATATAAGCAGTATCTACTGCATTTCCTCCAGCCTCAAAAAAGCGATCAAGTAATCCATAACCAGCGAACACATCATCTAGCGAAAAAACCATACTTCCTAAAACCAATTGCGAAATTTCTTGATCCAGCATGCCAATCTTTCTATACTTCATAACATTTCTCCAATACCAATTTACCCCTTCCAATTCTATCAGAAAAAAGATAAGGAATCTATAATTTCCAATCTAATTGACTATTTTACATACTCAAACTTTTCTGTCCTAGTTTCAGCAATTTTCTTATGGAACCTGTCAATTGAAATCATCGTCGAACTTCACATCAGATTCCACACGATTTGATTTAAAAAAACTAGCTAAAACCAAGGACTATATTATCCAAATCCTAGTTTCTCTCCCCGTAATATCTACCCCTAAGATGTTTTTTTCCTGCTTCGGTTTCCAATTAGCCAATATATCACTGAAATGATGAAAAAAAATCGAACATAATTCTTCAAGTTGTCAGTTGAACTGAATCGTCGGTTAAACTGACAACTTGGAAATCCAAATGGTCTCAATATCAGATCAGAATCACTTCCAAATCTTCTTTGACATACAGGTCACAAATTGTAACTGTGGTGGTTGGAATCCTAACAAATCTCAAGCACCCGAACCTACAAAATAAAATTTTTGAAAGCCAGAAAAAAACGCTGAAATCCCTACATGACCAATCGGTGAAACTCACAGGAAACCTTGAAACCAGCAGCAAGGAAACCCAAAAACTTCAGGAATCTACCAGTAAACTTAGGGAAATATTATCATCCTCTCAAAAACGGGGGCAATGGGGTGAGCGCATGGTGGAAGATATTTTGGATTTCATCGGGTTCATGGAAGATAAAAACTATATCAAGCAGACCCAGGTGGAATCGGGTGAAAAACCGGACTATACCTTTCTTCTCCCTAAAGAAAAAAAGCTAAATATGGATGTAAAATTCCCCTTAGCCAGTTATGAGCGTTATATTAATGCTGAGCTGGAAGAAGAGCAGGAAACACATAAAAAGGAATTTTTAAAAGATGTAAAAAAACATATCAAGGTTGTGGCGGACCGGGAATATGTGAATCCTGCAGAAGGAACAGTTGATTATGTGCTGCTTTTTATTCCCAATGAATCCATTTACGGATTTATCAATCAGGAAGATACAAAACTCATTGATTATGCCTTAGAGAAAAAAGTTCTGCTCTGTTCTCCCCTTACCTTATATGCAATGTTGTCACTCATTTACCAGGCTACACGTAACTTTGCCATGGAAGAAAAAGCCACTGAAGTAATGAATCTGCTAAATGCATTTCGTCTTCAATGGGATAAATATGTTGAGGTGATGGATAAAATGGGGCGCAGCCTGGAAACAGCCCAAAAAGATTATGATACCATGGTAGGCACCAGAAAAAACCAGCTGGAAAAACCACTCAGTAAAATTGAGGAAATTACATCAGGAGGTGAGGTTGGGGAGTTGGTGGAGTAGACAACTGTTGCTTGATAAAATAAGCGGAGTTGTTTATTGTACTAATTAACAACTGTCTGTGCCTTATATGCTGATTGAATTTTATTGGCAGATTCGCTGAGGTGGGCATAGGTATAATCATCGAAATCTCCCAACTCTAAAGACTCTTTGATGTTGGTATGAAGCCTTCGCAAGCTGGCGCGGGCCAGAGCCACGGCATCGCTGTGAAAATATCCCCTTTCATTCAGTAGAATAATAGTAAGCACTTCCACATGAGATTTTTGCAGGTCCCGGCGGAAACTGTTGACATTGTTATTTTTTTCTAACTCTGACCACAGAGATTTGGAGATTTTCTGAAAATGTTCCGTAAGGGTATAAATTGATTCACCCTTTGTAAATTTTAATTCATTATCTCGAATTCGCGCAAAAATACGTGGATGGTGCAGACGATAAATACTGCCGGATTGAATAAATCGGACATAATCATGAATTGGATAATCAATTCTGCTCATTCTCCATACAGATCCTTTAAAATCCCAATCTCTTTCTGGAGCCAGCTTATTCAACAAATCCGGGTCAAATTGAAAGGTATCTTCTGCCAGAATATTATCTAATATAAAATTGAGAGCTTCTCGCTGTTTTTCTGCAGGTATTAACGTAAATGGATTATCTCCACCTGGATCGCCAACATGATGGCGACTGTGGTGAATACCTCCAATATATTTGGCAATATTGCGAGCAGCACTTAAATAATTTCGTAGCCCCCTACCAAACACCCTGCGAATTTTAGAGTATTTTTCACCAGGTTTTTCAAAATACTCTGGTATAAGCTCAAGCAGTTCCTGTGACATTTCGAATCTTTTCTTATAGTATGCCATTGGGTCATCGGTTAAATCCCATGCACTTGAATGGGGATCCATCCCCCTTGTTGATTGTCCAAACGTATCTTCATCTGTACCATATCGCAATAATGGATCGTTAGACCGAGATGCAATGGATTCTAAGAAATGTGCTTCAGATTTCCCTGATCTATCCGGTTGTTTATAGGCATACTCGATTGCCCAATAATCATAGGTCCCAGGTTTGGTTTGAAAAAAAGTTTCACCATCAAATACATTGATAGGCTGATAATCCATTACAGACCCACTAATACCATATCTTTTTGTAAAGGCAGGATCACTCAATTGTTCAATAGAGTAAATAGAACTGGCTTTAAAATTATGTCGTAATCCCAAGGTGTGCCCCACTTCATGTAAAATCAAATCTACAATCCCATTGTGGATGTACTTTTGCAATTCTTCATCCGTCCCTTTAATTATTCCAGAAGTGGTCATAACATCCCATGCCGATGCCATTTCATCTTGGAGGTGATCTCCATACTGGCACATTTTAGATGAAAATTCTTCAGCGGGTTCTTCGGAATCAAAATCCATGCTCACTTGCCCGAGCATTGGAGTGACAAATTCCGTCTGTTCTCGGTAAAAGGCACGGACAAAATCGGCACTTATCCTAATATCTGCATCGTAAAGTTCTCCAGTATACGGGTTTGCTCGAGAGGGTCCAACCGCGTAGCCAGACCCAGGTTGAAACATCCAACGAATAGTTGAATATCTAACATCGGCAGGATCCCAATCAGCCTCATCGGGCATTTGCTTTACCACTACGGCATTCTTAAAACCAGCTGCCTCAAAGGCCTCATTCCAGCCTAATATCCCCTCACGAACAGCATCACGAAATTCATAGGGAATTGAATTTTCAAGCCAATAAACTATAGGTTGTTTTGGTTCAGAAATTTTTGCCTGGGGATTCTTCTTTTCCAAATTCCAGCGATTGACATAACGGATATAGGGTGAAATTTTACGAACATCTGTATAATCTTGATAAATGGTTACAAAGTGACCCACACGGTCATCAGCCAAACGGGGCTGATAATCCGTTTCAGGGATTGCCGAAAGGCTCACATGATAATTCACCAATACGCTGGTAGAGCTGGGAAGTGTATAAATATACTTTCCCTTTTTACCCTTAAAATGCAGGGCAATTTCAATTTCTGTATTGAACGGAAAAGATTTTAAATCTTTAAAATAGCTGTCTTTTTTATCAAAACTATAAATCCCCTGACTTTTACGTGTAACTTCTTCAATATCATAAATAAATAAATTTCCAATATCAACCAATATTGAGCTATCCTTTGGGTGAGGGTCACTTTCAATTATAGTAGAGGAAAGAATAGAGTGAGAGGTATGTCTATCTACAGATCGGCTAAAGGGGGAGTCTTTGTCTGCCCGAAATTTTACATTTACATTTACAAATTGTACTCGGTTTCCAATCTGTTTAAACATAAATGGATATTCATTTAGCATGGAACTTCCATCTAAATAATAACCGTCACCTGATTGACGGGTGAGACCCGCCAGGTAAACTTTCTCTAATTGATCTGGAAGTATAGAGAGGTAAGCTTTATTTTTTTCTTCACTCCAATAAATAGTGAACAGGCCTTCACTTTTTTTGAAGTCCTTAATTACATTCTTAAATGGTTTTTTACCATCTTTCTTCGTGCCTTTGGAAGATTTTTTTGATTGAACTTTTGTGGTGTCATCTAATAGAAAATCGATATTTAAATCTTGATAAGCGTCGGAAATCGAATAAGCAAAAGAGAGGAAAACCGTTAGGAAAAAATTTCTAATAATAAAATATATCCTGCGTTTAAAGGTGGATTGCACTACAAAAAAAATACGACCATTCATTGAAAGGAATGAATAGATTTTTCAGTAGCATTTATTTGAATTAATCATTAACTACCAATTGGGTGCCAGGTTGTTTTTATTTCAGAATGATCCATGATAAAATAAGGTGATTGACCTTTATTTATTAGCCAGTTTATTTTGTCATAATAGTGTATTCGTTTCACATTTTCAGATGCATTTTCCTGAATTGATTTATTCAATTCTAAATTTTCACCACAATACACAATACCATTTACATCTTTATGTGAGGAAAAATGTTCCGCTAGCTCAGAACTAAATCCGGTTAGGATATTAACCGCACCATCGGGAATATCGGATGCATGGAGAACTTCCGCGAAGGTAATGGCAGTAAGGGGGTTCTTTTCTGAAGCGAGACATACAATTGTATTACCACCAACAAAAGCCGGAGCAATGAGAGATACCAATCCCAGCAATGGATTTTCATTTGGAGAGATAATTGCAATCACACCCTGATATTCAGGAACAGAAAAATTATAATGTGCACTTGAAACAGGATTAACTGAGCTAAATAGGGCTTGGTATTTATCTGCCCATCCAGCATAATATACCAAACGATCAATCGTAATTTCTACTTCTTGAGTTGCATTATTTTTTGTAATACCAAAATTGTTTAATTCTTGAATAAACTGTTTTTTTCTGCCTTCTAAAGTCTCAGCTATTCGGTAGAGAATTTGTCCACGGTTATATGCGGTTCTACTACTCCATCCACTCACCGCTTTTCTTGCAAACTTAACTGCTTCCCTAAAATCTTTCCGGCTTGCCTGACACAAATTTACAGTAGTCTTTCCCCGAGAATCTTTAAGAGGGAAATACCTGCCAGATTCTGTTCGGGAGAATTTCCCATTAATATACAGCTTATAAGTTTTTTGAATATCAATTCGCGAATTCATGATAACTCCACATAAGGGTAAAGACCATGTATTCCCCCTTCTCTACCCATCCCACTTTCTTTAAATCCACCAAACGGTGAAGTTGGATCAAATTTATTAAATGTATTTGCCCACAAAATACCAGCTCGCATTTGTTTGGTTATTTTAAATATTTTTGCTCCCTTATCTGTCCAAACTCCTCCGGAAAGTCCATAAGGAGTATTATTCGCTTTTTCAATAACCTCATCTACTGTTCTAAATGTTTGTACTGCTAATACGGGTCCAAATATTTCTTCCTGAACAACCCTGCTAGATTGGGCAACATTTGAGATTAACGTGGGTTTAAACCAATAACCGGATTTTGGGGTAGTACATTTAGATTGAAATAATACTCCACCTTCATCTTTTCCAGATTGTGTAATTTCAATAATTTTTTTTAGTTGCATTTTAGAATTAATGGCACCAATATCAGTATTTTTGTCAAGGGGGTCACCGATTATAAGTGTATCCATTCGATTCTTTAATTTGGATATCACTTCTTCAGCCACACCTTCCTGTACATATAAACGGCTACCGGCACAGCAGACATGTCCTTGATTAAAAAAGATTCCATTAATAATTCCTTCCACTGCCTGATTAATTGCAGCGTCATCGAAAATAATGTGAGCTGCTTTTCCACCAAGTTCCAAAGTATATTTTTTTTGAGTCCCTGCCAAAGATTTCTGAATTATTTTCCCTACATCTGTTGAACCGGTGAATGCAATTTTATTGATATCGGGGTGATTAACAATTTTAATTCCCGTATCCCCTGCACCGGTAATAATATTTACTACCCCCGGAGGTAAATCGATATCTTGTAATAATTCGGCTAACTTCATGGCCGTTAAGGGAGTGGTTTCTGCAGGCTTTAGAACAACAGTGTTCCCACATGCCAAAGCAGGGGCTATTTTCCATGCAGCCATGAGAAGAGGAAAATTCCAAGGTATTATTTGTCCGGCAACACCTAATTCCTTTGCTTTCCTCCCTGGGAATGCATATTCAAGTTTATCAGCCCAGCCAGCATAATAGAAAAAATGTGCTACTGCTAATGGAATGTCAATATCGCGACTCTCACGAATTGGCTTTCCCCCATCCATTGACTCAATCACAGCAAATTCACGACCTCTTTCCTGTAATACCCTTGCAATACGATAGATATATTTGCTTCGTTCTTTTGGAGGCATTTTTGACCAGACATTTTTATAGGCATTTCGTGCTGATTTTACTGCAAAATCAACATCCGCCTGATTTGCCACAGCCACTTCTGAAAGTTTCTTTTCAGTTGCGGGATTGATAGTGGAAAAATATTTACCACTTTGGGGTTCTGAAAACTTTCCCTTAATAAAAAGAGGGTAGCGTTCTTTAATTTCAATATGATTTGTAGATTCTGGAGCTGGTGAATAACCAGTGATAAAATCTGTTTGGTTTGTCATTGTTAATCCTTAGAAAAATAATCTGCGGATTGATAAGCACCGCTTTGTTGTTTGGTGATTTGCATTAATAAATCATTTGCTAAAGAGCTGGCTCCAAAACGAAATAAGGTGGGAGTGAGCCATTCATTACCAAGTATCTCTTTCACCATTACCAAGTATCGAATTGCGGTTTTAGAATCACTGATTCCCCCGGCAGGTTTCATCCCAATTTGTTTTTTTGTTTTTTGGTAAAAGTCTTTAATGGCTTCCAACATAACTAAGGAAATGGGTTGAGTCGCACCACATTTTGTCTTGCCTGTTGATGTTTTAATAAAATCTGCGCCTGCCTTCATAGCAATTTCGCTTGCACGACGGATATTATCCAAAGTACTTAGCTCAGAGGTTTCTAAAATAACTTTGAGATGTATATTCCCACACACCTCTTTCGTTTGGGCAATTTCATCAAATACAAGTTGAAAATCTCCAGAAAGAAATTTTCCTCGAGAAATAACCATATCTACTTCATCGGCACCTTCACAAATGGCATATCGAACCTCTTCTAGTCGAGTTTTAAAATTGGTCTGTCCGCTGGGAAAACCTGTGACCACAGAGGCTACATTAATAGAGGTTTCATTCAATTCTTTTTTAGCTATTTTAACGAGTGAGGGATAAACACAAACGGCAGCAACATGAGGCAAATCAGAAATTCCATGATTTAGATGTTTTGCTTTAATACATAACTGCTGGACTTTTCCTGGTGTGTCCATTCCTTCCAGAGTGGTAAGATCAATCATACTTAAGGCCAGCTTTAAAGCTGCAATTTTCGATGTCTTTTTTATGCTTCTGGAATTCAATCGGGCAACCCGTTCATTAACCCCAACCTGATCGATTACCGGAGTTTGTCGAAAATTTGCAATATTAATTTGATTTGCTTTCATTATCAGATTTCTTGACCTGAAATTTACAACTTATTAGATCAATTGTTTTACTACTTCAACTAAATCAGTAGCAATTTTCTCTGTCTTGCCTTCCGCATAAATTCGAATGATGGGCTCCGTATTAGATTCTCGAATATGAACCCAGGAATTTTCCCAAATCAGTTTTAATCCATCTGTTTTATCAGATTTTGCATCAGTAAAATTCAACTCAATTTTATCCATTGCAGATTTAGAGTCTACAGATCCCAATTCGATTTTATCTTTAACCATTGCAAATTGGGGCATGGATTTAAAAATTTCACTCACTTTTTGAGTATCCTGAGCCATGCGGTTTAAAAACATAGTAGCACCAACCAGTGAATCACGACCGTAATGGCTCTCGGGCAAAATAACTCCGCCATTACCTTCTCCGCCCAGTTCTGCACCCACTTCCTTCATTTTGTTTACTACGTTTATTTCACCCACAGCTGACCGAATTACGGAGCTTCCATATTTTTCTGCTACCTTGTCAAGTGCCAATGTAGAAGATAGGTTGGTCACCAGTGGTTTTGTTGATCCGGTAGTATTGAAAAAACCATCTGCACAAATAGTAAGTGTATATTCTTCACTCAAAGGATGACCATTTTCATCCACCACAGCCAAACGATCACCATCGGGATCTGTTGCAAAACCAGCATCTGCATTTTGTAATTGAACTGCTTCTCCCAGATTTTTCAAATTATCGGCTAATGGTTCAGGTCCACGGGGAAATTCTCCATTTGGCTCGCAAAATAGACGATGGACTTTACAACCCAAGGCTTCTAGCATAGCAGGAAGGGCATGTGAACCAGCACCATTAACAGCGTCCACAACAACGGAAAATGAACGTTTTTTAATTGCATTCACATCATTAATAGATAGATTTAAAGTATGCTCAATATGAGCGTTATAACCGTGCTCTCTTTGCATAGCAGATCCGTTTTGTAATAGATTGAAAGTTTGGCTATCTGCAATTTCAAATAAGCGATTATTTTTTTCGCCATTGAGAAAGCAACCATCTGAATCAATAAATTTCAGACCATTCCATTCGGTTGGATTATGACTGGCAGTAATGACAATTCCGCCTGCCATTTTATTTTTTTCTACCAGAAATTGTGCTGTGGGAGTGGGGATTATTCCATAATTGAACGCTTTTCTGCCGCATTTTATGAGGGCATCACATCCAGTATTAATAAAAGATGTACCATGAGAACGGCTATCACGAGCGAGGAGAATATTACCATTCCCTTGTAGTTCGGAAAATGCCTGAATATGTCGAATTAATACTGAATCAGTAAGACTGTCTCCAACAATACCTCTAATTCCAGAAATTCCTCTTATTAATTGCATGGTCTAAATTAAAACAGAATGAAGGTGGATAAAAATGGAACAAAAAAAATCCAGATACTATCTGGATTTTCTTTTGTATTAAGTTTGTGCCTGAGAGAAAAGCGTAGGACGATATGGAACTCGTCTTCGTTTACTTCTCTTGGCAATTTTTCGTGCTTCACTGGGTTTGATGTAATAGGCACGTGCCCTTACATCTCTTAGAATTCCAGCTTTTTCCCATTTCTTTTTAAAGCGTCTTAAGGCTTTTTCAAATGGTTCGTCTTCTCGAATTTTAATGCTTACCAAAGTAGTATCTTACCCCCTCTCAATTTATCCTAAATATTGTCGTAATTTTCTGCTTCTTGAACGATGCCGCAGACGGCGAATAGCCTTTTCTTTAATCTGTCGAACACGTTCACGGGTCAATCCAAATTCTTCCCCAATTTCGTTTAGGGTAAGCGCATAAGAATGACTAATTCCAAAATACATTTTAATAACTTCACGTTCTCTATCTTTCAGAGTGTCCAATGCTGCAGCAACTTCTTCCTGAAGTGAGTCCATTTGCAATTCTTGATCAGGTTCAGCCGTGGCACCATCTGGAATTACATCTAAAAGGCAATTTTTATCTTCATCTGAAAATGGTGTATCCAAAGAATGATGTCTACGGGATATCCGTTGCGCATCATTTACTTCATTGGGTTTCATTTCCAATTGCCGAGCTAGTTCATCTGCTCTGGGTGACCGTTCGAATTCCTGTTCCAGACGCTCGGCAGCTTTATTAATCTTTGAAATGGTTCCCACCCTGTTAAGGGGGAGTCGAACAATTCTGGAATGTTCAGCTAATGCCTGTAAAATAGACTGACGAATCCACCAAACAGCATAAGAAATAAATTTAAATCCACGAGTTTCATCAAATCGTTCAGCTGCTTTTATCAACCCTAAATTTCCCTCATTGATGAGGTCAGTGAGTGGGAGGCCTTGTCCTTGATAATCTTTAGCAACACTAACCACAAATCTTAAATTTGCTTCAGTGAGTTCTTTTAAAGCAAGGCGATTTCCCTGCCTCACTAATATTGCAAGTTCAACCTCTCTTTGAGGAAGAAGGGGTTCAAAACGGCTGATTTCCTGCAAGTATTTACTGAGAGAACGATTTGCATCACTTCCCAATTTTTTAATTTTTTTCTCCAGCTTGGCAATTTTTTTCTTTCTCTGAGCACGTTTTTTCTCTTGCTCAGCCATAAGCAATTCTTCTTCTTCTGTAAGAGCATCCTGACTATCCTCAGGTTCTAATTCTCCCTCACCCATTTTTGTAGGGATTTGGTCCTTCATTTTTTTTGCTTTTTGAGCTACCGTAAGTTTTTTCTTTGTATCTGGTTTAAATTTAGCTTTTGCCTTTGGAGCAGCAATCTTTTTTGTTTTTGATGGGGTCTTTGCAGCAGTTTCTTTCTTTGACGCCACTTTTTTAGTAATAACTTGTTTAGTAGATTTCTTCGCTACGGGTTTCTTTTTCACAGTGGTTTTAGAAGCAGTTTTTGCTTTTTTAGGAAAATCTTTCTTTTCAGCTAGTTTCTTAGGGACTGCTTTTTTAGCAGCTTTTTTTGCAGGCGTTTTAGATGCAGTCTTTTTAGGCGTAGCCTTTACCTTTGAAGGTGTTTTTTTTGTTTTGCCGATCTTTTTTGCCATCGAATTCCTCTAAATATGAATAGAAAATTAGCCCGATATATTAATGCAACATCCAAACTTTATCCAACAAAAATCATATTATAAATTTGAATAAATTCGTCTGGGCTTATTTCTTCCGGTCTCTTATCAGCCCATTTTTCTATTTTTCCCAATTTATATGCATCTGGCAGATTATTTTTTAGTTTCTTTCTCCGTTGAGAAAAGGCTTGTTTTACCAAGTTAGAAAATGTGGAGGAATTCGGTAATTCACCATCTTTTGGGAAAAACGTTAAAACAGCAGAATCTACCTCTGGTTTTGGTTGAAATACGTTTTTTGAAACTATAAACTCAATTTTAACATAACAATACACTTGGCACATCACAGAAATACGACCGTACGATTTATTGCCATGTTTGGAGACAATCCGCTGTGCCAATTCTTTCTGAAACATGAGTACCATCCGCTCCCAATTTTTCCATGCCAGCAATTTGAATAAAATGGGACTACTAATATAATAGGGTAGGTTCCCAATTATTTTCACTTCATTCTTGAATTGATTCAAATCCCAATCTAAAATATCCCCTTCGTGAA
>ERZ651768.2394-NODE-2394-length-13056-cov-19.790816_pt1 | contig 13056 bp, 11 predicted proteins | sample MGYA00514754_ERZ651768 | MGnify/ENA metagenome assembly ERZ651768 | reverse complement strand
CCACCGAACGGTCGATCAACAGGCGCACCGGACCGTCCGACGGTCCCTTCTCGACGACGGGCGCACAAACCTCCGACCTGCCGGCGAACACTCCGGACGTGTCGAACCACAAGCCGGTCAGACGACCCTCGTCCAGCAGGTGACGGCGCACCGGGTCGGCGTCACGGGCCGAGAGCAATGACTGGGGCTGGACGAGGACCATGCGCCCGCCGGGGTGGAGTAGCCGCAGACCACATGCCAGGAACAACCAGGCCGCGTCGGTGTATGGCCCGACGAGGTCGCCGTACACCTCCCGGAGCACTGCGCGCCGCCCGGACTCGTAGGCGGTGGCCCGTCGAAGTTGGCCGAGGAACGGGGGGTTACCTACCACCGTGGCGAACCCGTCTCCGTCCTGCGGCGCCCAGACTGACAGGCCGTCAGTGAGGGGGTCGCCCACCACCAGGCCGACGACATCATCGGAATCGACCCCGGCCCATTCGGCGACTGTCCATCGTGCCACCGCAATAGCTGTGGGGTCGGTGTCAGCGCCGAACAGCCACCTACGGGCCACCTGATCCGCGGGCCCGGCACCCAGCTCGACCAGACGACGGCCGGAGGCCAACAGAAAGGCACCACCCCCGCAGGCCGGGTCGACGACTGGGCCTGTCACGGACTCTTCGACTACCGCAGCGACCAGGCCGCTGGCCAGGTCTGCGGGCGTGTAGAAGGCGCCCCGGCGGCGGCGCTCACCGGTGGCCAGCAGTGCCTCGTGGACCTGCCCCAGCCCCCCGGGGGGGACCGGTTCGACTGGCCGTTGACCGGTCGTCGGTTCGATGACCCGTCCGTCAAGCACCAGGGGCGGACGGCCCGGACCGTCGGCCACCGTGGCCAGCACCTCCGGGAGGGGCATCCCGGCCGTCTGGGCCTCTAGAGCCCAGTCGAGCCACGGGCCGGTCATGGCCGTCGGATCAGGCGGCGTCCTCGGTCGGATCCCATGCCAGAAGATCATCCAGTCGGGAGTCGTTGGAGAAAATCTCGACAATCGGCTGCTTTAGGCCGAGGCGCCGCATCAGTTTGCGAACCTCGAGTTCGCCGTCCCAGCGGACCAGGCTGACCACCACTCCGGATTCGCCGGCCCGGGCGGTGCGACCTGAGCGGTGGACGTAGGTCTTGGCGTCGGACGGGGGGTCGAAGTGGATGACCACATCTACGTCGTCAACGTGGATGCCCCGGGCGGCAACGTCGGTGGCTACAAGGGCCTGGATCCGTCCTTTGGAGAAGTCGGCCAGGGACTTCTCCCGGTGGGCCTGGCGGAGGTCCCCGTGGATGGCTGCCGAGTTGACACCCTCGCCGTCGAGTTGGCGGTTCAGTTTGTCGGCCCCCCAGCGGGTCCGGACGAATAGCAGGGTTCGACTGTTGGAGTTGATGATGGTGGCCGCCACCTTCACCTGGTCCATCTCATGGACAGCAAGGAAGCGGTGCTCCATCTCGGCCACCGTCACCTCGCGAGTGACCACCTCGTGCATCACCGGTTCCCGCTGGTAACGACGGATCAGTCCGCCGACCATTCCGTCGAGGGTGGCCGAGAAGAGCAGCGTCTGGTGGTTGCGCTCGGAGTGTCGGAGGATCCACTCCACCTGGGGCATGAAGCCCATGTCGGCCATCCGGTCGGCCTCGTCTATGACCACCCCGGCTACGTCGGCCACCGAGACCTCACCCCGGTCGATGAGGTCGATCATCCGGCCGGGGGTGGCTACCACGAAGTCGACGCCCTTGTTGAGGGCCGCGATCTGTTTCTCGATCGGTGCGCCGCCGTATATGGCCTCTACTCGGAGGTCGCGGCGGGCGGCCAAGGGTGCCAGTTCCCTACACACCTGGACGGCCAACTCTCTGGTCGGCACGAGAGCCAAACCGGTGGGTCGACCCGGCCGGGCCGCGGGGAGGATCTGGATGAGGGGGAGGCCGAAGGCCAGTGTCTTACCCGACCCGGTTTTGGCCTTGCCGCACACGTCGCGGCCGGCCAGGACGTCGGGAATGGACAGTTCCTGGATCTCGAAAGGGCTGTCGATGCCCCGCTGGTTGAGAACGTCAACGAGGTCCTGTTCGACACCCAGGTCCGCGAAGGTTCTGGTGGTCATCCGATGCCTGCTCCCAGCGGGGTCGATCCCCGGCCACAAAGCCCTCCGATCCTACCGGGGCGGACGGGAGGCCCGTGACGACCGTCTCGGTGGGTCAGGCCGGGCGTACCCGGCCGTCGACCACCAGTACGCCTTCTACGGCCAGTCGGCGGGCCTGGTCAACCTCGTGGCCGGGGACCAGCCGCCCGGTGGAGGTCACCACCCGCCACCACGGGTGGCCTCCGTGGCTGCCGAGGTACCGGCCGACCGCTCGGTGGGCACCCGGGTGACCGGCCTCGGCGGCTACCTCGCCGTAGGTGACGACGTCACCTGCTTCAAGGTCGTCCAGCACCGCGGCGACGGACCGCTCGAACTGGGTCGCGCCCCCGGACACTGGTTCAGGGGCGATCGGTGGATAGGAGTTCCACCACCGGTAACGGTTCGGCGAACCCGTCGACGTCCCGGTCGCCGATCGGTCGTTCGACCGTGTTGACCATGAGCGATGAGACCAGCGAGGCCGGGGCCAGGACCTGCTGGGGTTCGGCCATATGGCAAAGCCGGGAGGCCAGGTTGACTGCGTCGCCGATGTGGTCGTCGCCCTCGATGAGCAGGACCGGGCCGCGGGCGATGCCGGCCCGCAGGGGCAGTGGCGACTCGCTTCGATGCACCCGGGCCTCGATCTCGACCACCGCTTCGACGGTCTGTTCGGGTTCGACCCCGACCAGCATGGCGCCGTCTCCTAGCCACTTGGCGATCCGCACGCCCCGGCGGGCCACCACCCACCGGACGGTTCTCCTGAACTCCTCTAGGACCCGGACCGCCGCTCCATCGCCCTCGGCGTCGGTGAAGGCGGTGAAGCCCGACAGGTCGATGAAGGCGAAGGTTCGGTCGATCCGCCGCAGTTCGTCCTCCGGGGTGGGATCCACGGTGCTGACGGTACCTGCCCGCCCGGTCGCCGGGGAATGATCAGGCTGGTTGGGGTTCCCGACGGCCGGTCAGCGTTACGACGGCGCCAACGGCCACGGCCATCAGGCTCACCCAGATGTTGACCCGAACCCCTGCGATTAGCGATGCATGGTCAATCCGGAGGGTCTCCACCCACAGCCGCCCGACCCCGTAGCCGAGCATCCAGAGGCCGACCACCCGGCCGGGCCTCAGCACCCCGGCCCTCTCGACCCGCACCAGCAGTGCGGCTAGGGCCAGGTTCCACAAGCCCTCGTAGAGGAATGTGGGGTGGAAGGTGGCCTCCCCCGCATGGCCGGCTGGCCGGTGGGCAGGGTCGATCTCCAGCGCCCACCACAGGTCGCTGGGCCGCCCGAACAACTCCTGGTTGAACCAGTTTCCCCAACGTCCGATGGCCTGGGCCACCGGAAGGGTGGGGATCATGGTGTCCAGCACCGACGTCGCATCGAGTCCCCGACGTCGGGCCACCAGCACGGCGACCAGGACGCCGGCCACCAGGCCGCCGGGTATACCCAGGCCACCTTGCCAAATGGCGACCGCGTCCTCCCAGCGACCCCGGAACGACCTCCAGTCAGTGGCCACGTGGTAGAGCCGGGAACCGACCAGGCCTGCCAGAATTCCCCACAAGGCGACGGCCGAGATGTCGTCCGGGGAGCCGCCTCTGGCCTGCCAGCGCTTCTGGCTCCACCAGACGGCCACCAGAGCGCCGAGCGCGATCATCAGGCCGTAGGCCCGAAACTCGAGTGGCCCGAGGTCGAACGAGCCGCCTGGAGGGCTGGGGATCGACCCCATGGTCACCGTTTTGATCCCCGGCTCCGGGATTAGGCCGAGAAGCGGTCGGCAGGAAGGGCGAACAGGTCGCTGGCTCCCGCGGTGACCGCCCCCATCTGGGCCCGGGCTAGCGGCAGCAGCTGCTCGGCGTAGAACCGGGCAACGACGATCTTGCTGGCCAGGAACTCGTCGTCGCCTCCGTCGGCGAGGCGGCGGTGGGCGCCCAGCGCCAGCCGGGCCAGCAGCCAGCCGCCGACCAGTTGGCCGAGCATCCGCAGATACGGGGTGGCACCGGCCATGGCATCGGTGGGGTCGCCGGCTCCGTTGGCCATCAGCCACCGGGTGGCCTCCCCGGTGGCGGCCAGGGCATCGGCCAGGTTGGCCCGGATCGACTCGAACCCGGCGCCCGCCTCGGCTAGGGAGGCGTCGAGGGAGCCGATCTCGGCCAGGAGGTCGCCGACCACGCCCCCCTCCCTCATAGGAAGCTTGCGACCGACCAGGTCGAGAGCTTGGATTCCGTTGGTGCCCTCGTAGATCGGGGAGATCCGCGAGTCCCGCAGGTACTGGGCGGCTCCCGTCTCCTCGATGTAGCCGTACCCGCCGTGGACCTGGATGCCTATCGAGGTCAGCTCGACTCCCAGGTCGGTGCACCAGGCCTTGGAGATCGGTGTCAGTAGCTCGGCCCGGTCGGAGGCCGCCTGGCGGGTCTCCGGGTCGGGGTGGCGCTTGGCCACGTCGAGGGCGGAGGAATTGGCGTAGAGCACGCAGCGCATGGCGTCGATGTAGGCCCGCATGGTGAGCAGCATCCGGCGGACGTCAGGGTGGTCCACAATCGGCGACTGCTCCCCTGCCGGGGCACCCACTGCACGGCCCTGACGGCGCTCCAGGGCGAACGCCGCGGCGTGTTGGAGTGCCCCCTCGGCGACGGCTAGGCCTTCGACTCCGACGCCTAGGCGGGCATTGTTCATCATCTTGAACATGTACCGCATTCCCTGATGTTCCTCGCCAATGAGGTAGCCGATCGCTCCGTCGCCGGCCTCGCCGTAGGAGATGACACAGGTCGGGCTGGCGTGCAAGCCCAGTTTGTGCTCCACGGACAGGCACTTGTAGTCGTTGCGCTCCCCCAGGACGCCGTCGTCGCCGACCAGATACTTGGGGACGATGAAGCAGGAGATGCCGCGGGTGCCCGGAGGGCTGTCCGGAGTGCGGGCCAGCACCAACTGGATGATGTTCTCGGTGAGTTCGTGCTCGCCGTAGGAAATAAAGATCTTGGTGCCGAAGAGTCGGTAGGTGCCGTCGCCCTGGGGGATCGCTCTGGTGGTCAGGGCACCCACATCGGACCCGGCCTGAGGTTCGGTGAGGTTCATCGTCCCCGACCATTCGGATGACACCAGTTTGGGCAGGTAGGTCTCCTTCTGGGCCTCGTCGGCGAAGGAGTGCAGGCACTCGACGGCCCCTAGGGTGAGCATCGGCCCCATCGACCAGGCTCGGCTGGCTGTGGCCAGCATCTCGGTCATGACCGTCTGGACGGTGGCCGGGAACCCCCCGCCGCCATAGTCCGGGTCCTGGGCCACGGCACTCCAACCGGCAGCTACCAACTGGTCCCATGCCTCGCCGAACGGTCCGGGCACGGTAACCACGCCGTCGTCCACCGAGCAGCCCTCAAGGTCACCGATCCGGTTGACGGGGGCGACGACCTCGGCCACGAAGCGACCCAGTTCGTCGAGCATCCCCTCGATGGTGTCGGGATCGACGTGTTCGTAGCCTGGAAGGTCGCAGATGCCCTCGATGTCGGCAACCTCACGCAACACCAGGCGAATGTCGTCCAGTGGCGGCGCGTAGTCGACCATGGACTCAGGCTAGCGCCGGCCCGGAGGCCGGCCTGAGCCGGTCACCCGGTTGAGGTGGTGACGGTCCGGGTGGGCCCGTGGAGTGCGACGGCCGGGCGGTCGGGGCCCGAGTCGCCGGCCAGCCAGTGCCGGCGGCATCGGAGCTCGTAGGTGACCTGGGTGTCGTTGGGGTCGTCGACGACCACCAGGTCGCCGTCGAAAACCTGGGTGCCGCCGACCAGCCGGGCATTGTGGGTGGCCCGCCGACCACACCAGCAGCGAGCCTCCACCTGGACCTCCACGTTCTCGTCAGCCAACTCCAGAAGGCGCTGGGTGCCCTCGAAGAGACGGCCCTGGAACGAGGTGAGTAATCCGAAGGCGTACACGTCAGCGTGCATTTCGTCGACGACCCGGGCCAGTTGATCGATCTGGTCGGGGATGTAGAACTGGGCCTCGTCGCACACCAGGTAGTCGAGTCGACTAAGGCGCTCACGCTCTTCCGTGGCCATCCGGTAGAGGTCCATGTCGGGGCTGACTTCTATGGCCGGGGCGGACACCCCGAGGGCCGAGGAGACCTGACCACCAGCCCGGTCAAACTGGCTGCAGAGCACCCCGCATAGGCCGCGGGCCGACAGGTTGTGGTGAATCTGTAGGGCCAGGGTGCTCTTGCCGGATCCCATGGTCCCGAACGAGAAGCGCATCTTGGCCATTAGAACTTCCCGTTCACGAACAACCGCTGGTGGCGCCGCAGTCGGCGCACACGAAGCAGGATCCGGCTCGCTGCATGGCCACCCCGCATTGCATGCACAGGGGGCCGTCGCGGCTGGTCGGCGGGTCGGCAGGCATGTCAGAACCGTGCCTGGTGATAGTGGCGAACTCCTCCACGCCGGGCAGGGTGGGCTGGGTCCGCTCGTCGGTGGTCAGGATGTTGAGTTCGGCCCGTTCCGAGGCGTCGAGGTACTCGACGGCCAGCCGACGGAACAGGTAGTCGATGATGCTCGTGGCGATCCGGAGGTCCGGATCGTCGGTCATCCCCGCCGGTTCGAAGCGCATCCCGGTGAACACTTCAACAAAGGCACGGAGCGGAACGCCGTACTGGAGCCCGTGACTGAGTGAGATGGCGAAAGCGTCCATGATGCCGGCCAGGGTCGACCCCTGCTTGGAGACCCTGAGAAAGATCTCCCCCGGTCGGCCGTCCTCGTATTCGCCCACCGTCAAGAATCCCTTGCAATCGGCGACCCGGAATTCGAAGGTTCTCGATCGACGGGTGCGCGGGAGACGGCGGCGGACTGGACCGGACGGACCGATGGTCTCGGAACCGTCGGGGGTCGGCCTAGTGGTCTGGCCGGCTGGCCCAAGCGTCGGCCAACCGTTGCCGGCCGTGAGTGGCTGGGCGACCTTGGAGTTGTCCCGATAGATGGCAATGGACTTGAGGCCCTGCCGCCAGGCCTCGAGGAACAGCTCCTCGACGTCGCCAACGGTGGCGTCCTGGGGCAGGTTGCAGGTCTTGGAGATGGCCCCTGAGAGGAACGGTTGGACAGCGGCCATCATCCGGATGTGGCCGAGGTGGTGGATGGTGTTGTCCCCCATCGATGTAGCGAAGACCGGGAGGTGTTCGGCCCGCAGTTGCGGGCAGCCGACCACGCTCTGGTGTTGGTCGATGTAGTCGACGATGGCCGCTGCCGCCTCGGCCCCATAGCCCAGGCGCTCCAGGGCCCGGGGCACCGTCCGGTTGACGATCGACATGGTGCCGCCACCGACCAGCCGCTTGGTCTTGACGAGGCTCAGGTCGGGTTCGATTCCCGTGGTGTCGCAGTCCATGAGGAGGCCGATGGTCCCCGTCGGGGCCAGGACGGTGGCCTGACTGTTCCGTACCCCGACCCGCCCGGCAAGTTCGCAGGCCTCCGACCATGCACGACGACCAGCGTCGACCAGGTCGGGGATGTCGCTGTCGTCGAGCGTCTCGGCGGCCGCCCGGTGCCGCTCCAGGACAGCCAGGGTCGGTCCTCGGTTGGTAGCAAAACCGTCGAAGGGGCCCAACTGTTCGGCCATACGGGCCGAAGTGAGGTAGGCGTGGCCGGTCATCAGCGAGGTGATTGCTGAGGCCACCGAACGCCCCGCCTCACTGTCGTAGGGCATGCCGAGGGCCATCAGCACGGCGCCCAGGTTCGCATAGCCGAGGCCTAGTTGCCGGAAGGCCCGGGTGGTCTCGGCGATAGCCGGGGTCGGATAGTCGGCGTGGCCGACCAGGATCTCCTGGGCGGTAAACACCACCTCGACGGCGTGGCAGAAATCGTCAACGTCGAAGCCGTGGGTCTCTCCGTCTGCCGGTTCGGCGAGGAAGGCCAGCAGGTTAAGGCTGGCCAGGTTGCATGCCGAGTCGTCGAGGTGCATGTACTCGGAGCACGGGTTGCTGGCCGTGATACGACTCGTGTTCGCGGCGGTGTTCCAGTCGTTGATGGTGGTGTCGAACTGCAGGCCGGGGTCGGCGCACTCCCAGGCCGCTTCGGCCATCTGGCGGAGTAACGACCGGGCGGAGCACGTCTCGAGCACTGAACCGTCGGTGACCGCACACAGTTGCCAGTCGCTTCCGTCGACGACCGCCTGCATGAAGGTGTCGGTGACCCGTACCGAGTTGTTGGCGTTCTGATACTGGATCGAGTGGCTGTCCGTTCCGTCCAGCCCCATGTCGAAGCCTGCCGCCTCGAGGACCCGCATCTTGGCTTCCTCGCGGGCCTTGCACCACACGAAGTCTTCGATGTCGGGGTGGTCGGCATTGAGGATGACCATCTTGGCCGCCCGGCGTGTCTTACCCCCGCTCTTGATGGTGCCCGCTGAAGCGTCGGCACCCCGCATGAAACTCACCGGGCCGCTGGCCGTTCCGCCACCCTGAAGCGACTCGCGCGACGAGCGGATAGTACTGAGGTTGACCCCGGCGCCCGATCCTCCCTTGAAGATGATCCCCTCCTCCGTGTACCAGTTGAGGATCGACGACATGCGGTCGTCGACGGAGAGGATGAAACAGGCTGACGCCTGCTGGGGGACCTCCGGCACGCCGATGTTGAACCAGACCGGCGAGTTGAAGGCCGCCCGTTGGGTGACGATGAGGTGCTTGAGCTCGTCACAGAAGACTTCCGCGCCTTCGTCGTCGAAGTAGCCGTCGGCGAGTCCCCACCCAGCGATGGTGTCGACCACCCGGTCGACGACCTGACGTAGTGACGACTCCCGGGCCGTGCTGCCCTGCTCTCCGCGGAAGTACTTCTGGGCGAGGATGTTCGTGGCGTTTGCCGACCACCCGGTGGGCACCTCGACGTCAGCCTGTTCGAAGGCGACGCGGCCGTCGCGGTGGTCGACCAGGCGAGCCCGTCTCGACGTCCATGTGACACTGTCGTAGGCGTCCCGGCCGGCGACGGTGAAGTGCCGGCGTACTCCGGGTACCACCCGGTCCGGGGTCATCGTCATGGTCTGCGCATTACCCCTATTCCCTATCGGTTGGTCGGCAGCGCCGTCCGGGCCGGAGAGGAACTCTCCGACTATCGCCGCACCCTACGGACCGTGGCCTGTGGACCGGAAGGGGCATTTGTTGTGGATTCTCCCGTGGATGACAGAGGCGTTTTCCACAGGGGTCCCGGTCAGGGCACCGGCCGGCCCGACTACCCTCCCCGCCGTGCGACAGGTGTATCCGCCACCCGGCGACCATCCCGATGTGGACCTGGTCGATTGCTTCCACGCCGATCAACGGCCCGCTCCCGCCGGTCGGCCGTGGGTACTGGTGAACATGGTCAACTCGGTCGACGGAGCGGTCGCCGTGGATGGGCGGGCCGGAGGATTGAGCGGGCCGGCCGACATGCGCCTCTACCAGGTGTTGCGCGGTCTGGCCGACGTGGTCCTGGTCGGCGCGGGTACCGTCCGGGCCGAGGGATACCGGACACCACGTACCCCGGACGGTCGGGTGGCCAAGTTGCGGGACCGGCGGGGTCAGGCGGTTCGCCCCAGGCTGGCGGTCGTCTCGGGTCGGCTGGACCTCGACCCGACCATCGGGATGTTCTCCGAACACGACCCGTCGGACCCCCGACCGCTCATCTACACCACCACAGCAGCCGATCCGGGACGACGGGCGACGATGGAACCGGTGGCCGAGGTAGTCGACCTGGGCAGCGTTGAATGGTCGCCGTCGGCCATGCTGGCCGACCTCTCGGCCCGGGGCACCGAGGTGGTGCTCTGCGAGGGTGGCCCGACGCTCAACGGCCAACTCCTGGCCGAGGGGCTCATCGATGAGTACTGCCTGGCCATTTCCCCCCGAGTGGTTGGGGGCTCCGGTAGGGCCGACCTGGTGGAGCAGGTTGCGGGCGCCCCCCACGAGTTCCGACTGGACCGTGTGCTGGTCGCCGAGGGTTTCCTTTTCTGTCGTTACTTGGCGACCTGACCATCTGGGCGGGCGAGCCACCAGTTACCAGTCCGCGGGAAGGACGATGCGCTGGCCGGGCTGGAGAACTGAGGTTCCCGCGGCGTCGATAAGGCGGTCGACAAACGGCCGTATGTCACGTCCAGGAGGGTTCAGCCGGAGGCCGATCTCCCAGAGGGTGTCACCGGGTTGGACCACGTAGACCACGTCACGCCCGACCGCTCCGACCGGTGTCGACCCGGGCGTTCCGCTCAACCGACCCAGCAGTTCACTACCCACAAGGGCAGTGCAGAACACGAGCAGGGCGACCACCACGGTGGCCACGATGCGCCGCCGACGATAGGCGGAGGGGGCGAGGGGTCGTGTCGCTGACCAGGAGGGGCCGGCCGAGGAACCCTGTGGACTGGTCCGATCAGAAAGAGTGATGACGGCGGTCATGGGGTCCAGCTTCGCAGCAGGGTGCGACAGCGCGGGGTGCCCCGAGGGCCGGCCAGGTCTGGATTTCCAGGCCGAACACTCGAGTCCTTGACACGGAACGCGTGTTCGGGGAACATATGTGCGTCGTACAGGCGTTCGATCATGGATACCATGGTAGCGAACATATGTTCGATTCCAACCCCGGCGAAAGACACCCGGGAGCGGCCCACCAGAGGGAGTAGCCCGCGATGAGCCAGCAAAGCCTCACCGACCGCCAACGGCAGGTCCTGGATTACATCGACGCCGAAACTCGTCAGCGGGGGTATCCCCCATCGGTCCGGGAGATCGGCCAGGCAGTCGGCCTGACCTCCCCATCGACGGTCCACGCCCACCTCAACTCCCTTCAAAAGCTCGGCTATCTCCAACGTGATCCCAGCAAGCCCCGGGCCATCAAGGTCTGCCTTGACCCGATCTCGGGCGCGGCGGTCGAACGAGGTGCCGTACGCCACGTACCGCTGGTCGGTGATGTTGCGGCCGGCACTGACGTCCTGGCCGCCGAGAACATTGAAGAGTCGCTCCCCCTCCCGGCCGAGTTCACCGGTGAGGGAGAACTGTTCATGCTGCGGGTCCGCGGCGAGTCGATGGTCGGGGCCGGCATATTCGATGGCGACTTCGTGGTGGTGCGTTCTCAGGCCACCGCAGAGAACGGCGACCTCGTCGTGGCCGGGATCCCTGGGGAGGAAGGCACCGTCAAGTACCTGCACCGAGACGGCAGCACCGTTGTTCTGGTGTCCTCCAACCCCGACTTCGATGAACTTCGCCTCCCGGCCGCCGACGTCACTGTGTACGGCCGTGTGGTGACTGTCCTCCGCCGGGTCTGAGTTGCCCCTAGGTGTCGCCTTCCAGGAGGCTCCGGAGGGCCCGGTAAGTTGACTCCAAAGCCCGACGCTCCACCCGTTCCTCGGCCGTGTGGGCCAGGGTGGGGTCGCCGGGTCCGAAGTTGACCGCAGGGACACCACGCTCGGCAAAGAACGCCACGTCGGTCCAACCGAGCTTCGCCCTCACTTCCAGGTCAGCGGCCAGGGCGACGAGCAGCGGGTGGTCCAAACCCGGTGCAGCAGCCGGGGCATGGTCGACCACCTCGATGGTGTCGCCACCCTCGACGTAGGGGGCCAGCACCTCACGGACGTGTGCCTCGGCCTCGTCGGCCGACCGGTCCGGGGCGTAGCGGTGGTTGAGAACCAGAGTGGCCGAGCCGGGGACCACGTTGTCGGCCAGACCTCCTTCCACCCGTACCGCCTGCAGCGCCTCCCGGTACTGGCAGCCGTCGACGACGGGCTCGCGGTACTCGTAGGCGTCCAGTGCCCCGAGTAGCCCGCCCAAGCGGTGGACGGCGTTGCGGCCCATCCACGGCCGTGCAGAATGGGCCCTGACCCCGGACAGCGTCACGGCGAGGCGCATGGTTCCCTGGCAACCAGCCTCGATGGCCGCTCCGGTGGGCTCGCCAAGGACGGCGGCGTCGCCGGCAAGCAGGTCGGGGGCCTCGGCAAATAACTCTCGAAGCCCGTTGTGCTCGCTGGCCACCTCCTCCCGGGCGTAGAACACCCAGGTCACGTCGACAACCGGTCGGACCAGGCTGCCGGCCAGATCAATCATCACGGCGAGGCCACCCTTCATGTCAGCGCTGCCCAGCCCCCAGCAGGTATCACCGTCGATACGGGCCCCGGCAGCGGTATCCCCCGGGACCGTGTCGGTGTGCCCGCCGATGACCAGTCGCTGGGCTCTGTCTAGCTCGGTACGGGCTACCAGGTTGTCCCCGACCCGGTCGACAGCCAGGCCGGGAACGCCCCGCAGGTCAGCTTCGATCCGGGCCGCCAGGGCGGCCTCATCGAAACTGACCGACGGAATGTCGACCAGTTCCGCCGTTAGAGCCACCAGGTCGGTCATGGACGTGGCCCCAACACCCTTAGGTGGTAACCCCGTGGGTGCGCAACACATCGTTGAGGGTCGACTTGTCATGCCTCTCCCCGGGTTCGAGCCGCCGAACTACCAGAACGCACGAAAGGCCGAATAGGCCACCCTCGAACTCCCGGGGACGGGTGGCCGGTACGGCGACGCACCAAGGCGGCACTTCACCACGCGACAACTCCTCCCCGGTGGAGGCCTCGATGACCGGAATCGAGCCGGTTAGCACCGCTCCCGCTCCCAGGACGGAGCCGTCGCCCACCCGGGCTCCCTCGGCCACAATGCACCGACTGCCGATCAAGCACTCGTCGCCGATCACCACGGGCACGGCATTAGGGGGCTCTAGGACACCCCCGATCCCCACTCCGCCGGAAAGGTGCACGTCCCGGCCGACCTGGGCACATGAGCCGACGGTGGCCCACGTGTCGATCATCGTGTTGTCACCCACGTAGGCCCCTATGTTCACGTAACTGGGCATCATGATCACGCCAGGTCCCTGATAGCTGCCCCAACGGGCCGAGGCACCGGGTACCACCCGCACCCCGCGGGCCTGGTAGTCCGACTTGAGCGGGATCTTGTCGGCGAACTCGAACGGTCCCATCTCGATGGT
>ERZ651768.2392-NODE-2392-length-13069-cov-3.342057_pt1 | contig 13069 bp, 12 predicted proteins | sample MGYA00514754_ERZ651768 | MGnify/ENA metagenome assembly ERZ651768 | reverse complement strand
GGGAAACCGGGGAATACCGGTTTCCCGTTTTTTTATTTTTAAAATCTATTGGGAATTTTTAAAGGGCGAGTACTGATCTAAAATATCAGTTAATTTTAGCTAACCTATTGAAATAAAATATTTAAAAAATCAATGGTTACTTCTTTTTAGGGTTGGTGGATATTTATCTGGTTTTTATTTTTATGGTTTATCAGCACCAATTTTTTAAAGAAACGTGTATTTCAGAATAAATCTAATTGATCTGAACGCCAGGTGATAGGCACCAAATACCTGTCAATTCCGGGTTTATTTTGATAAACTGGCATCTCAATTAGATTAGGCAAAAGGAGAATAAGCTTATGATGGGAATAGGTTTTCCTGAGTTAATGATAATCTTGGTCATTATCATGATCATTTTTGGGGCTGGCAAACTTCCGGAGATTGGTTCTGCATTTGGAAGGAGTATAAAAAACTTTAAAAGCTCCATGAAAGAGGCAGAGGCCGAAGAACTGGAAACAGATACCTCGAGTGAAACGGTGGCTACAGAACCAGCAGAATCTTCAGAAGGAGCAGGCGAAAGCCAGAGCGCCGAGGCAAAAGAAGGGTCTTCGACAGCTGTTAAAACGAAAGCTGCCAAAAAGGAAGAGGACCTGATTGACGAAGCGGCTCTAGAGATTAAAGAGAACCGGATTGGAACCATTCGGACCCCGCATGACGGTCTGGTTCAGCAGGGCGATGTCTTCACCACATCCTTGGGTCGCACCCCAGGTGGAAGAGGGCGTGACCGTGGAGTTTCCAGAGATACCTTTTAACCGGGCAACGCCCGGTTGAAGTGGAGCAAGAACTCGTCAAGCTACCCATGTGTCTTGCTCGCCAGCCCACTCCTACCCCTCCGGGGCATGAAGTTAGGGGAAGAATACCACGCTATCTGGCTCCATGCCTAGTGGGTTGCTAGTTGGCCCCACGCCGAGTGGTGGGCTTGAAGGCCATTTGCCCTCCTAATGCGAGTCCTAACCCTACCCAGATCAGTTGCTTTGTTCTGGCTACAAGCGACACAGCTAAACCAAGGTTTGCGGGATAACCCAACGCTCTGAATATCAAAATCAAACCGCCTTCTTGAGCCCCCAAGCTCATTGGGATCATGAAACTGCCAATTTTTACTAACTGGGCCAGTGCTTCCATGACCCACAGATCATAAAAGCTGACGGGAAAACCAAGAAAATAAAGGATTGCGTACATTTCCCCGAGACCCAATACCCAGCCCAGGAAAGCCAAAACTACAGCCTTGACCACTCTTACCGGGTACTTCTCATAAAAACCTGAGAACAGTTCATTTAAATGTTCGAGTTGTACCAGAAAATTAATCAGGTTTGGCCTGCTGGTTCTTTGGTTAAGCCAGATGCAGAGTTTGCCCAAGGTTCCCGTGACTTGGAAAACAAAAAATAGAAAAATACAGGTAGAGAATGCTCCCATTCCAACAATGCTGATCGTTTTGAACTCTTCTGAAACCTTGGGTGAGATCAGGATCATGGCAATTCCGGGAATGAAGAATAGGATGAGTCCCATTAAAAAAGTGGTTTTTGCAATGACCTGTGAAGAGAGCCCCTGTTTTAAACTGAGCCCCTGGTTTTCCTTTAAAAGTTGAGTCTTTATCGGCTCTCCTCCCAAAGTTGCGAAGGGAGTGATGTAGTTATAGGCTTCACCGATTTGCCGGATCCGCCATAATTCCCAGTCTGTGAAGTGCCCGGTTTCTTCCGGGCGAAAATTACATTTCCAGGAAAGTGTATCCAGCCAGGTAACCCCCGTATAGATCATAAGGATGATCAGAAAGCCCCCGCCAAGTTTTTTAAGGAGGTTCAGAACACCAGCCATATCTACAGCGCTGATGGCCCAGCCTAAAAACAGGAAACCTACAATGAGAAAAGCCAGTTTAATGAATTTAGGCATAACAGTTGTATAAGTTCACATTAGGAAAACTGATGGGTCGGAAAACGGGAAAGAGATGAATGCTAGAAGCGAGAGTCTGATTAACGGTCGCACTCTCCGCCTATCATATTGATCATATCAAAGGTAGGGATGATGTCGGCAAGCATTCCGCCCTGGCACATCTCGCCCATTGCCGCAGTCATGGTAAAAGAAGGGGGGCGAACCCGGCATTTATAAGGTTTGCCTGTGCCATCACTGACCAGATAGAAACCCAATTCCCCATTGGCCGCTTCAGTTGGGAAATAAACTTCTCCAACAGGGGGTTTGAGGCCATCAATAACTATTTTGAAATGAGCGATCATTTCTTCCATCCGGGAATAGACATCAGGTTTGGAAGGGGCTCGCAAATAGGGGTTAGCAACATTGATGGGGCCATCCGGCATGTCCCGCATTGCCTGTTTGATGATCTTAAGACTTTGTTTGATTTCTTCCATCCTGACGAGGTAACGGTCAAAGTTGTCGCCAGTTTTACCCAGTGGAATATCAAAATCAATTTTATCGTAACAAAGATAAGGCTCATTTTTACGAACATCGTAATCGACCCCGCTGGCGCGTAGGCAGGGACCGGTAAACCCCCAGGATATGATACTTTCCAACGGGATGGCGCCGGTACCTTGCATCCGGTCTATAAAAATCCGGTTTTTGGTCAGCAGGTTATCCACGTCTTCAAAAAGCGAGTCGAGTTTGGGATAAGCGACCTTCAGGTCTTCATCGAATCCCGGAGGCAAATCGCACATCAGGCCGCCTATACGGATATAGTTTGAGGTCAGACGGGCACCACAAACTTTTTCCAATAAATCCCAGACGATTTCACGGGCTTCCACGAAATAAATAAAAGCGGTCAATGCTCCCAGTTCCAGGGCCGCAGCGGCAATATTGGTATAATGGTCGGATATTCGCGCAAGCTCATTGGTGACCACCCGGATGTAGCTGCAACGTTCCGTTATTTTAATGTCACAGAGTTTTTCTACAGCCAGCGCAAACCCAATATTGTTCATGATGGCAGAGCAATAATTCAATCGGTCTGTGTAGGGAAACACATTCGCGTAGGTCATGCTCTCGCACATTTTTTCAAAGCCACGGTGCAAATAACCGATTTCGGTTTCCAGGTTGACGATCGTTTCCCCATCCAGAGTCAGGAGAAATTTTACTGTCCCATGCGTGGCCGGGTGCGAGGGGCCCATATTCAGGACCATATGATCGGTATGTAAATTTTCTTTTAAGTCTGCCATAACGGTTTGGGGTCCCGTTACCGGGATTGAGTGATTTTAAGAATACTTCTAATAATTCAACATTTGAAGTTTTGACAATTCGCACGCCATATGTTTTTTAGGGCGTGCTCATGGCTGCAGGGAATTTTTTTGAGGTCCTCTTCGTTAACCCGCTTTGGAAATTTTTACGTTTATTAAACCTTCTTCACCGTTTCTCAATGTATTAACAGGAACATTTATCCAGTTTTTCGGAATATACAGCATTCCCCGGCTAGTCACCTTGGTCGTCTTGACTTTGACTTCAACCTTGCCTTCGGGGGACTCAACCACAATATTATCACCGGTGGAGATTCCCAGCCCCTTTGCGTCATCAGGATGCAACTCGGCAATACATTCCGGTCCTATATCTACCAACGCCTTTGCGTATTGGCTGTAACTTCCTATATGGAACATGTGGTTGTTTGTTTGTAGGGTGAAGGGGTAGCCCTCTGCACCGTCATTTTGTTCTGCTGAAGTGCTATTCGTATGGAATCTGGGATTCGTATTAGCCGAATCCGGTTTCCACTGCACGGATTTGTTTCCCGGGAAAACTCCCTTATAGGCTGGGGTAACGTTTTCGATTTCCTGTTGTACACTAGCAATATCCGTGTTTTGGAAGGGTTTACCCAGCGCTGATGCCAATTCAATTAATATGTCGAAATCTGGTTTTGAGATTCCCTGTGGGATCACCGCCGCCGCGACACGCTGAACATGCCGGGACATATTGGTGTAGGTACCGTCTTTTTCCGCGAAGGTTGAGGAGGGAAGAATCAGGTCTGCCATTCCCGCGGTATCGGTCATGAAAACATCGGTGACGACCAGGAACGGCACAGTGCGTAAAGCCTCTTTAACCAATTGCGGTTTGTAATAGGACTGGATTGGATCCTCTCCTGCAATATAGAGAAATTTTAATGTTCCATTAATGCAGTTTTGAAACAAGTCTTCTGCCAGGTTGGCATCTCCAAGAGATAAGTTGCCCCATTTACTGGCGACTTTTTCCAGAGCCGAGGAATCCTTGATTGATTGATAGCCCGGTAAAAATTCTGGAGTACAGCCCATATCATTAACCCCTTGGGAATTGCAATGCTCCCTGGGGGGATAAATGCTCACGCTACCTGTGCTGCCATGCTGGACCAAGGTGCAAAGATTGAGCAGGGCATTGAGGATCTCTTCGCCTTGGTTAGTATCAAGGATATCGTTGCCCACAATGACGAAGCGGTCTGCATCCCGTGCAAATCTTTCTGCCGCGCGAGTAAGAACGTCATCCGGCAGGCCGGTGGTTTGCTCCACCGCTTTCGCTGTATAGGGGGCTAAAGATTGCACCCAATCCTTATAGTTGGGGATGCTGGACTGTATTTTCCCGACATCAACCAATTTGGTGTCTATCATGATGCGTGACAACCGGGATGCAACGGCTAAGTCGGAACCATGTTTATAAGTCATCCGGACATCGACTTTTGCTTTGCTGTCAAAAACCACTTTTCTCGGATTTGCGATCAATAAGTCGGTATCGGAGAAGATGGTCCCGAACCGGATAGAATTTCCCCCCACAGGGTACTCGGAGGGCAGGTCGGAGTTGAAAACCAGTACCACATCGGCTTCCTGCAATTTGGTAATGGGTTGAGAGGTAATACCGTTTTCAAAGCAGTTCAGCATGAACGAATTAAGGTATGGGGCTCTTAAATTAGCTAGATTGGTAACATGATTGGAGCCCAGGAGACTGCGGAACAGTTTCTGAAACAAAAAACTTTCCTCATTCGTCAGCTTTTCGGAACCTATTCCGGCGAGGCTGTCAGGTCCACTGCGGTTCACCGTTGTTTGCATACGGTCTGCAATGGTTTCCAGGGCTTCTTCCCAAGTCACTTCTTTATAGGTTCCTCCTACATTCATAAGAGGGGATTCAATGCGTTGATCGTTATGAATGATACCGTGTCCCAAACGCCCTTTGGCGCAGAGATTACCTTCATTGATGCCGACATCGTACCCTTCGTCTGCCTCAATGCGGATGACTTGCCCTTTTTTGCTTTCCAGCATGAAAGTACAGCCCCAGGAACAGTAGTTGCAGGTCGTGTGGGTATTGGTAAACAAGGCCGCTAAACCTCTTGCACCGGAGGTCATATCCATCAAGGCGCCTGTTGGGCAAACCGTGATACATTGTCCGCAGAATTCGCAGTCGAGCGGCTCGTCATTGGCTGTGCCAATGCTTACGGCCATTCCGCGTTTATGAAAGTCCAAGGCTTGAACTCCCTGAATTTCATCACAGGCGCGAACACACAGCCCGCACATGATGCATCGGTTCAGGTAAAACTCAATAATAGGATTGGTTTTAATGCTGGGTTCGTTACGCCTCTGGATCTCAAACCGCCCATCGAACATTTGCAACAAATCCGTGTTGTCCTGCAAGGGGCAAATCCCTGATTTGTCACATATTGGGCAGTCCAGAGGATGCTCGACCAATAGCATCTCAAGGCAGGCTTTATTGTAGCGATTGGTTTCTTCGGTCCCAGTACGGATTTCCATGCCCTCGGCAACGGGTTGGGTGCAGGAATAAACCAGTTCTTTTTTCCCATCAACCACCGTTTCGACCATGCAGGTCCGGCAGGCCGCGAAAGGCATCAATTTTCTGTTATAGCAGAGATTGGAAACCGGAACTTCATTTTGCTTGCAGGCCTCAAGGATAACGGTCCCCTCAGAAGCGGAAACCTTTTTACCATTAATTTTTATATTGCAGGCTTTTTTGGTAACGGTGCTCATTAAGCTGTAGCCTCCTCAGTTGTCAGCGCTTCGGCATCGTCTAACTTGTATTCGCCCAGGATCTCCAGTGTTTTCTCAGGGTCTATGTTCCCGTGAGTGTCTTCGCCAATGATGGCCATTGGGGCGGCCCCGCAGTTGCCCAGGCAAGAAGCGGTCTGCAAAGTAAATAGTTTTGTGGGATCTGTTTCGCCAGGGCGCATATGATAACGTTCATGCATCTTGTCACCGATTATGGGTGCCCCCTTTACAAAGCAGGCAGTACCATAACAGAGCTTAATAATGTATTTTCCCGGCTCGGTAGTAAGCAGCGCAGGATAAAATGAGATCACCCCATATATTTCCGCCCGGGTGATATTGAGAAACTCCGACAGCAACTCCATAGCGGGTGAGGGCAGATACCTGTATGCATTCTGGATTTTCTGCAAAGTGGGAATGAGGAGAGTGCGCGAATTATTCGGAAGATTTTTGATTATTTCTTCAGTCGGCGCAAGATCTACCTCTTCTTCAGTGTCTTGGTCCGCAATTGGGATCTCGTTGGTTTCCATAGGATAAACCTTTACTGAATTAATAATATCAGCATTTTATTGCTTATCAATTTACCAAGAAAATGACGGGGTACAGGAAAAAAATATAAGCGCCTATTATATTTGCATGAGTCACACCTTTTTGCCTGAATCCCGCTTGGAGGCCGAAGTATATAAGCTCAACGGATTTACTGTCAACCTATTTATTAATAAAGGCTTTATTCAATCAAAACCTTTAGTTTTAGGGACCTAGAGGGTAGTGCTTTAAGTGGATAAAATAGGCGGGGAGTTCGAAAGCGCATGGCGATCAAAAAGGGGGGGATCACCTCCTGGGCGATATCAGAGTCAGCGGCAGGTTGGATAAAAACAAAAATTAGGGGATCAGAATGATATCGATTTCTTTGGGGAACTCCTCATGCTTAACGGAATCGGTTTCTTTTTCCAGTTCTTTCTGGACCAAAGCCAGTTTTTCATAAGCCCCGGAATGGTTTGGATCCATTTGAAGAACCAACCGGTATTGATCCAGGGCTTCCTGATAATGATTGAGCTTGCCATAAACAAGGCCCAGGCTGTAATGGGCATCGGTATCTTCAGGATTCAGGGATATGGTCCGTTTCAGCGGTGGTATGGCTTCCATAAAACGGTTTTCATCCATCAAAGACCACCCCAGGTTGAACAAGGCTTTCTGGTGATCAGGGTTCAAGGTTAGGATTTTTTTATATTGGTCTATGGCTTCCGGATGACGGCCAAGGATTTCGTAAATCATTCCGAGGTTATAATAGCCGGTCTGAAATTTCGGATTGGACCGAACTGTTTCCCGGAACATTTTTATTGCCATTTCATAATCCTGCTGAAAAGTATAAATGGTTCCTAATTGATTATAGGCATCGGTAAAGCTAGGTTCAATTCGGGTGGCCTGATTGTAGGAAAGGATGGCTTCTGGATACATTCCCAGTTTCTGGTAGATCTTGCCCAAGTGGTTGAAGGTGAGCGAAGATCCCGGCTCGATCTGGACCGCTTTTTGTAAAGAAGCGATGGCATCTGTCATACGGTCCAACCGGATCAAGGTAACCCCGAGATAAAATTGCGCTTCAAATGAATTCGGCTCGTGCTTGACGGCTTTTTCCAAATGGGGTAGTGCTTTTTGAAACTGGTTCAATTTGACCAGGCTTTTGCCAAACAAAAACCCTACTGCATTTTGGAGAAGCCAATTGTCGGGAGCTATCTTAAGGAGCTTGTTGAGATTTTCCACAGCTTCCTGGTAATTCCCTAGTATTGAGTTGAATTTCCCCAGTTGAAGAATTGTGTCAAAGTGGTTGGGGTTCAACTGCCGAGCTTTTTGCAGAGACCCGAGCCCTTCTTCAAAGCGTCCCAGTTCCCCGTAGGTGATTCCCAGCTCGTAATATGTTTCTGCCAGGTTGGGGTTGATTTGCAAAGATTCCTCAAATTCTTCCAGGGCATCTTTTGGTCGGTCCAGTTTTGCGTAATTCCATCCCAGGCGAGCGTGTCCTTTTGCATGATCGGGGTCGATGGCCACGACTTCCTGAAAGGCCGATACAGCTTCCTGATAGCGCCTGAAGAATTCATGGATTTCTCCCATATGGAAATAAGCGTCCAGGTATTCCGGATCCAGAAATATAACCTGTTCATATTGTTCTAAAGCGTTGTCGGGTTCCCCGAGTTCCTGATACAACCACCCCATGTTGTAATGGGCTTCGGGGAACTCCTTATTCAAACGCGTGGCTTCCTGAAAGCTCTTAATGGCATCGCGGTCTCTGCCAAGCCGGGAGTAAGCTACCCCCAGTTTGAAATGGGCGACCGGACTTCTAAAATCAATTCGCGCAAATTCAAGGTAAGGGGATAATGCCTTTTCATGTTCGCCCAGGTTCCGGTAGGCGGCTCCCAAGTGTTCGTATGAGTCTGCATAGCCGGGATTGATGGTGATAGCATTTTTTAATGGCTCAATAGCCTCTTCATTACGGTTGGAATTTATATAGGCAAGGCCTATACCAATGTAGGCTTCAAAATAATTTGGGCTCAGTTCCAGGGTATCCTTAAAAGCCTGCACGGCTTCATTAAATTTATTTTGTTCTAAGAAGCTTTGGCCCATTTCGAAATAGGCATCAGGGTAAATAGGGTCAATTTCCAGCGTCCGTTTGAAATGCTTGATGGCTTTAGAATGTTCGCCCAGGGCGACAAAAACTCGCCCCAAAGTAAAGTGGCCAGCGACCATTCTGGGTTTCGCTTTAAGGGCAGTCTGGAGGGGAAGTAGGGCCTTATCATATTCTTCAAGCTGGGCGTAAGTCCAACCCAAGCCGAATTGGGCTTCGCCATAGTTTGGTCCCAGGCGGGTAGCCTCTTTAAATGCCTCAACGGCTTCTTCATACCTTGCTAAAGCTCCAAAACTGGAACCCAGACCGCTATGAGCCGCCGCGAACAGAGGTTCCAGCGCTATAGTTTTTTTGTACTCTGCAATGGCTTTATCATAGAGGCCCATTGTGTAATATGCCTGGCCCAGACCAAAATGGGGGGCGTAATCTTTAGGGTCGGCTTCTGCCGCTTTTTTCAATGTTTCAATGGCATCTTCTTTTGCCAGGGCAGGGTTTGTTAACGCCAATGCCCAGACACTCAAAACCAATATAATTACGGAGGCCATTTTTAACATAAAATCACTCATTAAAACCTGGTGGTAGCATCCTCTGGATTAGACTCGATATTGTGGATAGCAAGGTCCGATCCTCTTTGTTCCTCTTCTTTACTGAGACGGATTCCGACCGTTTTATCTAGTATTTTATAGACGGTAAAACCGAATGCCAAAGCTATTACTATGGCAAAAAGAGTCCCGATCAGTTGCGCGAGAAGGCTGACCTCGCCCAGGCCACCCAACGCTTTCTGACCAAAGATTCCACAGGCAATTCCTCCCCATGAACCGGCGATGCCATGCAGGGGCCAAACACCCAGAACATCATCAATCTTTAATTTCTCCTGTTCCCAGGTAAAACCTTTAACAAAAATAACTCCGGCTACTAACCCAATTGCCAGAGCCCCAATTGGGTGAACCTGGTCAGAACCTGCACAAATGGCAACAAGGCCCGCCAGGGCTCCATTGTGTATGAACCCTGGATCATTTTTTGAAACCACCAAGGCCGAGAGGATCCCTCCTGCCATGGCAAAAAGCGAGTTCATGGCCACTAAGCCTGATATTCCATCCATGGTGGCACCAGACATGACATTGAAACCAAACCAGCCTATACAAAGCATCCAGCTTCCCAACGCCATAAATGGGACATTGCTTATAGGGATAGGTCGGCTGCGACCTTCGGAGTCCCATCTTCCAAATCGGGGTCCGAGCACGATTACTGCTGCCAAAGCTATCCATCCTCCCATGGAGTGGACGACCACAGAGCCTGCATAATCATGAAAAGGTACCCCACCCGTTAAATTGGCCAGCCAGGAGCCTTCCTGACCCAGAAACGTGATTTGCCCCCAAACCATGCCCTCAAATAAAGGGTACGCGAAAGCGACAAAAATAACTGCCGCGAAAGCCTGAGTCCAGAACTTGGCACGCTCGGCAATGCCACCAGAAATAATGGCAGGGACAGCGGCGGCAAATGTTAACAAGAAGAAAAAATGGACCAGTTCATAGCCCTGGTTTTTTGCCAGCAATACTTCCGCAGGCTGAAACATATAAATACCGTAGGCAATTGCATAGCCAATAAAGAAATAGATTACGGTCGAAATGGCAAAATCTACCAGAATCTTTACCAGGGCATTCACCTGGTTTTTTTTCCGGACAGTTCCCACCTCAAGAAATGCGAATCCTCCGTGCATGGCAAATACCATCACCGCGCCAAGCATCAAAAACAGGACATCCCCACTGCTTCCAAGCGAACTCAATTCGTTTTCCATTGTTTTTCCCCTCCTCAGGATTTATGAATATGATCGCCCATCATTGAATCCTTTAAGGGGCTGAACCCGGATCGACAGCTGAATTACCATTATTACTAATGGCTTATCGACTTGTCCGCCTTGGAACAAAAGGAAAAACTTCAAATTTGAGAGCAATCTGATGAACTATAAACATTCGTTGCGCCAAAATAAACAGAATTAAACCTTAAGACTTCTGACTTTCAGGAAAAATAACGGGTTGAGTGGTGGAAGTGAAAGAATAACTAATAAAAAACAATTAGTTAAATGATTATGGATGGTTTTGGATGCACATTGAGTTATTGGACAAGGCAGGCAATCAAGGAAGGATCGCTAAAAATTTTTCCCATTATCTCCGAAAGGGAGGCGTTTAACAGTTTCTCGTTCGGAAAAGTGACAGGTGTTATGCCAAATCGTTTTTTCTTTGAGGTAAAAATTTTGCTGAGCCTTTTTTCCTGATTTTGACAAGTGGCTTTGACATCTGCTTTAATTTGGACATTCATTCGGGGGATATTTTCCTGGTAGCGGCTTTTAATATTTAATATTTCAATTTTCAAGTATCTTTCGGTTTTAAAATTGAAGTTTTTAGGCGAAAAACCTAATTTTGTTAAACCTTGCTTAACCCGGGTTGTAAAAATATCCTTTAAACCTCCTTGAGAAATGACGGTAAACCTTCGCACTTTGAGTCCACCCTGCCATTTTGAAATGACATTACTGGAGCGTATATCAATAACTTTGACCGCTACAGGAAGTCCTTTGCCAATATCAGAGTCGTGAATGGGAACGGAAGGATTGATAAAAACGCGATGGTTTTTCGCGCATCCCGAGGAAAAGATAAAAAGCGTTAAAAAAGCTGTAAAAACAATTCTCAGGGATATTAATTTCATTAGGATTAGAATTGACTTGAAAGGTGTATATTGTAATCTATCGATCCTATAAAATTAATTTTAAAATGAAATCTCTCAAAATCAAGTCATTACGAATAGGTATGGTGACCGTTACTGAGGTAAAAGATAGGATGGGGCGGACTTTATTGACTTCGGGCCAGACTATTACTGCGCAAAACTTGAAAACCCTGATTCGATATTTATCGATTTTAGGGCTTGGGGGCCGATTTGTTTCCTGACTCAACATTGGCAAAAAATATTGAGCGGGAATGAACCCGCAAGGTGTAATCAATTTCCTGATTGGTGGTGGAAGGTTCCCGCACCAAAGGAAAACTCCATTCTGAAACCGTTCCCGGTCGATGCGGTTTACCTTTGATGATATTGCCCCCCTTATGAGGATTATTTAGAAGCACAAAATTCTTTCCTTTGCCGTTAGGCTCCTTATCGTAAATATACACCCAGCCAAATATATGGCTGATGGTTCGTGTTGAATTATTTCTAATTTTAAATACAATGGTGCTTGTTTTGTCAGGTAAGGTGTATAGGTTGGAAATACCAATCAGCCCGATATTTACAAACTTCTCATTTACGTCTTCCTGAGCCGAAGCATTGCTGGGATAGCTTGCCAGGGCAAACATCCAATTCATCAAACCTAACCCTGATATTAACAGTAAGTATTTTTTCATAAATCACTTTGAAACCTAACTGAACCGGGTTGTTGATGGGTGAAGCCTGAGGTCAAAACTCAATTCCAGCAAAAGAATTCCTCATTTCCTCTTGAATAAAATTTTTCAACCTACCTGATTCTACCATTTGTTTCACTTTTAATACTGCTTTTGGGGTGAAATCTGCCTTTTTATATAGTTTTCCACTTCTGTTTTGAGGAATAGATTGAAGCGTTCCGATTTGCCAATTTTTGATGGTTTTTGTCATTAGTTTTGTTCCTAATTTCAGGGATTTGAGAAGTAATGTCTGTTCGTTGTCCTCCTTGCTCATTGTTATAGTCTGCTTGGATAGTATATCACCCGTATCAACACCTTGGTCAATTCGATGTATGGTTGCAGACATATGTTGAAGCTTTCCCTGGTAAATAGGCCAAAAACTGCATGACGATCCCCGATAAATTTCCGGGTCACCAATGTGCAAATTAAATAAACGGTTTGAAAATTTCTTTAGAAAAGGTTCTCTTAAAATGCCAGCTCCAAATACTGCGATAAACCCGGGATTCGTCTTATCGATTTTGATAATTGTGTGCGGAGAATTCAGTTCACCTTCATCTAGATAAGTCCTTCTGGGTTGGTTTTTTGAAAGTAGCTGACCAGATTCTAGAACCAGTTTTTTTTCGTAACGATCCCGGCGTTGGAAAAACCAGTTCCAAGCAACAGACTCTTCCTTTGACTGAGGGCAGGGAAAGGGGTAGGTGCTCTTCTCGATATAGATCTCGGAAATTGAAAATTTGGCGTTTAAGTGATGTGTGAAGAACTGATGCCGGTAATCATTCCCCGTCAAAATTATAATTTTTTGGGTTTTCATTAAATTCTGTGGGCAATGGATTTTATAGTTGTGGGTCTTTCCATGAGCTCAAAAACCAGGGTGGTTTCCGGATTCAAATTGTCTCCCAGCACTTTGCGTGTCAAAATTCCTTCCGTACAATACCCGTTATATCATCATTTCGGGTTACCAGAAGTGAATCGATTTTGTTTTCTTTCATGAGCCGTGCGGCTTTATGTATGGAGGTTGATTCAGGAACCGTTTCAAGTTT
>ERZ651768.2391-NODE-2391-length-13072-cov-2.570604_pt1 | contig 13072 bp, 12 predicted proteins | sample MGYA00514754_ERZ651768 | MGnify/ENA metagenome assembly ERZ651768 | reverse complement strand
TGACCACGTCTCCACATGATCCTTAAAAAACCTGAACTGATCCACCAAAGAAACTGGTTTCCCGTAATCGCCCAAAATCATGCCGTGCATAATTTCAAACAAAGAGGCAATATGGTCCTCCGGCTCAGATGCCGCATCGGACCGCGCTATCCCCAATTCGCTCATAGCGTCCCTTAATTCGGCCAGGGGCTTCTCGTTCAAAAAACCTGTCAAATAATAGGAACCATACGGCAGCAGCTCACCTTGTGTAACGCCAATGAATAGGTCGTGGAACTCCTGGGCCACCTCTTCAACACTCAACCTAGCCGCCACCTCGGACAATGCTGCCAAGCCTTGGCCGAGAGGACTGTCATCGCCTTTCAAGCTTCGCAGAAACAGGAGCAACTCCTCATCCGCAGGCGCCCCGAGAAGCCTCGACAACAAACGATAAAGGCGAGCTCTAGAAAGCTCTTCCTCAGAGACATCAAATTGAGGGGATAGCGGTATCGCCTCCACAGCGGCTCCCTTTTTTAAACCTTGATCCAGTTTCTAAATCTTATTTTTATTGGTTAACTCAGAAAATTCTACCGCGTCTTGAATTGGGTGTCAATCGATACAATAGGCTTCTTACACCACCCGAAACAACGATTTAGACCTATTGTGGATTAATTAATTTCAGTATAAATTTTGTGGGTATTATGCAAAATGTATCCCTTAATTTTATGGATCGAACGCTATGTCTATGAAGTACCACCATTTATCAGGTTTCCTTTGTTTCGTGGTAGCCGGGGTCACATTATTTACAATTTTAAATGATACAGCTTTAGGGGCTGAAACGCTGTTTCAGCGTGGCCAAAAATTATTTAAAAAATGCGTACATTGCCATACATATAATCAGCATCAAGGACATAGAATTGGCCCCAATTTATATGGAATGTTCGGCCGGAAGGCTGGTGCGATAGCCGATTACGACTATTCCGAAGCCTGGAAAACGGCAGATTTCATCTGGACCATCAAAACCCTGGATACGTATTTAAAGGCTCCCCATAAAATGATCCCTAATAACCGAATGCCATTCAATGGGCTATCCAAGGCTGACGACCGTCGCGCACTAATTACCTACATGAAAACGATTATGGTACCGTAGGAACAGATTATACCTATTTGGAAATTTCCAATCCGCTCGACAGATCCCAGAGCCTCAGGACTTCATCACCCCCACCAGATAACGCCGTTTTTCCATCTGGCGAAAAAGCTACACTCCAGACAGCTTTTTCGTGCCCTTTCATTGAATGGATCAATTTTCCTGATGTTACTTCCCACAATCTGACAATCCTATCCCTCCCCGCTGAAAGAGCCCTTTTACCGTCAGGAGTAATTGCAACAGACGCTACAAAACCCTCATGACCGTATAGGGTTTTTAATATTCGCCCGGTTGCTACATCCCAAATCCTGACAGTTTCATCGACACTACCCGACACCATTACCTCTCCGTTTTTTGAGAGCGCTACATCATTTACATTGAATCTATGACCTTCAAAGATTGTCTCAGTCTGGCCCGAAATCAAGTTCCAACGCCTAAGTGTCCCATCGTAGCTAGACGAAATTGCGGAAGATCCGTCCGACGATATCACAGCCGCAAGGACGGGTCCCCGGTGTCCCAAGAACCGCCGGATAATGACGCCAGACTTCAAATCCCAAAGAATCAGCGATTTATCGGTGCTTCCCGAAAGTATAAATTTTCCGTTTGGTGAAAAAGCGGCGGCTGTCACCATACCGGTATGTCCTTTGAAAGTGCGAAACGGTTTACCATCAGATATTTTCCAAAGCTTTAAGGTGGCGTCTGCACTGGCCGATAAAACCATTTTATTATCTGGTGAAAACACAGCGTCATTGACACTTAAAGTGTGGTCTTTGAATTTTCGGATGGGCTTATGCGTAGATAGATCCCAAAGCCGCATGGTCCAGTCCCAGCTTCCGGATAAAGCCAGGTTCCCGTTCGATGAAAAAGCGACAGAATTAACAATGCTGACATGGCCGTTAAACGTTGTATTTCCGGCATTTGGGACGGCAAGGACGACTAAAAAGGCCAGCATTAAAGTCCAAAATTGCCTTAACATAATAACCCTCAATTCCTTAGTATCATTACAAGGTCGCTGGATACTGATATAAAGACCTCATCAAAACAATAGAATATAAAAATTCTGGAAAATTATCAGGGCCTCTAGTAAGTAGCAACTGTCGCTGTATCTTTTACCCCGGTATCAAACCGTGAATGAACTCTCTGACGACACGATTAAGCAGGTATTAAGGCAAGTTCCCGTTCCTGGACAGAAGGGAGATATCATCTCGCTAAAACTCCTATCGGGACTAGTTGTACGCGATGGTATCGTACATATTTCTATCGAAACCACGCCGGATCAGATAGAGATGATGGAAGGCGTCCGTAAAAACTGTGAAAAGGCAATTCGTGGTGTTCCCGGAGTTCAAAACGTCACCGCCGTTCTCACAGAAGAGAGGAAAGATGCCGAGACACAAACGGCAAATCAAACCCGCGACCAAAAATTAGGCGCAGAAGGTGTTGATAAAATAATCGCTATCGCATCGGGTAAGGGCGGTGTAGGCAAGTCAACGACGGCTGTGAACGTTGCAATGGCGTTAGCGAGGTTGGGAAACAAAGTTGGTATCATGGATGCCGATATCTTTGGCCCTTCCATACCGCGTATGATGGGTGTCGACGGACACCCATCATCGATTGGAGAAAATCGCCTCCAACCGCTACAAAGCTATGGTGTCAAGTGCATGTCGATGGGTTTCCTCGTGGGAGAGGATGACCCCATGATTTGGCGTGGCTCTATGGTAATGAGTGCTCTAGAGCAAATGCTCAATGATGTTATTTGGGCGCCTTTGGACATTTTAATTGTAGATATGCCACCGGGAACAGGAGATGCGCAATTAACCCTGGCACAACGAACCCAACTCGCCGGTGCAGTTATTATCTCCACTCCCCAAGATATTGCCCTTATGGATGCACGTAGGGGCATTAATATGTTTCGCAAGGTCCATGTACCTATCTTGGGTATCATAGAAAATATGAGCCATTTTATTTGCCCGGAATGCGGCAAACGATCGGATATATTTGATCACGGCGGTGCCAGAAAATTAGGAAATACATTTGGAATAGACTTTCTCGGTGAAATCGCCCTGGATATTGGAATAAGAGAAACCTCGGACAACGGTCGCCCAATAGTGATCAGCAAGGCCAGCAGTCCCCATGCACAGGCCTATATGGACATCGCGAAGAAGCTCCAAGATAATTTAAAGAAATTAAATACCTTTCAAAAAACACCCAAGATCGTTATTGACTAGCTTTTTTCGAATTTTGTGGAATTGGCTTCTCTAAATCGCCCGTTTCTGCCTCTGCGATATCGTCAGAAACCGCGACTTTTTGTCCTTCAGAACCAACCGTTTGTTCTTCAACACTCTTTTGATTGCCCGCAACTTCGTCCTCCTCGGCCTCTATCTCACCCAGATCTTGGGCTTCCTCTTCGGGTTCAACTTCGCCTTCTGCTTTTACAGCCTCGTCAATTTCTTCCTCAGTTTCATCCGGGTCGACCATTCCTTTACCTGGTTTGTAGTTGGTGAAAATTTCCTGGGCGACCATACCGATTGCACTATAATCCTCATCATAGTCGTCTAAACCATCGATAAAACCAAAAGCTGGATTGCTTTTCCATAATTTTCTCAAAGCCAAACGCTTCAATTTTTCGGGAACCCCGTCTTTCAAAAATGGTGTATAATCCGAGCTTTCGTTGAGGGTTTCAACATCGGGAAGGTCATCAACATTAGTTTTTCCCTCATCGCCCTCATCTTGGGTTGAATCTGCGTCCAGGGGAGCACTCTCTTCCACTTTAGAAACCTCACTTTTTGTGTCTTTTGACGGTTCTTTTTCCTCGATTTTTCGGCGAGACCATCTGGCGACAAACCCTTCACCATCATTTTCAGGTTGATCATTCATAATTAGATCGATCCCATTTCTTCGATACCCTGGGCGGCGGCTTATCAAACCCTTCTTTCCTCGGATCGAAAGCCTTACGTTTCCGTTTTTTGAATGGTTCATCAACATGATTGGTCTCAACGAACTCTGCAAGCCAAGATGCTACGGTATCTGGCATAGGTACGGATTGCACCGTCTCCTCGCTGCTGTCCATGTAATCCTGTGCTTCGTAGGGACAAACAGTTGCCATAAATGGGATGACCTCATTTGATCCGTCATCATCGTCGTCTCTTAGAACAACAAAAACTGAAGGCTGGTCGAGTGACAGGTTATATTTGTAACCTTCCGTTTCTTTTCGGAAAAGTTCTAAAGGTAAAGTGGCAGCGTGGAATTGAACCCACCCTTGACCTCTCCCGATTTCATTCGTTTGATCTACCTCCGCCGCACCCGGGATCAACGAGACAACTTGCCACGTGTGATCGATCCATTGGTTGTCAGATTCTCGACGTTCGATAACTACACCAACTTTCATTGTTTCAGGAATGGGCACTAAATTTATCTCCTAGACCCTCAAGTCACATTTGGCTCACCAACCTTACCTTCCTATATTGAGAAATAATACAAGTATTGTAAGCAAACCAAGTTATGTGAAATGCTAGTATAATATCTGTAAGAATAAAACCTGGAAACTTTAGGTGGAAGGAAAAGGTTGATGGAAATTGGAGATGCCTTTGCAGCGGCGATGGCATTGATTATTAATTTTGAAAGCGGCTTGGCAGAGATTGTTCTCCTATCGTTACAGGTAAGTATTGTTGCAGTAGCCATTGCCTGTTTGATTGGCCTACCAATAGGCGCTGCCCTTGCCGTATTCCAATTTCCCGGACGCACCGCAATCGCTGTAATCCTTAATGCGATGATGGGGCTTCCTCCCGTGGTCGTTGGACTTATCGTTTACTTGACATTGTCGCGTTCCGGACCCCTTGGTACGCTGGGTTTGCTTTATACGCCAACTGCTATGATCATCGCACAAATCTGCCTTGTAACTCCAATCATCGCAGCGCTAACACGTCAAACTACAGAAGACCTCTGGCAGGAATATGCTGAACATCTCCGCTCAATTGGTATCGGGCCGTGGAGGGCCGTGACAACATTACTCTGGGATAACCGTTTCAGTTTGATTACAACCATATTAGCCGGATTTGGCCGCGCAAGTGCAGAGGTAGGAGCAGTAATGATTGTAGGCGGAAATATTGATCATGTTACCCGAGTAATGACAACATCCATAGCTCTAGAAACAAGCAAGGGAGATTTGGCACTGGCTCTAGGGCTCGGAATCATCCTGCTTGCGTTGGCATTAAGTGTGAATGCCGCAGCATTTATTATCAATGACGCGGCAATGAAGCGACATGGATAGCTCGACCAACGAAACTCTTCCCAACAACGTAGAGAACAAATCCGCTCGTATTTTGCCCCTCGTATTAAAAAATGTGTCTTATGAAAAAGCCGGAATGCGCTTGATTAAGGACTTGAGTGTCACTTTTAATTTTGGTTCTTTGACCGTAATACTAGGCCCAAACGGAGCGGGCAAAAGTCTGCTATTGAGACTTTGTCACGGTCTCATTAAACCGTCTAAAGGAACCGTCGACTGGTGTGGACCCAAGGTCAGCGTCCCCCAGCGTTATCAAGCGATGGTATTCCAGCGACCGGTTATGCTTAGGCGTAGCGTTCTTGCCAACCTCAGCCATAGTCTCAAGTATCGGGGAATTAATAAGGCGGAGCGCACTCAAAAGATAGACAATATATTGCAGCATACAGGATTGTCACGTCTGGCCAAAGTTCCGGCACGATTATTGTCAGTTGGAGAACAACAAAGATTAGCTGTCGCGCGAGCCTGGTCTCTTGATCCAGAGGTGTTGTTCATGGACGAACCCACTGCGGCTCTCGATCCTGCCGCCACACATTCGTTAGAAAATATTATAGGTGCTATTAAAAAGTCTGGAACTAAAATCATTATGTCGACTCATGATCTAGGACAGGCCAAGCGACTTGCGGACGAAGTATTGTTTTTATATAGGGGACGTTTACTTGAACAAGCTGATGCGAGCCAGTTCTTTAAAAAGCCAAAAAATGACTTGGCACAATCTTTTATGCGCGGTGAGCTATTATGGTGGAACCGCCAAGAGTTAAAACCACCCGAACAATTGAAGGAACGACGGCAAAAATGAGACTATTCCCGGGGTTTTTGTTAAAGTTTAAACGGTCGCTAGCCATAGTCGCTGTCTCGCTCTTGCTATCAGTTACTAATGCCTTTGCCACAAATGGCTTTATTGTTGTTGCGTCTACTACCTCAACGGTCAATTCTGGCCTTTTCAAAAACATTTTGCCTAAATTTACAAAAACGACTGGAATTTCAGTGAGGGTTTTGGGTGTGGGAACGGGTCAAGCTATTAAAGTAGCGGAGAGGGGAGACGCTGACATTCTCTTTGTACACCATAAAATTTCAGAGGTAGCATTTGTTAAGAATGCGTTTGGTGTTAAACGATACGACGTCATGTACAATGACTTTATAGTGGTTGGACCCCAAGAAGATCCAGCCGACGTTCAAAATGCCAAAAACGTGGTTGAGGCTTACAAAAAAATAGCGGCGGCTAAATCAATCTTCGTATCTCGGGGGGATGAAAGCGGAACGCACAAAAAAAGCCTTGAATTCTGGCGCACGATACCTGTCGATTTAGTAAATTCAAGCGGCAAGTGGTACCGTGAAGCGGGTTCAGGGATGGGAGCAACCTTAAACTTAACTAGCTCTATAAACGGATACACACTTACGGACAGATCCACTTGGATGGCGTTTCAGAACAAGGGGTCGTTAGTTGTTCTTTTTGAAGGTGACCCGTCAATGCGTAATCAATACGGCATAACCATGGTAAATCCAGCCCGCCACAAACACGTTAAAGCACCCCTGGCGTCAGCCTTTATAGGGTGGGTAATTTCCAATGACGGGCAAGCGGCAATCAATAGTTTTCGGATTAGTGGCAAACAAACATTTTTTGCCAATGCCGCGGGTTATAAAAAAATTAATTAAAAACCATTTCACCTAAGCTTAGGAATTAAGGCAATGAAGATAAATGATAAAAATGTACTTGTTTGCGACTGTGAGGGAACAATTAAATTCGACAAAAAGGCATTGTCTAAGGTGTTTAAGGGAATGGATTTAGAAATTAATACTCATCTTTGCCGATCACAGATAGAAAATTTTTCCAAATCCGTCTCAGAAGGCAAACCGATGGTCGTCGCGTGCACTCAGGAAGCACCCTTTTTTATTGAAACAGCTGCCGAGATTGAACCCAGCACGAATGTCTCGTACACCAATATCAGGGAAAGGGCAGGATGGTCTGATGATGCGAAAGGCTCGTTGCCAAAAATCAAAGCCTTGCTCACCGAATCCACTCTGGACGCTCCCTTAGCAACCAGTGTCAGTATGACCTCTGAGGGCTCGGTATTAGTCTACGGTGATGACGAAATTGCACTAGAAATAGCTAAGCAACTATCTTCCCGCTTAAACGTCACCTGTATAATAAAAGACACTAAAGACGTAATGCCGCCCCGACTTATGGATCTCCCAGTGTTTGTTGGTACTATCTCGTCATTATCGGGACACTTAGGGGCTTTTGAGGCGATAGTCGATAAATACGCACCGGTTCAAGTCTCATCAAGAACTAACTTCGAAATGGGACAACAAAAGACAGATGGTGTTAAATTAAACGCCGATCTTGTGGTTGATGTTTCGACGGACGAGGCGTTGGTAACTGCCCCCGAAAAACGGGATGGGTATTTTCATCCCGATATGGGCAATCCCATGCTGGTCCAAAAAGCACTGTTTGAAATTACCGATCTAGTGGGTGAGTTTGAAAAGCCCAGATACATAAAGTACGACCCGGAGATATGTGTCCACGCCCGCAGCACACAAGTTGGTTGCTCTCGCTGCCTTGACGTATGCCCAACCGGTGCGATTACATCCGGAAATGACGAAGTAGTGATAAATCCCTATATTTGTGCTGGATGTGGCAGTTGTGCCAGCGTTTGTCCCACCGGAGCCGCCAAGTATGAATTGCCCGCCGGAAACTTCATTTACGAGCGCTTGAAATTACTACTCGACACTTATTCTGAAACAGGCGGAGAAAATGCGATTTTACTAGTCCATGACACTCGCCATGGGGAAGACATGATTTCCGTAATGGCACGGATGGGACGTGGTCTGCCAGCCAATGTTCTGCCATTTGCCGTAAACGAAGTGACACAAATAGGTTTTGATTTTATGTCTGTAGCTCTGGGGTATGGAGCCGAAAAAATATACATCCTGACGGGACCAGGGAATATCGGCGAGACGGATGGTCTTCTGGGACAAATTGAGTTGATCGAAGCCATATCATCGGGACTAAGCTATGGTGAAAACAGGATATCAATTATTGATCTAATTGACCCCGACGCATTGGCGGAAGTCCTCTACGATAAATTTGACCTCCCGCCCATGGCAAAAGGCGATTTTATAGCGATGGGCGGTAAACGGGAAATAGTCAATCTTGCCGTCAACCATCTGCATGAACATGCTCCTTCACCTGTGGACTTAGTAGCGTTACCAACGGGAGCCCCTTTTGGTACAATTGAAGTTAATACCGACGGATGTACGCTCTGTTTGTCTTGCGTTTCCGCCTGCCCTACCGGCGCACTTAAAGATAATCCCGACGCGCCTCAATTTACATTCACCGAAACCAACTGTGTTCAATGTGGTCTTTGTAAAACCATTTGTCCGGAATCTGTGATCACCCTTAAACCAAGATACAATTTTACCGATGAAGGTCGATCTGCGAAGATAGTTAAGGAGGAAGATCCCTTTGAATGCGTCAAGTGCGGTAAACCCTTTGGCGTCAAGTCATCAATTTCTAAAATGGTCGAACAACTTTCGGGTCACTCTATGTTTTCGGACGAAAACGCCCTAGACCGGATTAAAATGTGCCCCGATTGCCGTGTTGTTGATATATTTGACGAACCCAATACGCCGCTCGCTGCCGCTCCAAGACCAAAAACTCGCACAACCGAGGATTATCTCAAGGAACGGGATGAATTGCGTGAAGAGGCCGGCGATTTTATTAAAGAACAGGGACTGGACCGCTCAGAAGACGAAGTCTAATTTAGGTTAATCTCGCCATCAATATCGACGCTCAGATCAATCTCTTTAACCGAAAGGGTAACAGACACTGCCAGAGCCTCATCTCCGTTGATACGGCCGTTGGCTAGGGCATCACGCACCGCATTCTCTATTTCCCGTTGAGAGTTTACTCCAACTTTCTTCAAATATTTTCGGATATTCATGTTAAGTTGTTCGTCATCCATATTTTAAATCCTCATTTGATTGCAAATTCAATTTTCACACGCTGTCCGAAAAGGGCAGATTGGTCAGGAGATTTTGTGGCTTAAAGCGCAAAATATTATCCTCGTTAACCGCCATTCCAAGATAAATAGGACGGCCAGCAATATCTGGCCTTATCAACTCCTGGTCCTCAAACTCCATTTTGAAAAGCCCCAGAAGTTTCCTTTGGGTGATTTCGTCTAGCACCTCTCCACTGTATAATTCGTTAAGAATCTGCGTAGACACAGCGTCCAATCCTATATGCCACTTCCACTTATCATCATTAATTTCACTCATCGGTTGGATGTTGACATTTGCTTTGTAGAAATGAAAAACCCAGCCCTCCATAACACGACACAAAGCGTCAATTGCTTCGCCATTATTGTTTAGGCTCACGGCCGTATCAAACTGGCTAGGACGTTCCCAATAGATATCCGAATTTTCTCGATCAAGGACATCCATTTCCATCGTTCTAGGCGTGGCACCCGCTTCAACGATCAGTTGCCCAAGCGCGCCAAAACCACTGTTTTCAGAAAGGATATTTATAGTTTCGGCATCAGCTGCCAGTACGTTGCCGTCATTCAATGAGATTTTTTGTTCCCGGAAAAAAATCTCAGCGATTTTCACCTTTAGGGCATCCGATGAACCGTCAAGAATATTACGTAATATAATCTGGACAAGTTGATTGATGAATAGGGGCGGTGTCTGAGTATTAGGCGACTGGAAAATGGTGATGTAGCATTTCTCCAAAGTCCCTGCCTCAATTAATTTATTCCGAAATTCTATCAAAACGCGATAATTATCTTGGGCATCGGGGTCGGCTAGTGCCTCAATCTTTTCAGGTGATACGTCTCGTCGTGGTTCAATCATCAAACTTTCGTGGAGGGTACGCTCAACGTCACAAGATTCACCGACTGGTTCAATTTCCGGCCGCATAAAATAGGCTCTCAGAAAATCATCTGTAACCTCGAGCTCACCTTCCATCGTGCGGTCGAGAAGCCTATAACCAGAATCGAGCCAGAATTCGGGCAAATCTATTACTCCATGGTTCTAATTTCCAAGTATAGTCAGAGGAGACTAGGTTATCCCCCCTCTGAACACAAATAAGACTAAGCAGTAACCAAATCCAAACTCCAAATACTAAACCTTATCACCCCCCTGCTCAGTGATTTTTATACATTCTGAGAGGCGTTCTTAATGAAATATTATTCCTATTTTTGCCCAATTTATTCGTATTTAAAACAACCCAAATGATCAATCTGGAATTAAGTCGAAGGCGATGCTAATTCTTGTCTCATCCGTATGGAACGGAATTGTCTGATGATAGAAGTAGGACGGAAATAACACCATCAAACCCGGTTCAGGCCTAATCGCCTTAATTTCTGCATCTCTAGAGTTGTGAAAATGATCCGGCGGGCGACCCAGTACCAGCCAACCGGCCTGTTTCCCCGCCTCTTCTCCAACAATTGCTGGGACGTCTACGTAATAAACACCACTTAGCCAAGCTGCTGGATGTATGTGGGGAATTTGATGGCCCGCGGCCCTCATAATTACGCCCCAAATGGACAATCGCATTTTTTCGGGTTGCGCGGCGAGAAATGGATGAGATGGTTCTCTTTCAACGTTCTTTTTGTATTTGTCGACAGCATTCAAAATCAACTTTTCCATATCGGCGAACGGACCCTTTGGTTCCGCCAATAATTCACCAGAATGCTGCCCAGCGCGCGTAGCATGGCTCTGAGGCGCATAGTTGAGTGTCGGGTGGGAAGCAACATGCGCTCCCAATGCTGCATTAAACGTAGCGAGGTCGGAATAGCCTGCTGGCGGCTTAATACTTTGAACCTCAAGAAAGCGATCATAATCAATTAGGTCTGCAGCAGTCTTCTTTTCACCCGCATCGCCAAGTACCATAGCCTTAAAAGCCAGTAAATCAGGTTTCCCCGGGTTATTCTTAAGAAAACCATCGCAAACGGCCAGAGCCGCCAAGGGGTCTCCTTGCTGTAGCCGAAGATCTGCAAGATTGACATAAGCCTTGGCAAAACTTGGGTCAATGGCAATGGCCTTCTCGAAAGCAGTGGAGGCCGCATCTAGACGCCCCATCTGCTGCAAGCCATAGGCAATATTCATAGCAGCAGCAGCATGTTTTGGTTGCCGTATTAGGACCTGCTCATAGGCGGTAATGGCTTCATCATGACGGCCAAGTTCCTGAAGGGCGGTTCCCAAGTTATATTGAGCCTCGTAAAGGTCAGGATTTATTTTGATTGCCCTTTGACTTTCCTCAGTTGCACCTTTGAAATCCCCAATTTCGTGAAGTACCGCTGCTAAATTCGTGCGCGCCATAGACAAGGATGGGTCAATTTTGAGAGCGGCCTGAAAGGCTGCTTTTGCTTCTTCTAATCGGCTCAATGTTTTAAATGCATTGCCGAGACCATGCAGCGCCAAGACGTGGTGAGGTTCCTTTTCCAAGGCTTTATTGAGAGCAACAATAGCTTTTTCTGGCTGACCACTCCCCTCCATTAGAATACCAAAATTAAAAAATGCTTCTGCATAATCTGGATCGGCCTGCATAGCTTTTTCGTAGGCCAACGTTGCTGCGCTTTCTTTGCCTAAATGGGCGAGCACATTGCCAAGATTAGTTTGTACTTCGGCATTTTGAGGAGATTGCGACACCGCTTTTTGCAAAAGTTCTAACCCTTCCGCGGCCAATCCCGCCTGAAATGCGGCAACGCCGGCTAGGTTGAGTGCGCCAGTGTCAAAGGGACTAAGTGTCAACATCTCGCGGCATATATCAAAGGCTGAATGTGGATCTCCCCGACCGAGAGCTGCCGCGGCCAAAGTCAACCGGTCTGTTTGTGTTTGCAGAGGATTGTTGGCGCCCAACGAACTCTCTACGGATTTCCCTACCGGCTCCCCATTAAGGTGCGTCGCATCCACCCGAGACTTGATTTGAGGCTTGGGCTTTATACGACGCTTGGGTTTTGTCGCACGATGTTTTCCTTTTCTAACCTTTTTCATAAACCCGTTTTCTGTAATGCACGACAGGACCTCTTGTATTCATAGTCCAAGATCAATCGTAAAACGAGGTTTTATAATATCGAAACTGTTTCACATCCCCCCCCCCAACAAAAGAAGCAGCGGGAGCAGAAACCGCATTTTCATTTTTTATCCTCTGGTCGCGGACTCTTTAATATCATCTCAGTAATCAGATCGGCTATTACTTCACTGCCCCTGTCGTTGAGATGGAATGGGTCCGTAAACAGCCATTCACCGTGGTAGGCCCCGTCGGCGTTAAACGTGTTGGCATCTAGGTATGGTATGTCAAGTATTACGCACGACTCGTTAAGCGCGGCTGTGAACCACTCGTTGGCTTTAAAGAAAGAGAGTTTCAAATCCCCGCTGTATGGGTTGTGAGGACTATTCTCTATTGCCTCATAAAGTGCGATTTCTTCGGCACTTTGCTTTTTGCTAGAAAGCTCGGCGATAGGCTGATACACGAATAATAGCTGGGCGCCCAACCCGCTGGCCATAACCTTCCAGTTCGACAAATCAAGCCGCATCTGGTCGATTATACTTTTCCTTTCACGATAGTGGTTTTCAATACGTGAGAGGAACCCAGGGGGCACATTGTAGAATTTTTCGAAGTAGTTTGCGTAATGATAGAATGTTCCCCATGGTTTTGGGACCAGACT
>ERZ651768.2390-NODE-2390-length-13072-cov-11.866949_pt1 | contig 13072 bp, 11 predicted proteins | sample MGYA00514754_ERZ651768 | MGnify/ENA metagenome assembly ERZ651768 | reverse complement strand
ATAGCCGGCACAAATACCAGGCAGTAAAGTTAGCCGTCGAGAGCTCATGTTCACTGTACGGCCCTGGTGAATAGTGGCTTGAATTCACACCTTTTTGATTATTATTAATGATCTTTGTATCTTGGATCGTGGTCACGTCCCACATCCATTTTAGATGATCAAGATCGTAGTCAACGCCCACTTTCGCATCTTCACGCACCAGCCAGGACACCACAACCTCCGTAAAGTCTGGAGACTTCGGTGTAAATCGAAAGGTGGTTGCATGATCATTTGTGACATACAAATATGAAAGCGCTCCCATAAAAGAGCCGGTTTCAGCACCGTCGTATTCCTCAAACTCACCCAGTAATGGACCTGCCGGACTCCCGTCACGGGTTAATGTCTTATAACCTTCTTGTATGGGAAGCCGCCAAACCTGATGAGGCTGAGTGGGCAATGGAAAATGTTCCATACCGGATTTTCGGCCCTTGCTCCTGGCGACTTCCGCGAACTGTTCGTTCATTGCCTGATAGGCTTCGGAACCACGTTCGCCTGCACGGACATAGTCGTTGACTTGGGTATATTCCGGATGAGCGGACATGCAGTGATAGCACTCACGAAAATTTTCAACCACAAGCTTCCAGTTCGCATGGGTTGGATAGACCTCCCGATGGACAACCTTAGTCTGCGTTAAACCATGGGGCTTAAGATAAGGCAACAGGTTACGCCTGATCTGATCAAATTCTGCATTACCCTGTGATGCAAGGCTAATAAAAACAAGACCTTCCAGAACTTCGACCTGACAGCGATGCAATCCGTGTTGAGACTCATCGAAGTCATCCGCCATATGTCGTGCCGAAAGCAAATTACCCTCAAGATCGTACGCCCAGGCATGATAAGGACAGACAAATCTACGGGTGTTACCACGCTTTTTCAGACAAATCTGAGATCCTCGGTGACGGCAGACGTTAAAAAAAGCACGCAATTGTCGATCGGAGCCGCGAACAATAATGATGGACTCTTCACCAATCTCATAAGTGAGGAAATCACCAGGATTGGGAAGTTCTGACTCGTGCTCTACGTATAACCACTGAGGAGATAAGACCCGCTGAAACTCCAGCTGGTGGATCTCTGAGTTGCGATAAAACACCTGCTCCAGCGTGCAGCCGAATTTCTGTCGCCTAATCAACCCATCAACGTCTGATTGAACCATGACGAAGCTTTTATTGTCAGTTGGAATCAATGAATACACCAGGTTATCGGTGTGATAGGTACAGGTCCCAAACGCTTCTAAATTATAGCTTGTCCACGTCTGGGCCAATCAGTTCATGCTCGAAATGATTGAGTTCATCAGCAGTCCTGGAATCTGGCTCAGCCCGACCCGCACGATTGAACCAGTAACGGGCATTAGAGAGGTCGCCTTCTTCTTGGTGAATCACACCATGGAGCCACGCAGACAGGCGACTGTTGTCCTGCTGAACAATTTTGTGAGCGGCATCCCACTTGCCTTCGCGGCAAAGTGCCAATGCGCCTATTAACAAATTACCTTCACCCACAAACTATCCTTGTTGCTCTGTCAAGACGAATCTGACCTCTTATTGAGTTAACCCGAACAATGGGATTGTAGTTCGAGACTTAGTTTATATCATACGTACGCGGCAGCAAGTAGAGAAAATAGCATCAACATGCTAACGTGAGTCTCATGAGGAGCCAGGCAGTTGCTATATTCAAACCAGTCGCCTTCGACCACATTAATAATCACAAAAGATGACTACCCTGCCGCCCTTTATTGGTATTGTTCAAGGTGATGCCTGTGGCATTGGGCCGGAACTGATGTCCAAACTGCTACAGAAACTTACAGCAGCTGAGCGAAACCGAGTTCTTATAATCTCAGATCAACGGATTATGACCGCCGGGAATGCAGTAACCGGCCAGGACACCCCTTATAAACGGCTGAATGAACCAACCGAGATTGATCGAGAATATGGTCAACCGCAGCTGCTGGATATCCGTTGTCTCGACCCGGCCAACATCGTTCCAGGCACGGTCTCCGTGGACGCCGGCCGTGCTGTATTGAAAACGTTCGGTCTCGCTATTGATCTCGCCCAGAGTGACGTCATTGAAGGGATCTGTTTTATGCCATTCAACAAGGCTGCAATGCATCTTGCCGGAATTGGTGTCGCCGACGAACTGACCTGGGCAAAAAAGAGACTCGGCGTTACTGGTCGGGCCAGCGAGTTCAACGTAATCGACGGCATGTGGAACGCCAGAGTGACGTCACATATCCCATTGAAAGACGTAGCTGAAAAACTCAACATCGACGGTATTTTGGACGCCATTGTCCTGGCAAACCAGACACTCACCCGAGCCGGCTACAACAACCCTAGAATCGCCGTCGCGGCGCTCAATCCACACGCTGGTGACGGTGGTGCTATTGGCACAGAGGAAATCGAGATTATCGCACCTGCCGTTGAAAAAGCTAAGCTGCAGAGCATCAATGTCGATGGGCCATTTCCCAGTGATACCCTGTATCTCAAGGTTCGAGATGGTCAATTCGACTGTGCGGTAAGCATGTACCATGACCAGGGACAGATCGCAATCAAACTCCTGGGCTTTGACCAGGGAGTATCGGTGCTGGCCGGGCTGCCAGTGCCGATTGCCACGCCGGCTCACGGCACCGCTTTTGATATTGTGGGGACAAACAGCGCCAACGTAAATGCCGCACTGAATGCTTTTCGCATGGTGTCTGCCATGGCGCAGGGTCGTAATTTCTCCACGCGTGACCAAGCCTAATTTCGGATGTAGTTCTACGTTTTTGCGAGTCGTCACGTCGCAAACATAACCAAATACAATGATTACCAATTCGATACCGAGATACTGTTAATTCAAAATGGTCGGCTAGATAATTGCAATAGCCCTATTACTTTTTTATGCGGACGAATGTCCCGCAACCCGAAAGCTAAAACAGTAGATAAGCTTACCGATGTACTGGGGTGCGATCTTGAGGAAAGTAATGCCGGTGGTTGTTTCCCAATATCGTTTCTCTGCAGTTTATGCTTGAGCTGGTTACGATCGGCGACTGGTAAACCACTTCGCGATAGGAGTGCTGAACAATCCAAAAAATGCGAGCAAAAGGAACAGTGCCGCTAGCGGCTGGGTCAGGATCTGCCACCAGTCGCCCTCGAACATTTTCAGTGAGTTCTGAAAGTTAGTCTCGACCATTTCACCGAGAATCAGTCCAACGGCGATTGGCGCAACCGCAAAGCCATGACGCCGAGCTAAGAAGCCGATGACCCCAAATATCAGCGCAATCCAGACATCGAGGAGTGAGGAACTGAGCGCATAGGCTCCAATTACAGCAAGCGCGAAGACAATCGGCCAGAGCATTTGCAGGGGAACCAGGGAAATGCGTGCAAACAGCTTCGAGGCATAGAGCCCCATGGCCATAAACATCAGGTTGGCTAGTAGCATCGCACCGAAAATCTGGTAGACCTTGTCGACCTGTTCAGTAAATAGGTAAGGGCCGGGGCGCAGACCATGCACCATCAAACCGACCAGGATGACTGCCGTCGTTCCGCTACCAGGGATGCCGAGCACCATGGTCGGCACCATGGCTCCCCCGGTGGCAGCGTTGTTCGCGGCCTCAGCGCCAGCGATGCCTTCGATCGCACCCTTTCCGAACTCCTCCTTGTTCTTTGACCACCTGCGCGCCTCAGCGTAACCAATCATTGAGGCCACAGTTGCCCCTTCGGCCGGAAGAATTCCGATGAACGTGCCGATCCCGCAGGAGCGGAGCACAGTCTTCCAGATCCGCTTGTAGTCTTCTCGCGAGGGCAATTTGACCGCCTTCATACTAATTTTGTCGACCAGACGATTAACCCGACTCGACTGAACCAGCAATTCCGACATCGCGAATAACCCGATAAAAACCGGTACGAAGGACAATCCTTCATAAAGCTCATAATTACCGAACATGAACCGTTCAATTCCGGTAGTGGGTTCGGCTCCTATTGTCGCCAGCCACACCCCAAAGACACCACCGATTAGATTCCGCACGGTACCACCGGCACTGATCGAGGCAAGCATTGAGAGGCCGAATAGGGCCAGAGCAAAATATTCCGGTGGTCGAAACTCATAAGCAACCCGTGCCAGCATTGGAGCCGCAATACAAAGCACGATTATCGAGAACACGCCCCCGATCGTACTCGCTACCACGGCGATCCCAAGCGCTCGGCCCGCTTCTCCTCGTTGCGCAAGAGGATAGCCGTCGAACGTCGTCGCAGCTGCAGCGGATGTTCCGGGGGTGTTGATCAAAATCGCGGTTATAGATCCAGCGAACGTAGCCGATACGTAAATCGTCGCCAGCACAGCAATTGCATGAACTGGCTCCATGGTCAGCGTAAACGGCAGCAGTAGAGCGGCACCGGTTGTCGCGCCGAGACCAGGTAGCACACCGATGACCACACCCATAACCGTGGTAATCAGTATCAAAAGGATGAGGTACGGATCCAAAACAACCGAACCCATCGCTTGTAGGGCTTCGACCATGGAAGTGCCGATTACCCGTAATACCAGTTGGTGAATAAGCCGCGCGGAAAACGAACTCTCAGAACCAGATCAAATAGAAAAAAAATGGTGACCGGTGTAGCGAGTGCTAGCGTTCCTGCGACAAGTATCCGCCGCTCGCCCCACAACAGGCACATAGCAAACATGACCACTGCGATCCCTATCATCATGTCGACATAGACTGTAATTGGAAAAAATATTACGAACAGCACAATCGAACCCCAAGTCTGGGAACCTTCCAACTGGACTTTGCCGGGAGACTCTTTCCGGTACTGAGATGCAAGAAGAGCCGCCAGAATCAGGTTAATCACCATCAGGAGGATGGGGAAAACCCGCGGCTGCATGCTGTCCCCGACAATCATCGGGGGTGACAGATCGAGTTGGACAGCCGCACAAATCACTGCGATGGAAAAAGCCGCAATGACTCCAGGGATGATTAGAAACCGCATGTCTGGCGAGGAACGGTGCTTCCCAAAGAAAGCACCGTATCCTTGAGTTGCAACAGAGTTTACTTAAGTCCCATTTCCTCAAGTGCCGGACCGAACTCGCCGACCATAGACTTAATCTGCTCGCCCCATGCGCCGGAGGCCAGTGGAGAAGTCTCGTCAAGGCCGGAGTTCTTAAGATAAGCCTGATACAAGGAATGTTTCATGGCCTTCATCAAGCCTTTTTCGAGCTCGTCGCGCCGCGCTGGATCGACACCAGCGTGAGTCACGAAGCCACGTGTGGTCGAAAGCACCAAGTCGATGCCCATCGATTTCGCGGTTTTCGCATTCGGAATAGGCGCCATACCGGCGTTGGCTAGAATCACCAGCGGACAAATATCACCAGCCTCGACCGGGGCCGCTGCCTCGGAGAGATTAAGCGTTCCGACATCAACTGAACCCGCGACCAACTGCGTCGCCAGTTCCCCACCACCTTTAAAGGGGATGTAGGTCGGCATTGGCACGCCGAGACGTTTTGCCCAAAGGAACACTGTGATGTGATCGATCGTCCCACTCTGGGTACCACCGAACATCAGCTTGTCGCCGTTCTTCATGCCCGCGACGAAATCTTCGGGTGTCTTGTATGGGCTGGTCTTACAGTTAACCATCAGGATCTGCGGGTCATTGGTACCGCGGGCAATCGGAGCCATGTCCTCGACTTTGAGTTTGGTTTTGCCCTTGCCCATAGTAATCGCGTGACCTACTGTGAAGGTCATTATCGTGTTGCCATCTGCCGGCCGAGTCATAAAGTAGTTCATTGCCAGGGCTCCACCACCACCACGCTTGTTCACCACGACCATATCTTGTTTAAGCGTCCGACGGCTGCGCAGCATCATCATTCGCGAGTTAACATCGGTACCTCCACCGGCTCCAGCATGTGTGATGACTTCAATGGCGGGCTTGTCGTCGGCTTTGACGCCGACACTTGTCAACGCCACCAAAACAAGGCTGGCGGTCATAACGGTTAAAAACGAAAAGCTTTTTTGTATCGGAAAATAATTCATAATGATTCCTCTCATAATCCTCATTTTAGGAAGGTTATAAACTGATAAACTGCACACTGAGGCTACCATGGGTCATAACAAATTGGAATGCCATAACCAGTTCCAAACAAAATGAGTGGTATATCAGTTTGACAGCGTAATCCCCCCTCCTCAACACTTAGTTTGATCTTATGGGAACGTGACTATGCAATCTAATCTGGAAAAACGAATTGGTGTCGATGTCGGCCGAAGAGCTAAGCTAGAAGACGGCTTAGCCTGGGCCGCCGCTAATGAAGTTTTTTATGTCGACATTCAACTTGATAGCGGCGCGAATGCCATTGAGACCTTTGACGAAGCGCGCTGCGAATCTGTGAAGGAGATGTGCCAAAACCACAACATTCATCTCGGACTGCACACTCTTTCCGGGGTCAATATGGCGGAATACAGCAACTTCTTTCGGCAAGCCGCCGACGAGTACCTACGCGGCTACATTGATATGGCGACTCGTCTTGACGCCGAATGGATCGTCGTTCACGCCGGATTCCATTTTTCCGCAGACTATGAGCAACGGAAGCAAGCAAGCCTTGAACGACTGCAACGCGCCTCGTCCTATGCCGAGGATAAGGGCGTTCATTTATTGCTAGAGAATATGAACCGGGAACCCGAAGATGCGGAAGTAAATTACCTCGGTTACACGCTGGAGGAATGCTTGTTCTATTTTGAAAACCTAAGATCAACCAACCTACATTGGACCTTCACGATCAACCACGCGACGTTGGTACCGGAGGGAATTGACGGATTTCTAGATACCTTTGGAATCGACCGGATGCGTGAGGTTCGCGTCGCCGACAATTTGGGAGACAAAGAGCATCACATGTTCCCCGGTGAAGGCAGTATCGATTTTCGATCTTTGTTTTCGCGTTTGGAAGGCATGGGGTATACCGGACACTACACCAATGGATTCGGAACATTAGACGACATGATCCGCGGCAGGGACTATCTGGTGGCCGAAGCAAAGGCAGCTGGTGTGGCATCGGCTCAATAAAGTGACTCTTTGGTCCAAAAGCACACGGCCTGATGGAAAGTCTCTGTTAATGGTTTGAGATGTTCTGCTACATTTCTTTTATGGCAGAAGACAAGAACCCGAAGCGTAAATGCAGCGCCGTTTTAAGAGCGCTAGGGATAGGTGGTGGGGCAGGATTCGTGTTCGCAGTTCTTGTAGTAATACTGACCATAATATGGGCTGTAGAGCCTTAGAGATCTAAATGGACATAGCATCCTTTATTTGGATTTCCACCTTTGGCATCTTGATGTGTGCAGCTGTGGTGTACTGTGGAATTTTTGTCTATCGGTTTATTCGAGCCTACTGGAACGCTAACGACGACTAGAGAGGCGCACATGGACATACCTGATAGCGCACTACTAGGGCTTTTCATACTTGGTATGTTTACTATTTATCTTCTACTTAGGAAAAAGTAGCGAACCCATTTAAGAGCAGAGGATTTAGTGGAGGGATTGGATTAGGTACAGATGTGTTTCAAGTTAGGTTAATGACAATCCGAACCCACAAACCTAATCACATATGGGGTAGTACTCATCCGCCACCAGCCATTGGTCGAGACCAACGGTGTTTAAACACGGATCGATCAGACGCCTGTTTGCCGTTTCGCGTCCGCGGCGGTTCCAACCTGCCCCCGTTCATCGCGCCACGCGGATTCCGGCGGCGTATCTACCCAAGCAGGACAGTCGCCACGAAAATTTCCGATCTGGTCGTCGCCCGATCCGTGCGGCGTATAGCCGAGCAACGCGCGCAGGCGCGGCCCGAACCTTGCGGCAATTTCAGGTGGCATTTCCAGGTATTGATTGGATTCCTGTCGCAGCCAACCCAGCGAATAGGTGTTAATGAGCCCCACGCGCGTCGCGTTGCTTCGGTTCGTACCGCTGCCATGCCAAGTCGAGCCCATGTAAAAAAGCGCTGAGCCTTTCGGCATTACGGCCGTTTCCCAATCGGAAACGTCTGGCAGATGCCAAGAGCGTATAAAGCGGTGACTGCCCAGTACAACGCGCGTGCCTCCGTTCTCCTCGGTAAAGTCGTCAAGCGCCCACATGACCCCGATCTGAAGTTCCATCCCGGCGTTTTGGATCGGGTAAAGTGAATCGTCCCGGTGCAATGCCTGAGCAGACTCGCCAGGCAGAAGTTCGATCGCCGACATACTGCCAACCTGGTAGACCGCACAATGCGGCAATAGAATCTCGTCGGCAACGCGAACCACCAGGTCGTGATCCACGAGATCGGCCGCACTGGGCGCCGTGCAGAGAACGCTGGCCTCGACACGCAGCGTCCGATCGCCGTTGAAGTCACCGCGGGTATCGAGCCCGGACTTGTCGAGGCGAGGTCGCAATTCTTCCATGATTGTGTCGACCAGACAGGGCTCCACGACACCAGTGACCACGACGGCACCGTCATGCCGAAGCGCTTCCACAACGCTTCCTGTCTCGGTCGTCTTTTCAAAATAGGCTAGCGGCATGCAAGTCACCAGGCGGGTCAGCGTATAGGCAGTATAAGTGGATAATGTTCAGGTCGAAGTGAGGATTTCATGGGAAGATTGGTTTAGTTGCTGCCAACATCTCACTAGTGCCGTAAATTGCTTTGCATTATTGCGAAAATATCTAGGTTTTGTTCTTAGTTTGTTCTTGGAATTTTTCGACTGATTGTTCTAGTGTTTCGATTTTCTCGCGCAGTTGATGTAACTGTTTGTTCTGCTCCTCGTATTCTTCCCGGCTCACGAGGTTCATTTTCCCAATTACGGACTGGACTTGGGTGTCAACATATTTCTTCATGTCCTCAAAAAAACTGTCGGGCAACATGCTTTTAATCGCTTTAGCGGCTCGAACGGCTGTCGTGAATTTACCAATCGCCATAATTTCTGACCTCCAGTCTAAATCTCGAATAACAGGATATACCTAATTAAGTAGCCACGATCGAACCACCCATTGATCCGCCCTTTACCGACTTCAGTGGAGAGATTGGGCTAGGAAAGCTTTGCTTCTTCATAACTTCCAATTAACTCCTCAGGAAGTGGTTGCCCATGGAAATGCTTGGTATTTGTTGGTAACTCGAACCACTCTTGCTTGCTTTGAATCCAGATATCTGCAGAAGGACGTAGATCATCAGTATCTTGAAGCGTACCCGGCTTCAAAACTATGTGTTTGGAATCTAATAGTGCGGCTTTGGTATAGATCCTTACACCACAAGAACCACAAAAGAAGCCTTCTATCTTGGCGCCACTGTCTACAGTCCGAACAAATGATTTGAGAACGCCTAATAGGAGCCCTCGTGATTGAGTGAGATTGAAATCATCTTGCCTTACCCACATGCTCATACCAAAAGCCGAACCAGATCCTGTTTGACAGTCAGTACAATGGCAACGATATAAAGCAATAGGTGAACCCGACAGTTCATACAGAATTTCACCGCATTGACAACCGCCATGTCTTTGCTGGGTCTTCATCCTTTCTTATATGTTCAAAACCCTATACCGCTATCTTATTCCTGTTCGGCAGAAGCATCCAGAATTGGCCTGACCGGTATTTTAAGTCCAGTATGTGAGGGAGAATATGAACCTTTACAGACAGGAGTCGGACATGCCAAGAAAGAGTTTTACCCCAGAACAGATCATTGCCAAGCTGCGCCAGATCGAAGTGTTGATCAGCCAGGGGCAGTCAGTGGCCGGAGGCTGCCGGGCGGCCGGTATCTCGGAGCAGAGCTATTACCGCTGGCGCAAAGAGTATGGGGGCATGGGTGTGACCCAAGCCAAGCAATTGAAGGCTCTGAAGCGCGAGAACCAGCAGCTGAAAAGGCTGGTGGCAGATCTGGCCCTGGACAAGGCGATGCTCGAAGAGGTCGCCCGGGGAAACTTCTAAGCCCTAAACGACGCTGTCAGGCCGTGACTCAGCTGCAATCGGTATTTCAGGTTTCTGAACGCAGGGCCTGTCGGGTAGTTCAACAGTCCCGCTGTACCCAGCGTTATGTGCCGACCATAAGAGCAGATGAGGACGCACTGACCAAGGCTATTGTGGCCCTGGCAGAAGGCTATGGCCGTTACGGCTACCGCCGGATCACAGCTCTGCTCAAGAACCAGGGCTCCGTGGTGGGTAAGGACCGGGTGCAGCGGATCTGGCGTCGTGAGGGGCTCAAAGTCCCCCAGAAACAACCCAAACGGGGTCGATTATGGCTCAATGACGGGTCTTGTATCCGGTTACGGCCGACCCATCCCCATCATGTCTGGTCGTATGACTTTGTTCACTATGCCACCGATGATGGTCGTAGCCTGAAGCTGCTGACCTTGATCGATGAAGCCACCCGGGAATGCCTGGCCATTCGGGTTGGGCGCTGCGTAAGGGGCCCAGAGGTTATCGAGACCCTGTCTGATGCCATGTTGTTCCACGGTATCCCTGAGCATATACGATCAGACAACGGACCCGAGATGACCTCTAAACGGGTCAGGAACTGGCTACAGCAGATTGGCACCCAGACCCTGTTCATCGAGCCCGGCAGCCCTTGGGAGAACGGCTACAACGAGTCCTTCAATGGCAAACTCAGGGATGAATGCTTAAACGCAGAGATCTTCTACAGTCTCAAAGAAGCACAAATCATCATCGAACAGTGGCGCATTCATCGCTAGGCTATCGGCCACCAGCACCCGAAACCCAATCAATACAACTTAATCAATTTCAACAACCAACCACTATCGAGGAAACTGAAAATACTCTCACATCAAGTGGACTAAAACATCGGGCAGGTCATGTCAATTTATTAAGCAACGTTTCGGCGCCGGCCGTTGCGCTGTCGCAGCACCGTGGTCTTGTCGACATCGATCGCCCCGTCGTCATCGATACTGCAGCAGTACTGGGCGGCAGCGCCCTGCCCACTGACGTACTCATCCCGCAGGTCGAGACCGAGCACCTCGATCGCTCTTTCGGACGGGTCGCCATACCCCGAACCACCGGGCAGACAGAGCTCCACGATCTCCTGATCGGATGTTAGCGTGACCAGTGCGCCGGTACCGATCTCGGTGACCTCACCCGTTTCAGTGTGAGTCACTTTCGCACTGGCACCTTGACCTGCGCCCCCACCAAAGAGCCCGTCAGTCGAGACTCCCACGCCGATCGGGTAAAGCCCGACCTGTGACGGGCGGCCATCCTCGTACAGCTTTCGTGCGCGAACAATCTGGCCAAGACCGCCACGCTGGCGCCCAGGACCAGCACTGTCACAGCGGTAACTCTTCTCGAGCACCAGGACCGGGGCCCGCGTCTCGAAAAGCTCAACCGAGGTATTGCCGGCACTGGTAGGGAAAAGCAGGCCCGACTTGCCATCTCCATGGTCAGAACCGCCCTGTCCGCCACCCTGGAACAAGTGATCGTTGTAAATCCGGCCCCCGGATTCGTAACCGTAGAATAATGCTGATCCGGGTAGGCCGGTGAATGCCTGCACCCGGTCTGGTGCAGCGTCGGCGATGGTCTTGTACAGGTTTGGCGCCAGATACCAACCCGTGCGGGTGCGCATGTTGACCGCTACTGGCTTGTCGCAGTTGAACACGCTGCCGACCGGCGCCTTGACATGCAGCGGCCGATAGCAGCCGGCGTTACTCGGTATCTCAGGAGACAACATGCACTTAAGTGGATACAACGTGTGCCCCTGCGTGTAACTCAGCGTGCAGTTGGAGCCACCCCGGTCTTTCTGCGGGGGCGCCCCTTCGAAGTCCACTGTCAGTTCATCACCTTCGATAGCCAGGCGGATCGGGTACTTCTCGGGTTCTTCGACACCGTCACCCCAGATCTCTCCCTCGTACACACCGTCAGGCAACTTTAAGACCGCGTCACGCATGGCTTTTTCGGCGCGGTTCTGTATCACGCCGGCCAGCACTTCAAGGTCGTGCATCTGATACTCGTCCATAAACTCTAGTATCAACTTCGCCCCGGCTGCATTGGCTGACACCAAAGCGTGGATGTCACCGATAACCTGTTCCGAGCCCCGGACGTTTTCGCTGATCAGAGCGACTAGGTCCTCATTGATCTTACCTTCCTTGTAGAGCTTGATGGGCGGGATCTGGATGCCCTCCTCGTAGATCTCCCGGGCATTGAGACTGTCCTTGGTGCCGCCGATGTCCGCCACGTGGCCTACACAGCCCATGATGGCAACCACTTCGCCATCCCTGAACACAGGCGTGGCAAAGGCGATATCGAACAGGTGTCCCGCACACAGCCAGGGATCATTGGTCATCAGCACATCGCCTGGGCGCAACGTGTCGATCGGATATTTACGAATCATCGCGTTCACCGCCAGGGCCAGGGTGATGTTGAACACGGGCATTGCGCGGGGCGAGTGAGCGAGCTGCTGGCCTTTAGCATCCAGTATTTCACAGGCGAAATCCTGGGCCTCACCGATGATCAGGGAAAACGCGGTCCGTATTACTGTGTGCCAGCACTGCTCAGTGATGTTGATTAGGCGGCTCCACATGATCTCCAACCCGATGGGGTCGTTTTCCAGCTCTTCTGCTGAGCGGCGTTCCGCGGCACCCGCGGTCGTTGCTACCGGGTTCTGTGCCAGCGTCAAGCGCAGGTTGAGGCCGCTATCGACCTCAACGTGGGCACCGGGCGGAACGACGGTCGTCGATTCGGTTTCTTCGATAATGGCAGGGCCTTCGATCACCTGGCCCGGCACCAGTCGGTAACGGTCGAAGGTGGGCGTCTGTACATAGTCGCCCGCTTCGGTGAAGTAGGCCTGCCTCGATCCGGTCGACGCATCCGTGCCTGTCGAATCGACCCAACTCTGGGTATAGACCGCGTTTGGTGACGGTCCGCTGCACAGCACCTTCCAGTTGAGGATCTGGATTTCCACACCCTCGTACAACTGCGTATACAGGCGAGTGTACTCGCGTGCGAACTCGTCCCGAATCAGGCCCAGCTTGTCCTGGTTGAGTGGACCGCCGGGGAACGGAATCGTGATCTCGTGCATCTGTCCCAGCAACCGCATTTCTGCGTAACGAGCCACGGTGA
>ERZ651768.2389-NODE-2389-length-13073-cov-15.127809_pt1 | contig 13073 bp, 11 predicted proteins | sample MGYA00514754_ERZ651768 | MGnify/ENA metagenome assembly ERZ651768 | reverse complement strand
AAAGCACGACAGGTTGTGCGAGATGTAGGACGTGTCATGGGTTATTCATTTGGTGATGTGGACCGCGTAGCGAAGGCAATTCCTAACGAACTGAATATTACGCTAGATGCAGCTCTAAATAAAAGTCCTGACTTGCAAACAATGGCAAATGGAGAGTTCAAGGAATTGGTAGGTCATTCTAAGGTTTTAGAAGGGATGAATCGTCATGCTTCTACCCATGCTGCCGGTGTAGTCATAACACCTAGCGATTTAACAGATTACATGCCACTCTATAAATCATCCCAAGGGGATATCACCAGCCAGTATGATATGAAAAGCCTGGAGAACCTTGGGCTACTGAAAATGGATTTTCTTGGATTACGTAACCTTACAGTTATTGATCATACGATCAAATTGCTGCAGAAGAAGGATGTAATTATCGAAATTGAGAAGATTCCCATGGATGATGCTAAAGTATATAAATTATTTGCTAAGGGTCTAACAATAGGTGTGTTCCAGTTTGAGTCATCGGGCATGCGCGAATTCTTAAAAAAGCTCAAACCCACACATTTTGAAGATTTAATAGCTATGAATGCGCTGTATCGTCCAGGACCAATGAAAAATATAGATAATTTTATCAACCGCAGATCAGGCAAGAAAAAGATAGAATATGTTTCCCCAGCCCTAAAACCGATCCTGGATGAAACTTATGGGATTATAGTTTATCAGGAACAGGTCATGCAAATTACTAATGAAATCGCAAATTTTACTCTGGCCCAAGCAGATATTTTGCGGCGGGCAATCGGTAAGAAAAATACTGAACTAATGGAAGCCCTTAAAGTCAAGTTTATTAATGGTGCCTCAGACAATGGTATGACCAAAAAACAAGCTACTAACATCTATAGTTTGATCGAAAGATTTGCGCAATATGGATTCAATAAAAGTCATTCTACTGCCTATGCATATATATCCTATCAAACGGCATGGCTTAAATCCTACCACCCAGCTGAATTTATGGCTGCAAACCTCACCAGTGAGATGAACAACATTGATCGGGTTGTTATTTTAATAAACGAATGTCGAAAATTAAAAATAGATGTATTACCTCCAGATATTAATGTATCCAACGTTAATTTTCAGCCCATTGATGATACTTTAATTTCTTTTGGTATGAATGCGATAAAAAATGTTGGCGAGAAAGCATTGGAGTTTATCATTGCTGCGCGAGAAAAAGACGGGCCATTTAACTCACTATTTGATTTCACAGGTAGGGTAGACCTGCAAGCGGTTAATAAAAAAGTCCTGGAAAGCTTAATTGTGTCCGGCTCTATGGATCATCTAGAAGGATCCAGAGCTGAAAAAGTTTCTACCATAGACATTGCCCTACGATATGGTCAAAATATCCAGTCTGAGCGCTATAAAAACCAAGTTGATTTATTTGGTGATTCCGGAAACGGTTCAGGAATGTCTATGGTGCCTGATTTACAGGAAGTACGTCCCTGGTCTGACGGGGAAGCGCTGGCAAATGAAAAAGGGGTTTTGGGTTTATATTTGACAGGCCATCCTTTATTGGAGTATGCTGACGATTTAGAGGATTTTAGCAACCATGATTTTACAGAATCAATCCAGGATAGAAATCTTAATATCGTGCGTATTGGCGGTGCGATTCAAAATTATAAGATACATTTTGACCGTAAGAATAAACAAATGGCATTTTTTACGCTCGAATGTTTAGGGGGCCATGCTGAAATATTAGTATTTAGCAACACATTCGCTAAGTACAAGGAATTATTGTCTGAGGATAAAATAGTTTTTGTAAGTGGTAAACCAACGGATAATGCAGACTTTAGTGATTTGAAGTTGGTAGCTGATGAAATTGTTCCCCTGGAAAAGGTTAGAGATTATTATGCTAAAAGTATCAATCTACAACTAGAGTTAGAAAAAATCTTGCCGCAAAATATTGAAGATTTACATTCTTTATCAAAACAATATCCGGGGTCATGTAATCTGATGTTTCATTACAATGATGAGAATCAACGTAAAAAACGGATCTTGTCACATAACATGCGAGTTTCATCCAGTCGGGAATTCCTTACTAAACTCCGTGATATTTATGGAAAAAGTAATGTATGGGTACTATAACTGATGTGAGATGATTGCTGTTTTACAACGCGTTACCACTGGTAAAGTTAAAATTGGCGATCGAATTGTTGGTGATATTGATAATGGATTAGTGATTCTACTCGGCGTGCATCGCGATGATAAAGAAGAGGATATTATTTTTCTGGCTGATAAGGTTATTGGCTTACGGGTATTTAATGATAATAATGGTAAAATGAATATTTCACTTCAGGATGCGGAGGGGTCTGTTCTGGTAATTAGTCAATTTACTCTCTGTGGTGATTGGCGTAAAGGTCGTCGTCCTAGTTTCACAAAAGCCGCTGATCCGGACAAAGGGAAATTGCTATATGACGGGTTTATTAATGCAGTTAGAAGTAGAGGAATAAATGTAGAAACCGGTGAATTTGGCGCGGCAATGGATGTCAGTCTTGTTAATAGTGGCCCAGTAACATTTGTGCTGGATAGTCATGATAGATAATCTGCTGTATTAAAAACGCATGTGGTTGTAATTTCAATTAGTTATCAAAAATTATGGAAAGAAATATTCGTATTGTAATGGCAAAGCCTGGGTTAGATGGCCATGACCGCGGCATTAAAGTATTGGCTGCTTCTTACAGAGATGCAGGGATGGAAGTTATTTATTTGGGGTTACGCCAAACTCCGGAAATGATTGTCTCCGCTGCCTTGCAGGAGGATGCTGATGTGATTGCTTTATCAATACTTTCGGGAGCGCATATGACCGTTTTCCCAAAGGTGATAGAATTGATGGATCACAATGGCCTCGATGATGTATTACTAACCGGTGGTGGTATTATATCAGAAAAAGATAAAGAAGCTTTAACTAAACTTGGTGTAGGGAAATTATTTGGCCCTGGAACACCCGTACAGAAAACAGTGGACTACATTACAAATTGGGTGCAAACTAACCGGCGATAAGCACCATGAATTTGAATAATCAAGCTGAACTAGAGACATATTTCGCAGATAATTTTGATACAGTTCTATTTCCAATATTGGCGGATATGTATCTTAATAGTAGGGATTTGGTCAGAGCCCGTAAAGTCTGCGAGATTGGCCTTGGTTACCATCCTGACCATGTTGATGGACGGTTCATACTTGCCATGGTAGAATTAGAAGCAGGTAAAGAACGTGAATCAGAAAAATTATTGAAAGAGGTAGTGCAATCTGGTACTGATCATTTGCAGGCAGCTTTTCAGTTAGCCATAGTACAACAGTCACTTGGACGGGCGGAATCGACACTGCAAAAAAGTTGGAATAAAGTCCTTGATCTTGACCCGGAAAACAGAGAAGCTAAATCTATCTTATCTATACTTGGCAAACAGGAAACACCTAAGAAATTAATTCAGCGTAAAAAACACCCAAAGAAGAGAACGGGCAATAAAACCAAAACACGACGTGCAAAAAATACAGAAGGTCCGCAGCTAGCTATCAGTCCTCGTATCGCCACTTTTACAATGGTCAACGTACTAAAAAATCAGAACCTGTATCACCAAGCCTTGGATGTGTTGGATATTCTTGTTACAAAAGGTGCTGATGCCGAAAAGATCGAGGAAGAGCGAGTTGCAATTAAGGAACTGTTAAAAGCAGAAAAATAATTCTCGTTTATTTCCGAAATGAGTAATCAAATATTTTCTTCCAGATTGAATAAATTGCGTACTGTTCTGTCTGCTCAAGGACTTGATGGAATTTTAATAACTAACCTCACTAGTATACGATATATTTGTGGGTTTACTGGTTCTGCGGCATCCTGTCTGATAACGCAGGATAATTCTTATTTCATTTCGGATGGACGCTATGATGTACAATCACGCGAACAAGTTCAGAACATGGAACGATACATTGATTTTGGTACTCATATTTCTATTGTGACAAAGAACAATCTGATTCAAAACGGATCAAATCTAGCCTTCGAGGGCGATCATACTAGTGTGAGCCAATATCGCGCTATGACTGATTCGTGCCCAAAAGTAGTGTGGGAATCAACATCTATGCTTATAGAGAATTTACAGGCTGTGAAAGATGAGTCAGAATTGGATGCAATCCGAACAGCAGTCGAGATCACAGATACGGTTTATGCTGAGATATTGCCAATGCTTAAACCCGGGACCACTGAAAAAGAAGTAGCTAATCAAATGGTTTTACGTTACCGGCAGGAAAGTGATGGTGAAGCATATTCTCCTATAGTTGCAGGTGGTTCAAATGGCGCATTGCCCCATGCTGTACCAAGCGATAGACCATTTGAAAAAGGTGATTTTATAGTAATTGATGCCGCTGCTAAATATGCTGGTTATCATGCCGATATGACTCGCACTCCGGTAGTCGGAGAAGCAACAGAAAAACATATTGAAATTTACAATATTGTCAAAGGTTCCCAGCAAGCTGGTTGTGATGCCGCCAAGGCAGGGGTATCATGTAAGGACATGGATACTATCACTAGGGAATACATTACGGAAAGGGGGTATGGTGAATACTATAATCATGGTACAGGCCATGGCCTTGGTCTTGAAATTCATACCGAACCACGCATGAGCCAATTAAGTACACAATACTTAGAAGTGAATAATGTTGTAACCATAGAACCGGGTATATATTTGGCAGGGTGGGGTGGTGTACGTATTGAGGATGATATAATTATAAAGGATAATGGGTGTGAAATCCTCAATAAGACCACTAAGGAATTAGTGGTCCTTAATTAGACCTAATTGATAAAAGATATCTACTCAGATCCTGAGTTGTACGATGCAGCGCATTGGTGGAAAACCAATGATATGGAATTTATTGCTAAAACTGCTACTAAATGTGGTGGTCCTGTATTGGAAATGGCCGCTGGAACAGGTCGACTAGCCTTACCTATTATTGAACGAGGAATTAATTATACAGGAATTGAATTAAGTTCTTCTTTTAGAATATTTGCACGAAAAAAACTCGCAAAATTTGGGGATTTAGCTCAAGTATTTGAGGGTGATATGCGAAAATTTGATCTTGATATGCAATACCAGTTCATTTTTATAGGCTTTAATTCCATTTTTCATTTATTGAATAATGAAGACGTGGCATCGTTTTTTTCCTGTGTTTATAGTCATTTACTAGATGACGGGCTATTCTTGATAGATGCTTTTGTACCACATCCTATATTTCTTTATCGACCCAAACAGAAATATTATGTAATGGAATTTGACTGGCCATCTGGTGAGCACTGTATTGTCAATGAAACCAACCATTATGATCAAGATTCTCAAATAAACCATATTCAATGGTATTTTAATACTACTGGGGAAAATGAAACAGATGAATACCAATTTGATATGCACATGATTTTTCCGGATACAATGGATAGACTTTTAACTGAGGCGGGTTTTGCCATCAATGATAAATACGGAGATTATGATAAAACACCATTAGGCCCTGAAAGCCATTTACAAATTTATTTTTGTGGCAAATGAATATTGATAAAGGGTTGAAACACCTTAAACAAAAGGATGAGAGAATGGGTCGGGTTATTGCTAAGTTCGAAAAACCTGAATTCAAGAAGGATAATAATTATTTTGAAGCATTGGTTCGGGCCATTGTATATCAGCAGTTAAGTGGTAAAGCAGCTGCAACGATTTATGAGCGATTTAAAGGCCTGTTTACTAACAATAAATTCCCCTCGCCTTCCATTGTTATGGAAAAATCGCATGAAGAATTGCGTTCTGTAGGATTATCGAATCAGAAAGCTTCCTATATACATAATATCGCTAATGCATTTTATACTGGAACAGTCCCAAAGAATATCAACACTATAGATGATAATGAAGTTATTGAATGCTTAACGACAATAAAAGGTGTTGGCCCTTGGACAGTAGAAATGTTCCTCATGTTCACGTTGAATAGACCGGATGTATTCCCCGTAACGGATCTTGGTATTCAAAAAGGGTTTCAATTATTTTTTCAATTAGATAAACTCCCTAGACCTGATCAAATGATAAAAAATGCTGAACCCTGGAGACCATACCGCACACTGGCATCTTGGTATTTATGGAGATTAGTGGAGGGACCTTTTGAATGGTAGTAATCGCATATAAAAAACAGTTTTCAAGTATTAGAAAAAGAAATATATGGAGTTAGATGTTTAACAGACCATGAATAAATTGAAATTTTCCAAAGTAAAGCTAATAATGCTGCTCATTATATTTGGGTGTCAATCAAACCATTTACCAATTGATGAACGCTGGATGTATATAAGTGGTAAAAGAGAATTATCAGTTAGTGGAATAGCTACTACAACCAGCGAAGACACCTACCTTGTTGTGCATGATAATAAAAAGAAAAACCAGCTTAGAGCTGGTTTAGTTAATCTATCAGCTGATTCTCTTTATAGCGGGCTTAGTTGGCCCGTGAAAGACCTGCCAATAGATTTGGAAGCCTTAACAAATATTTCTGGGAAGAAAAATCAGTATATAGCCATGGGTAGTTGGGGGTTTTGTTATTGGTTAACACTTGATCTTAGCACGGAAAGATTAAATTTGATCAAGGAATTCAGAATTCCTGGAAGTGGCCCCCCTTTAAATCTAGAAAGTCTTGTATTATGGTTTGCCAGTGATAGTTGGTATATTGCCTGGGCACACCGCGGTTCGGTTAAAGAACAGTCTATATTATTTTGGGGTTCTATTGACCTTTTTGCTGATGTAATTACTATCCATAAAGAGGACAGTATATTTGTTAATGTTCCGTGGCCAATCTTGGACAAAAGACATATGTCAGATATGGACTTGGATAGTGATGGTATTCTATGGGCCGCAGCAACATCTGACCCTGGAGATGATGGGCCATTTGAATCTGGGATATATAAAATTGGTAAGTTTCAAAAACAAAATCATAAAATGGAATTTTTTATTGCTGATTCATTTCCAAAACAATTCGTTTTTCAACGAAATAAAGTTGAAGCATTTACTATAGCTGGGAATAAAAAGGTGTTTGCTACAGATGATGAAAACCTTGGTGCCGCAATAAATATATCTATTAATGGAAAATAATGATAATAAAAATATTAATCTTTTTATTACTACTTACTCAGGGCTTTAGCCAAACGTGGTCTTGGTCTGGTCGCACGCATGGTGAGTTGGACTGGAGCACCATTGAAACAGAACATTTTCGTATCCATTATCACCAGGGTATAGAAACTATCGCGACAGAAGGCGCTTCCATTGCTGAACAGGTCCGACCAATTTTATTAAACCAGTTGGATTTAGAAAATATTCCCACAATAGATATCATTTTTACCACCGAAGATGAGATTATGAACGGCTTTGCTGGGCCCACTTATCAAACCTTTATTTGGGTGGATCAAAATGATGCAGCTATTTGGCTGGAAGACGAAAAATGGCTTTATCAAGTTTTATCTCACGAATTACAACATATCGTTTTCTTTCACCGTATAAAAACTTGGCTACCGGAACCATGGTCATTCTTAATTTCGAAAACCCCACTTTGGGTGGCAGAAGGTTTAGCAGAATATGAAACAGAAAACTGGCGACCATACCGTGCCGATATAAGCCATAAGTTTCACGTGCTCAAAAATGAGATGGATGATATGGATCCGCATCATGATGGGTATTCAAAAATGTTGTACTGGTCTGATCGCTTTGGTGACTCAACGATTGTGAAAACATTATCTGAACGAAATGGTGTGGGTTTGTTCAATTTTGCTAAAGCGTTTAAAAAAAGTACTGGTATAACAATGGGTCAATTCAATGAGGATTGGCGGCGTCACATGAATACTTATTATTATGGTTACCGCGCCCAAAAGGAAGCCATTGAAGAAATTGGCTCTGTGGTTACACTGCCCATAGAAAAGCTGTACGGGTTTTCGTTCTACAGTGACAGTACCCAGATCGCAATAACTGGCATGGATGATAAGAAGCAGGGGGATATGTCATTATATATCTTGGAGCGAGATACAACCAAGGAACGGGAAGCGCGGGAGAAACAAAAAAAAGATAAAGAAGAAATAGAAAAGAATGCGGAAAAGGTGCCGAACTTCTTTGCGAGATTATTTGGTAAGGATAAAAAAGAGGACAGTGAGCGAGAAAGAAAGCCTAAACCCATTATTATCTGGGATAAAGAAGAAGTGGATTTCGGTTCTTTTCACAAGTATTTGAATTGGTCTCCTGATGGTCGCAAACTAGTGTACGCAAAATACCATTTTGGTGAAAATCAATCCATAGTCAATGATATAAAAGTCTATGATCTTGACGAAAATTCGTCTTCATGGCTTACTCACTCTGAACGAGCAACCTACCCTGATTGGTCGCCTGATGGGACGCAGATCGTTTATGTTGCTCATAAAAATAGTGTATCAAATCTTTACACCATGGGAATCGATGGATCTGATAAAATACAGATCACGAACTATGTGTATGATACTCAGATTCTAAATCCCCATTATAGTCATGATGGCAATTCTATTGTTTTTGCCATGGCAGATAAGGAAGCCAACCTGGATTTATTTATCATAGATTTAGCAAGTGGTGATGTCCGACGGATAACGGATGATCCCGCAGCGGATTATGATCCGGTATGGCATCCTGGTGGTGATTTTGTGTCCTATACTTCCCATGCCAGTTCCACACCAAACATTCATACAGTTAACGTTACCAGTGGAGTAAGTAAACAAGTATCTGATGTGGGTGATGCAGTTTGGGCCGCCCAATGGTCACCAGTGGATAGTTCTATTTTGGCAACTACTCTACCCGATGTGGATACTGTTCGAATCGTAAATATAAACCCACATCGTAGTGTTACCACTCAACCACTAGCTATACGCAGCCATTACTCAGACTGGCGCAGTGCCGGCCCTTCTACACCATTAATAAATATTGATCCGCAAAGAGAAATTGATGTTGTGGATACACATAGTTATAAACCCTTTTCTATTTTCAGACATCAAACATCTCTTATCATCCCAGCAGGGACAGGGATTTTTGGATTAACACAATGGTCAGATGCGATGACACGCCATTTATACACCGGAATAGGAATTGCAGATTTTAGTGAAAATGGGACTAATTATTTGTTTCTACAGTATGCCAATGCTATGGGTGGGCCACTATGGGGGATCAATTTATCAGTTAATATGGATATTAAGTTCAAACCATATGATCGTGCAAATTGGGGGCTGCTGGAAGAAAATAGCAGTTTTGGATTCTGGTTTCAAATGCCATATAATTTTGGTGAAAACTTGTCAAATAATCATTTTTTTAGTGGTGCCATAACGTTAACCGATCGGAATGCAAATTTAATAAAAGGCATAGATGATAATGGTGAAGAGTATTTATATATTGATTCTACGAAGTACCTGCCAATGCCTCTTTCCGGGGCTGAGGCATTATTTAGCGCATCCCACATGTGGATTAACAGAAGATACCATAAAAATAACTCTATGATACCTTCACAAGGTCAAGGTTTTATGCTATCGTTAGAATTCGCTAGTTCCAGTATCTATGGGGACTTTGATTATTCTTTAATTACAGCAGATGGGTTTTTTAATTATAAATTTCATGAAAAATTACCATTTGTAATATTTGGTAGAGTGAAGTCATTATTGATGTTAGGAGATAATCCACCACCTCAAGATATGCCAGCTATTACGAATGATACTCCTATTTATATTGCTGGCAATAATATATTAGGAACGGATGAGGTCGTCCATTTGCGCGGGTGGAACGATTGGCGACTTGGTGATAGACTTGTATTTGGAACACTGGAAACAAGACTAGGGAATAAAAAGATCAGTTTGGCGAATTTCATAGATTTTGGAAATTCATGGTATTCGGGACAACAATCTGATGACTGGCTATTTACAGGTGGGTACGAAGTGCGGTTAAATATTGGGTTTATTGTTCTTTCTTATGGATCCGCACAAGATTTTAATCGATGGAGGGATGGGAATATTCCATATAATTATCTGCGCATGACCTTGGTAAATCCATTTTAGGGTAGTTATTTATTGTAAATATAATTTAAACAAATAGTTTATAATATTAAATATTATATATACTTATAATACACACAACAAACTATGCGCCCTCTTCAGGTGTTTATATTTAACCAATATAGATACACATAATATACACACATAATATTCACACCAACGGTACGAAACGAACTGGAGTAGATTTCTTTATATTAACTTGATGGTTTTTATCTTTGGTAATGATGTGGATGAATTGGTCATATAATGAACCAACTGGGATAACCATATAACCCTCAGGAGCTAATTGTTCTATTAATAATTCTGGAATATTTTCTGGAGCCGCACTAACTAAAATACGGTCAAATGGCGCTTCTTTTGCACAGCCATGTTTTCCATCTGCACAATGGAAAATGATATTTTTGTATCCAAGGTTCACTAATCGTTTCTGTGACCCTTTTGAAAGACTACCTTTAACTTCCAACGTAATAACCATTTTTGAAAGAATACTCAAAATGGCTGTCTGGTACCCACAACCCGTCCCTATCTCTAATACTTTATGTTCTTTTTCTATTTGTAATAATTGAGTCATAAGAGCAACAATATATGGCTGACTTATCGTCTGTCCATGTCCAATAGGTAAGGGGTTATCCGTGTAAGCCATAGGGCCGTATATTCTGCTCACAAAACGATGTCTCGGGACTGTAGACATTGCATCCAGCACTGCAGTATCATTAATCCCCCGTTTTCGAAGTTGGTTATCGACCATAGTTTTTGTCCTATCTGACATAAAACACCTTGACTGAACTGCAAAAAGAGATCAATTTCATTGCCCAATTTTACAATTAGCAAGATATGTTAAAAATATTCATTTATATCATAATCATAAGTGTCTCTACTTCAATATATGGTGAAAATGATCAATATGTACTGTTGGTATCAATGGATGGTTTCAGATCCGATTATTTAGATATTACAGATACACCAAATTTCGATAAGATGGCCAAAAATGGTGTTCAGTCAGAAGGGTTAATACCAGTATTTATTTCTAAGACCTTTCCTAATCATTATAGTATAGCAACGGGTATGTATGCAGAAAGTCATGGTCTGATTGCAAATTCATTTTTTGCTTCAGATTTAGATTTGCATTATTCGATCCGTGACCGGGAATCTGTAGAAAATGGAGACTTCTATGGTGGTGAACCGATTTGGGTAACCGCCGAGAGACAAGGGGTTAAGACAGCAAGCTATTTTTGGGTAGGTACAGAAGCGGCTATAGCAGGCGTCCATCCATCTATATGGAAAAGGTATGATCAGAAAGTTCCCTTCGATGATCGTATCGATTCAGTAATGACGTGGTTTTCGTTACCAATATTACATCGACCCCGATTAGTTATGTTGTATTTCCATGAACCCGACTGGACAGGGCATGAATATGGACCCAGCAGCGCAGAAACTGTGGATCAAATACAAAGAATGGATGGTATTATTGGTATCATTATGGAAAAGGCAGGAAAGCTATCTATAGCGGATAAATTAAATGTACTAGTCGTCAGTGATCATGGTATGACTGAAGTACATCCAGAACAGACAATTGATTTGTCTGGATATACAAATCTTAGTGATGTGAAAACAATTGGGGCAGGCCCAACTGTTTTCTTATCCTCAGAATCCAGAAAAAGGCTAACATCTGTTTACAATGATCTTAAACAATTACCAAATGCACAAGTTTACTGGAAAGATGATATTCCAGAACGTTGGCACTATCGTGATCATGAACGTATACCGGAAGTTCTGATTATTGCTGACGAAGGATGGACATTGATGCCCATGGGGCATGGCCCTGGAATACCAAAAGGGACCCATGGATACGATAATAAATTAACCAGTATGCATGCTATATTTGTCGCAGATGGGCCTGCGTTTAAATCAGGTTATTCAAGAGAAGTATTTGAAAACATTCATATTTATCCTCTTTTGGTACATATATTGGGCTTGGAACCGTACGCGGAAATTGATGGAGATTTAAACGTGGTTAAGGATATTCTTGCACACTAATAGATAAAGATTCCTAGGGTTACCATGTCCACGGTATTGTTCCCTTCCAACCTAGTGAAAAGGACATACTTCCTTGGTTTATTGCAACAGCAATATCCTGATCCGTATATGATTCAATTTCAAAAATAATTGTAGCAGAAAAACCCTTAGTTATAGGCATTATGATTTCTGCCATTGCTTGTGTTCGGGAAAGGTTTTCCACTACTTCTTCGCTGATCTGGTGGAAATATTCAATCTCTATTTTTGTACTAACCAATTTTGTATCGTGATCCCAGTAGAGCCCACCGCGGGCATAGGATGTTCTCCGATTATCATTTAGATAGTCAGACATATCATAAGCATGGGCAATTTCTGAAATTAAATGTCCTTTGGTATATGGTAGTAAAAATAGGCCTAGGCCTTGATTAAAATGGTATCGCAGCGTAACACCAGCCTGTGTATTCTTTTGGTAAGCAATTGTACTAAACCTATAAAATCGTGGCCACCTTCTGTATTTCGAGCTTGATTTATAACGTATGAAGACATAGGAATTTTGCTCTAGTCCATATAGATATAGACGGAGATCACCAAAAGAATACCTGCTTGATCTATTTATTCGATAATAACCGGACAGACCGGTATCATTTGTCACTTGCACTCCCCCTCCGCGTATATAATGTTTCCATTTGGCTGAATCTGCAATAGCATCTTGACACATAACGGTTGTATTTATAGCAGCGATAAATAGGATACTAATTGAGCGGCACATGCATTACTGCTTAATTTTTCTGCCGCTATGCATCAATATTATGGCTGATAAGGTGAAGAATATGGTCATTATCAAAGCCATAGTAAAACTGGTCATGGGCGGTGAATCAGCGATACCTAGTATGGTGAAGCGTATACCGTTGATCATGTAATAGATGGGGTTAAAAAAGCTCAATGTTTGGGCCCAGTCTGGGAG
>ERZ651768.2388-NODE-2388-length-13075-cov-16.046623_pt1 | contig 13075 bp, 16 predicted proteins | sample MGYA00514754_ERZ651768 | MGnify/ENA metagenome assembly ERZ651768 | reverse complement strand
ATTGGGAGGGGAATTTTTGCCAACAGTAAAGCGAAGGATAATTCGGGCCTGGGATAAAACAGCAGTACCACGTCAAAATTAAGATTACCCAACTGATTACCCAGCCTCAACACTCCCTGCCATCCCCTGTGGTGACCCTCAGGCTCATAACTCAGCAGTAGATCAATTCCCTCATACTGCTCAATAAGGGGAACAGTATAGGGCTGTGCAAGAAATGAGATAAACGCGTCGGGGTATTTTTTGCGTAATGCCGTTACCGCAGGCAGAGTCAGAATAGTGTCACCTACCCGGTCTGTGCGGACCAGCAGAAAACGTTTAGGAGGTTCGGTGTAAGAATATTGGGGCATGCAGGCATTTTATGTTTTGCTGAAATTGCTCTATGCCTTAAAGATATTCCGCCATATTTTGCCTGAAACCTGGCGACCAATTTCTGCAATCGATTCAGTGAGCGGAATGGATTTTGGGCAGACCTCAACACAGTTTTGCGCGTTGCCGCAATCAGATATTCCACCTTCCTGCATGAGGGTATCCAGACGTTCATCAGTAATGTTCTTTCCGGTGTGATGCATGTTGAAAAGGCGTGCCTGGCTGATTGCTGCCGCACCAAGGAAATTATTTTTCTGAGTGTATTGGGGGCATGCTTCCACACAGCAACCACAGGTCATGCATTCAGACAGTTTGTAGGCAACTTCCTGTATGCTTTGTGATTCACGGTCTCCGGGACCAAGGTCATGATAGCCGTCTGCGGTGACCCATGCCTGTACTTTCTTCAGTGCCTCAAACATTCTTGAACGATCAACGATTAAATCTCTTATAACCGGAAATTTACTCATTGGCTCTAATGTTATTGGTTTTTCCAATTTATCTATTAATGCACTGCATGCCTGATGCACCTTTCCGTTTATTACCATTGTACAGGACCCGCAAACTTCTTCCAGACAGTTGCTTTCCCAGACAACCGGTGTTACCTTCTCTCCTTTCGAGTTTTCCGGTTTGGTCTGAATGTCCATCAAACAGGAAATTACATTGGAATTAGGAATATATGGAATGACGAAATTTTCCCAGTATGGACTCGATTCAGCAGTATTCTGGCGCTTGATTTTGAAAGTTACAGTATCCGACATTTTGAATTCCTCAGTTATATTTTCGTGGACGTGGAGTAATGAGTGATGTATCTACATCCTCATAAGAAATTTCAGGACCACCTTCTGAACCGGAAGTTCCATTTTTATATTCGGCAATTGTTGTTTTGAGCCACTTTTCATTGTTTTCAGCAAATCGTTTCATGTAGGCTAAATGCTGCTGATCAAAGGCACTTTCATTTAAATTGCCGTCTGCTTTCTGCTTTTCAAATTCGAGGTATGTCTCAGGCTGGAAATCATCCGGCTGCTTGAGATCAAACTCAGGTTTGTAGTGTGATCCACGGAATTCATCCCTCATCAGGGCACCTTTAGTGATAACCTTGGAAAGCTGAATCATGTTCCAGAGCTGATTGATGAAACTTGGGACTGGATTGGACCAGTCAGTAGTGTCCAGACAGGTTATGTTTTTCCAGCGAGACTCAAATTCATTGATTTTGTCCAGAGTTGCTTCCAGCTTGGAATTTTCGCGCACAATCAGAACATTGCTAATCATCTGCTCAGCAAGTTCCCGGTGCAGGGCATAAGGATTCTCACTTCCATTCATTTTATTTATATCTGAAAATCTCTCCTGCCATTGCCTGCTTGCATCATCAAACACTTTTTGAGGGTGATCCTCAGCAGCTTCAGGAAGATTTTTTACGTAATTGATAACCCCCGGACTCATCATAAGCCCTGTGTAAATGCAGCTCAACAGAGAGTTTGCTCCAAGCCTGTTGCCGCCATGATACTGATAGTCTGCTTCTCCGGCGGCATAAAGACCTGTTATGGAAGTCATTTGATTGTTTGGTGACTGGTAATCAATCAAGCCATCTGAAGTGGGTGTATAATCGGTCCAGATTCCACCCATTGAATAATGCACTGCAGGGAAAATTTCCATCGGTTCCTCTCGAGGATCCACACCGGTGAATTTTTCGTATATCTCAAGAATTCCTCCAAGTCTCCGATTCAGAAATTCGGGAGTATGATGCGTCAAGTCCAGGTAAACTTTCATTTCACCTTTAACCCCCAGGCCCTCGTTTACACAAATGTCATATATTTCACGGGCACCTACATCACGCGGAACAAGATTTCCGTAAAGCGGGTAGCGTTCCTCAAGAAAATAAAATCTTTCTTTTTCAGGAATATCTTTTGGTGATCTGGAATCTCCGGCTTTCCGTGGTACCCAGATTCGACCTCCTTCACCGCGGGCGGACTCACTCATTAAGCGCAATTTATCACGTCCCGGAATTGCTGAGGGATGGATTTGAATGAACTCGCCGTTGCCGTATTTCGCTCCTTGCAGATAAGCTGAAGTGGTGGCGGTACCGGTGCAGACCATGGAATTAGTTGAACGCCCGTAAACGAGCCCCGGCCCGCCAGTTGCCAGGATGACTGCGTCACCTTTGAGCGCCATTATTTCTCCGGTACGGAGATTGTGTATGACCGCACCAATACATCGGCCATCATTGTTGAGCACGGCACCAAGGTATTCGTGCCACTCCATTTTTTCAACAATGCCCTGCACCTCAAAGTGCCGAACCTGTTCATCTAAAGCATACAATAATTGCTGTCCTGTGGTTGCTCCTGCGAAGGCTGTACGGTGGTAGAGTGTGCCTCCAAATCTGCGGAAATCCAGATTTCCTTCCGGAGTGCGGTTGAAAGTAACTCCCAGCCGGTCCATTAGGTTGATGATGTATGGGGCATGGTGACACATGTCTTTGCAGAGCGGCTGATTTGCCAGAAAGTCACCACCTTTGACTGTATCATAAAAATGGATATCCGGAGAGTCACCTTCTCCTTTGATATTGACGGCACCATTTATTCCTCCTTGAGCACACACTGAGTGTGAGCGTTTAACAGGCAGAAATGAGACCAGCAGCACTGACATTCCAAGTTCAGCAATTTTCATGGCGGCTGCAAGACCGGCTAATCCTCCTCCAACTACTATCACACGTTGTCTGCTCATCAATATTGCTCTTGTTACCAGATTGCCGCCAGCGCGTAAAAGGCGCTTGCAGTTAAAATAATAAATACCAAAATGCTGAAAGAACGAACCCTTTTCTGAGAAGTTGGTGTCAGTGCAATGCCCCAGGTCATGCAAAATGTGTTGAGGCCATTGGCAAAGTGAAATACTGCTCCAAGTACACCGAGCAAATAAACAGTCTTAGTCAGCATTCCGGTTTCCGGGTCTGCAAACCCGCTTGACAGGTGTTCAAAATGGGTTCCCCATGTACCGGCAATCCACGGACCTAGCTTGGCATTCCAGACATGTGCGATTATGAAGAGCAGTACACCTATGCCACTAATGCGCTGCAGCCAGTAAAGCAGATGCGAAAAATAAGTGTAGGAAGGCTGTATTTTATTCTCAAATACCAGAAGAACCCCCAAGAGAGAATGAAATAAAAGGGGGATATAAACAACAATGACTAATGCCCAGGTTGCAAGTGGACTGTCATAGAAGCTATTGACCTCGTTATTATATATATCTGCACCGTAGTGCAGATATAACTGCAAATAGAGATGGTATACAAGAAAAAGCCCGACAGGCACGACACCTGTTAAACTGTGTATTCTCCGCAAAAGAAAATGTGAGTGCATATATCACAGATCAAATAAGATAAAACTTTTAACACTTCAAGCAGAACACATTACTCACTATATCATGAAGGAGAGCCAACTATAAAGTGGATATTTATATGATTTTGGGGCAGAGCTGATTGTATTATTCCTGTAATTAAACAGTATATGTCAGCTGGATGTGCTTTTAGCCAGGGACAGGGCTAAACGTGACTTGTAGCGGGCGCCGGTACGTTTGTGCAGAACACCTTTAGTGACAGCTTTATCTATATTTTTTTGCACATTGGGATAAGCATCACGTGCCTGTTCTAAATTACCGCTCTCCTGAAGAAGTCGAAATTTTTTAATGACTGTTCTAAGATCTGCCCGCATTGAGCGATTATGTGCTGTAAGTTTAGCAGTTTGTCGAACTCGCTTAAGTGCTGATTTGTGATTGGCCATAAGTTTTTCCTTTTGTTTTAAAAAGCGTTTACAAAATGATCAATGTCAGGCGGTGTTTTGCCTGCCAGCTGCACTGCAATCACATCGAATCTAGGTTGCAGGTGCATGAGGTGCTTTTGGCTGAGATAATGTTCACCCAGCATTCGCAGTTTCTCAATTTTTTTTGCAGTTACTGACAAAGACGGGTGAAGTCCGGCTCTGCTCCTGCGTGTTTTTACTTCGCAAAATACAAGATATTCCCTGTGTTCCGCAACAATGTCAATCTCACCAAGTCTGGAGCGGTGATTGCGTTCAACAATGCTGTATCCCTGCTCTTTCAAAAAATCACAGGCAATCTGTTCTCCTGTCCTTCCTGTGTGCTGCCGTTCCTTTGTCAAAGCAAACTCGTCTGTACCGGTTTGAGCCTGAAAGAACGCCTGTGTATTGGAGACAGTCCGTGCTCAGCAATTGCTTCCCGGTGCTGCCTGGTGGGATATCCCATGTGACGCTCAAAACCCCATTGAGGATACTTTTCCCCAAATTCAACCATCTTCCTGTCCCGCGACACTTTTGCCAGAATTGAAGCCGCGGCAATACTTTTGGAAAGACAGTCTCCTTTTACTACTGCCTGACCCTGGATGTTCGTGACGGGATAACGATTACCGTCAACCAGCAGATAATCCGGAGCAGGTTCAATTTCGGCTGAACAACGCTGCATCCCGACCATTGTAGCCTGCAGGATATTTAACCGGTCAATTTCCTGTGGAGAAACCGAGACTATCTTAAATGCTGAAGATTCTGCACAAATCAAGTCGAACAGCTCCTGCCTTTTTTTAGCAGAAAGCTGCTTTGAATCATTGAGCTGAAACTCGGTATTCCAATTTTTACCTAAAATAACTGCAGCAACAACCACTGGTCCGGCAAGTGGTCCTCTTCCTGCTTCATCGATACCTGCAATCTTGCTGAATCCGCGACTATAAGCCGCATTTTCAAACTCAAGTGTTGGTCTGTAGATCTTCTGCAGGACGCGCATTAATGCGTTCCTTGATTCGAGCTGCTTTTCCTTTACGTGCACGCAAGTAATAAAGTTTTGCCTGACGTACTTTCCCTATTTTGAGGACATCAATACTTTCAATTCTTGGAGAATGAAGCGGGAAAATACGTTCTACACCATACCCCTGTGTTACTTTTCGCACAGTAAAGGTGGCCTTGTTGTTGCGTGCACCGCCATGTTTGCCGATAATGACACCCTCAAAGGCCTGAATGCGTTCTTTGTTTCCTTCCGTAATCCGGTAATTAACCCGAACGCTTGAACCTACCCGTAAGTCCGGCAATTCGCTGCGCAATTGAGATTGCTCAGTTACTTCCATTGCAGTAGACATTTTTTTATTTTTTGTGAAAGTTTAAGGTTACAGTTGTTTAATACTTAACAGATTCATCTGTTATCTCACTTAATGAAGCTCATATTTAATTTGAAGAAATTTCATCAAATCGGCAAAATTCTTCAAATTAAATCCGGACGTCTTTTTTTCGTTCGCGACAAAGCATGTTGTTGGCGCCACTGAGCAATTTTTTTATGGTTCCCCGACAGCAATTCTTCCGGAACATCCATGCCCGCATAACTTGCTGGACGTGTATATTGTGGATATTCCAGCAGGGATTGAGAAAATGATTCCTGTTCAGATGATTCCTGATTACCAAGAAAGCCGGGCAGAAGCCGGCTGACGGATTCAATTATAGCCATAGTAATAACTTCACCGCCCATACAAATGAAATCACCTCCGGATATTTCCTCATCCACCAAGCTTCTTATTCTTTCATCAAATCCTTCGTAACGTCCGCAGACTAATGTCAAAACAGAGTTGTTCTGACTGAGTTCTTTTGCCTTTTTTTGAGTAAACGGCTGTCCTTGCGGGGAAACCAATATTGTATGTGTCTCACGTCCCTGACTGTGATAAAATTTTTTCTGTTCTTCAAGTGTACGAGCAACCGGCTCAATTCGCAAAATCATTCCCGGGCCGCCACCGTATGGTGAGTCATCTACCTGAAGATGCTTACCAAGCCCGTGTTTTCGAAAATTTACAAGGCTCACGCTCAGAAGCCCCTTTTCAATTGCACGCTTGATCAGGCTTTCATCCAGGAAAGAAGAAAAAATTTCCGGGAATAATGTCAGAACCTCGAAGCGTAACATCACTGTCTTCAGCTGGCGCCAATCAATCCTGGTAATGGGTCGATAATCATTCTCTGTGTTTCAACATTCAGATCCAGCACAACATGAGGAACGTCCGGAACTAGGAAAGCCGAGCTTCCGTTACTTACTTCATAGACATTGTTTGCTCCGGTTTCCAGAAAATCGGTTATTTCTCCTAAAATCCTGCCTTTTTGATCTTCTACACGGCAGCCGATGATTTGGTGCACGAAGACTTCATTGGACTCCAAAGGTCTCAGCTGATCATCAGGCAGAAGCAATCTGCAACCTTTCAGTACTTCAGCATCGTTGCGGGAATTAATTTCTTCAAAAAGAATAATCCAGCAATTTTTCGACTGATTAATACGTATTATATTTAAGGCACTTAAACTTCCGGCTTTCTCAAGAAATAATGCTTTTTCCTTCAGATAATAATCTGGAGTATCAGTGACGTACCTTGCCCTGACTGCTCCTTTTATACCGTGAGCTCCGACAATGGTAGCAATCCATGTATGCTCATCATAATCATTATAATCAGTCATTTCGGCCTTTATCGAAAAAAACGATAAACCCCGTAAAGCTTTTTAAACCTTGATATTTGCCAGCTTCATTAATTTACCGACCCGGTCGCTGGGTTGTGCTCCAACTGAGAGCCAGTGCTTTAGGCGCTCCGCATCAATCTCAAAACGATTTTCCTTGACCATCGGATTGTAAAATCCAATACGTTCAAGGTACCGGCCGTCACGTTTACAACGCTGGTCTGCAACTACAATACGGTAGTATGGTTTCTTTTTTGCGCCACCTCTGGCGAGACGAATTCTAACCATGTTAAATATTGCTATTTTTTCAGTTTAAGTCTAATACAAGCTACAAGTAAAATTGTTGATTAAATAAAGTGAAATAATCTTTATAATTTAACCCGGAATCATGTCCTGCATCATACGCATAGCCTTGCCCGGACTGGAAACTTTTGACAGTTTCTGCATCATTTTACGCATTTGAGCAAATTGCTTCAGCAGTCGATTTATTTCACTAACAGTTGTCCCGCTTCCTTTGGCGACCCTTAATCTGCGTGAGCCATTCATCAGCTTATGGTTTTGCCTTTCTTTAATAGTCATCGAAGAAATTATGGCATCGATCTTAACCAGTTTGTGGTCATCAATGTTGGCTTCCTGAAGTGCTGAAGTATTCATGCCAGGCAACATGCCTAAAACATCCTTCATAGATCCCATTTTGCGCATCGAACGCAACTGGTCTCTGAAATCTTCCAGTGTAAATTCGTTTCGCTTCAGCTTTTTCTGCATCTGCAGGGCTTCACGTTCGCTGAATGAATCTTCTACTTTTTCTATCAGTGAGAGCATGTCGCCCATTCCCAAAATTCTCGAAGCAATACGCTCCGGATGAAATGCTTCCAGATTTTCCAGCTTCTCTCCAACAGCAATAAACTTTATCGGTTTTTGGGTAATTGCCCTGATGGACAGTGCAGCTCCCCCACGAGCATCTCCATCCATTTTTGTCAACATCACTCCGGAGATGTCAAGGCGGTCATTAAAACCCTTTGCTACATTTACTGCTTCCTGTCCAGTCATTGCATCTGCAACAAAAATAATTTCGTGAGGCATGATGGATAATTTGATTCTGCTTAATTCCTCCATTAATTCCTCGTCAATATGCAAACGCCCCGCTGTGTCAATAAAAACGATATCAGCTTCTTGTTGCTTTGCCTCGTGCAGTCCAAGTTTGACTATATCCACCGGATTCTGGTCATTGCGTGACGGGTAGCAGGAAACACCTAAAGTGTCTGCCAATACCTGAAGCTGTTCGATGGCCGCGGGTCGGTAGATATCTGCAGGAATTAAATAGGGTCGTTTCCCTTCCGACTGGTACAGCCTGGCCAACTTGCCTGCAGAAGACGTTTTTCCTGATCCCTGCAGACCAACCATCATTACTGTCAAAGGAGTATCTTCCGTTTCGGTAAAACCTGAATTCGCACCTCCCATCATTTCTGTCAACTCTTCATTGACAATTTTGATAAACTGCTGTCCCGGAGACAGGCTGCCCTGGACTTCCTGACCAATAGCTCTTTCCTTGACCGAGCGCAGAAAAGCCTTGACCACCCTGTAATTTACGTCAGCCTCCAGCAGTGCCATTTTGACGCTATTAAGAGTTTGGCTTAGATTTTCTTCCGTCAAGCGCCCCTGGCCACGCACTTTACGCAGAGTGCCGCTTAATTTTTCTGAAAGGGTCTCAAACATATAAGTTATTGTAAAATGATTAACATATCATTAAATCAAATAATTAGCGTGATTGTCAAATTATTTTCCACAGACATTAATTTAAAAAAAGTATGAAATCTTATGGATCTCCTGGAATGGAATATCCGGAAATTACGGTTTTTCAGCTGGATAGTTTGGAGTGTATCAGAGGTATTGTATTCTGTGTATCTTTAATTTCCTTTGAGCATGTATTTGAAAAAGGAGTTTTATTTCCAGAAATCGGTACGAATTTTCATTTTTTTATGGCGGGGCAGTTTGAAGATTGGTTCAGATTTGTAAGAAGCTGGCTCCTTTGATTTTTTTACAGTTTTCGGACGAAGTGAGGGAGGCTGGTATTCTGTTTCCAAAAATGTGGGTCCGGTTCCTTCGTTGCGTGTTTCAGTCATTGAAAGGTTATAGCGGGGAATGACTGTTTGAAACTGTGTTTTAAATGTAGCCGCTGTGGGTGTGACCTTATCTCTGTTTCCGTCTACATAAGTTGGATAAAAATTTGTGGTGGCCTCCAATCTCTTCCATCTGGCTTTGCGTCGTGTTTTTTCCTTGGACATTGCTCGAAACTACCTTTGAAGTTTTTGTCTTTGTTAAGCAGATAGATTGAAATGTTTCTGATTCCTTTATAGAATTATCACAGCAAAATGCAAACCATATTTTCTGCCCTTACTGCAAATGACTGCAAACAAACCATCTGAGTCAATTGAGCTTGTACTGGCTAGCCCTCGCGGGTTTTGTGCTGGTGTGGATCGTGCCATAACCATAGTTGAAAAAGCTTTGCAAATATATGGTTCGCCGATATATGTCCAGCATGAGATAGTTCACAATAAGCATGTTGTTCAGCGTCTTCGAGAGAATGGAGCGATTTTTGTGGAAAATATTAATGAAATTCCTTTGGGTTCACGCGCAATTTATTCAGCTCACGGTGTTTCCCCTGCAGTTCGTAAAATTGCGGAAAGAAGGAAATTAAAGGTTTTGGATGCAACCTGTCCACTTGTGACAAAAGTGCATGGCGAAGCTCAGCGTTATGCCCAGAAAGATTACACAATCATTCTCATCGGTCACCATAAGCATGTTGAGGTCCAGGGTACAGTAGGTGAGGCTCCGGAGCGAATTATTGTAGTGGGAAATCTTGAGGAAGTGGATAACCTTGCAGTTCTGGATGAAAACAAAATTGGTTATATCACACAAACAACTTTGTCACTGGATGATACTGCAGAAATCATCAGTGCACTTAAAAAGCGATTCCCGAAAATTCAGGGTCCTGCAAAAAACGATATTTGTTATGCCACACAAAATCGCCAGAATGCAGTCAAAGCATTAAGCAAAGAAGTGGACTTGGTGCTTGTTGTTGGAGCACCGAACAGTTCAAACTCAGTGCGCTTGCTGGAAGTTGCCAGGGCGACCGGAGTAAAAGCCCGCAGAATCGAGTCAGAGGAAGAATTGAATCAGGAATGGTTTAAAGGGATACGGAGCATTGGTGTTACAGCGGGAGCATCTGCTCCTGAAGATATTCTGCAGGGAGTTGTTTCCGGACTAAAGAAAATGTTCTCTTCAAGCAATGTGAGGGACCTTAATATAGTTCAGGAGGATGTTACTTTTGCTTTGCCTGCAGTGTTAAGAAATGCTTAAATTTTCTCGTAGCTGCGCCGCGTGGTGAAATTTGATTTTTTTCCTGCGAGGACATCTCACCAAAAGTTTGCTGGTGTCCTGCGGGAAGGAAAATTGCGTCCCATCCAAAATGCTGTGACCCCCTTGGTTCAACAATAACTCCTTTAACTTTTCCTTCAAACAAATGCATACTTTTCCCGTCTTTAGTAAATCCCAAACAACAGGCTGCACTGGCAGAGTTATTGTTGAATTCGTCTAATGCCCTAACCATTCCGGATAAACCAAGATTCTTCAGAAAAAACTTGACCAGTGGTCCCGGAAGTTCATTCCAAGCCTCAAAATAAAGTGAGGTATCTTCAACTATGACCGGTGCCTGAACTTGTTCGTATGCCTGGCGGAGTTTAAACTTGACCAACTCATGCAGATCAGTTGTCTGGATTTCCTGTAAATCAAGTTCAATGGGAGATAAATTGCACTCCAGCAGCTCTGATAATTCTCGAAATTTGTTGGGGTTTGAGGTAACGAAGTGAAGGTTCAAAGTTTGATCAGGTTTTTTTGAAGATTGTATGAATATAAAAAAACTTTGAACAAAGTATTACAATTTGCAGAATATTTTGTGAAAGGGGAGGGATAACAGGCAGTTCATTGTCAGTTTATACCTACACGCACAAAGTTTTTTCCCGCTTATAAACAAGCATTAAGAGGTGAAAGGTTTGCGTTTTTGATTGTTTTTGCGTTTGACAAAGCACGGGGTAAAACACTCCACACATAATATTCGACTGTCCGCAGCTTATTCCAGTAAAATTTAGCCTCTTGATTATCCGCAAGTAATTCTTCCTGAGAAACTGTCTGAGTAACCAACCCTTTCCATTTTTTTTGAGCAGTTTCTGCTTGTTTGAGCAGATAAAAACAACTTAGTACATCCCCCATTAAATCCAGCATATTGGCAGCATAAAGTACGTAACCGTCCTTGCCCTTTGTTTCACCTATTTTACTCATACAGTGAATGCTTTCGATCATCAAAGTCCGGTAGTTATTCCATTCAGCAACCCACCCATTGAGCTCACCCTCAAGTGAACGGTTATCAAACCAGCACAATTCTTTTTCCAGAACTTTGAGTAACTGTCCTTTTTTGCTGGTAAATTTACGTCCAACCAGATCAAGTGCCTGTATTCCATTAGTACCTTCATATATCGAAGCGATTTTCTGATCACGGACATTTTGCTCAAGAGGAAAATCTTTTGTAAAACCTACTCCTCCCAGAACCTGTATGCCTGTCCGTGCCACGTCAAAACCCTGATCTGTACCAAATGCCTTGCAGATTGGTATATGTAAATCAAGCAAATCCTGATATTTTTCACGATTTTCTTCAGGTCCATGATTTGCCATATCTATGTACCATGCAGTTGTGTACATCAGAGCTCTAAGTCCTTCTGTAACGCCCTTCATATGCATCAGCATCCTCCGCACATCAGGGAATTCGATGATCGATGCCTTCTTTCCAGGATGTATGGAAGATGGGCCTTGCGTACGCTCTTTGGCATATGCCCAGGCGTTTTGCACTGCAGCACTTGCTCCTGCAAGTCCTTGCAGACCAACCAGCAAACGTGCTTCATTCATAAGTTTGAACATTTGCTCCATGCCCATGTTTTCCGCTTCCAGTAAATAACCATGGCAATCATCGTTATCCCCAAATGAGAGTAAACAAGTGGGCGACCCGTTAATTCCCATTTTATGCTCAATACTGACTAATTTTATATCATTTTGCACACCATCCGGCCTCTTTTTGGGAACAATGAAAAGACTGATTCCTTTTGTGCCTTGCTGCGAATTCGGAGTACGGGCAAGCAGCAGGTGGACGATGTTATCCGCCATTTCGTGGTCTCCATTAGTGATAAACTGCTTGGTACCTTTTATCAGGTAATGGCCTTCTTCCTGTCTGGCAGCACTTGTAATGACATCTCCCACTGCGCTCCCTGCATGAGGTTCAGTCAGACACATTGTACCGGCCCATTTCCCACTGAACATATTTTGGCAAAATTCATTTTTTTGTACATCAGAACCAAACGTGTAGATCAGGTTTGCCGCACCAGTTGTAAGCGATGCTCCAATGGTAAATCCCTGGTTGGCTGCAAGTTGGGTTTCTTTGCCGATAACAGCAATTACTTCTGGAATGCCCTGTCCGCCAAATTCAGGCGGTAAGCTCATGCTCAACCACCCTCCTTCTCCCAGTTGCTTCCAAGCGTCAGTAAATCCGTCCGGTGTCACCACAGCACCATTTTCGATTCTGCAGCCTTGACGATCGCCATTTACGTTGAGAGGAGCAAGTACTTGCTCAGCAAATGTACTTGCTTCATTGATGATCATTGTAAACATCTCTTCGTCAAACTCAGCAAAATCTGGAAATTCACACAATTTCCCTGCCTGTAAAGTTTCATTAACAACGAAGTGCAGTTCTCTTCGGTCAACCTGATATTCAGTACTGCTCATTTTATTTTAGACATTTAGAAGAAAGGAATTTATTAAAAATACTGATTTTACGTTAGATTATGCAGAGGATGCTTCAGATGGGTAGCAAAGAAATATTTGATTAGTTTATTTTTTGGAATATTACTGAAGCATTTGTACCACCAAACCCAAAAGCATTGGACATAGCAGCGTGCAAATCTCGTTTTTTACCATTATTTGGTGTTACGTCTAAATCGCATTCCGGATCAAGATTCTCGATATTGATGGTGGGCGGCACGTAATTGTGATGCAATGCTTTTATTGAGAAAATGGCCTCTATTGCAGCCGCTGCACCCAGAAGATGTCCGGTCATGGATTTAGTTGAGCTTATTGAGAGCTTCTTAGCGGCTTTTTCTCCAAGTGCCATTTTAATTGCTTTAAGC
>ERZ651768.2386-NODE-2386-length-13084-cov-3.014838_pt1 | contig 13084 bp, 13 predicted proteins | sample MGYA00514754_ERZ651768 | MGnify/ENA metagenome assembly ERZ651768 | reverse complement strand
TCAGAGTTTGTTAGCTGGGAAACGAGTCGTGCAGGTAGACCTCAATCCCGCGAACATTGATCGTTACGTAACGGTTGACGCGGGGGTGGTCGGCGATGCGACGGTGGTAGCGGAAGCAATGATGGAATTGCTTTCCGCTGCTGAGCATCAGCCTTCAGCTTTCAGAACCGCTGAGCTTGAAAGAAAACTAAAAGAGTTCGACCCTGCCACTGCGTTCGATGACAAGAGTTACGACGGGGCAGTAGACCCGCGGACACTCACACGACGGCTTGACCAGGCGCTCCCTCAGGATCGTCAGGTAGTCGTTGATGCAGGTCGGTTCATGCTCGACGCGTTGACCTTGTCAGTGCCCGATCCTCTCGATTTGGTAACCAGCCACGGATTCGGTGCGATTGGATTGGGTATGTCCACGGCGATCGGTGCAGCTGTAGCACGCCCAACACGGCCCACGGTGCTGTGTATAGGGGACGGTGGTTACATGATGGGTGGCATGACCGAGCTTTCGACCGCCGTTCATTTGGGCCTCGATCTGATTGTCGTTGTGTACAACGATGGCAGTTACGGTGCCGAACACATCCAGCTCGTGACTAAGGGAATGGACACATCGGCGTCGCTTCACGAGTGGCCAGATTTTTGCGCGGTCGCGGCAAGCATGGGGTGCGAAACCGCGAAGATTGACGCACTGAGCGACATAGAAGCCGCCATGGACATCGTAAAAAATCGAACACCTGGGCGTCCAGTTCTCATAGAGGCGTCGATCGATCCCGACGTCGTGTCAAACATTTACGGGCATCGTCGATGAGTGAGGTCACCAACATTGAGTTGGTGGAGCGTTATGTCGGAATGCCAGACACGATGCAGGGAGGCTACGTGGCTGGCTTGGCGGCGGGGGACGCCGACGGGCCCGTCCGAGTACAGATTCGCAAGCCGATGTATCCCGGGGAAGTTCTAGTTCGAACTGTGAAACAGAACGACACCGTGGTGCACCGCAACGATGAACTGGTGATGGTTGCGACTCCAGGCCCGCTCCACGTTCAAGCACGCTCCCCTATTTCCCGCCAGGCCGTTGACGCTGCGATGAAGCCCGCCCTTCCATTTGATCCGCCCTACCCCAATTGCATCGGTTGCGGTCACAGCCCTGAAGGGTTGGGGGTTCGGATCCGGGCTTTGGGAGACCAACGTCACGCTGTTGCGATTTGGTCCCCCACGGCAGAGTGGGGCGATACGAGCGGTGTAGTTCCGCGGCACCTGATATGGACAGCATTTGACTGCGTTACTAGCTGGGCAATCTTCGTTGACCCTCCTAATTCATCTGACGGTGGAGCTGTGACGGGGAACATAGCGGCTGAGTTTCGCGGCGACGTTCTCGTCGGTGAAACCTATGTGTTCCAGTCATGGCGTGAGAGAGACGGCAATCGAAACATCATCTGCGGCGGAGCGTTGTACGGCCCTGATGGCCTAGTAGCGGTGGCCGACCAAGAATTGATTCGCACCACCGGGTGGGGGATGGAGATACCAACCGCGCCCTTATTGGGTTAAGTCACTTCAACATTTTGGAAAGGTTGGTTCATGGTCAGTTCAGTCGAACAGCACTACGCCAACGACGGCATCGTGGAACGAATCCTCGATGCCTTGGTGCAGGCAGGGTACGACATCGAAGATCTCGATCCTGATGTTCTGGCCGCAGCAGACGAGTTCCACGTTGGGGGTCGAGAAGGCACCACTCACGTGGCGGCCGCTATCAATGTTGGTTCCGACGATCGGCTTCTCGATGTGGGCTGCGGAATCGGCGGCGCAGCACGCTTTTTGGCTCGTTCTACAGGCGCGTCAGTCACTGGCGTTGACCTCACACCCGAATTCGTTGATGCCGCGATTCAGCTATCTGATCTAGTTGGAATGGGCGCGCAGGTTGATTTCAAAGTTGGCTCGGCAACCGATCTCCCGTTCCTTGATGACAGCTTTGACGCAGTCACCATGCTTCACGTGGGCATGAACATCGAAGACAAAGTCCAAATGATGAGCGAACTCGGGAGAGTTTGTCGTTCAAAAGGAGTGGTCGTTGTATATGACGTGACTCTCACTGGTGAGGGTGATCTGCCTTACCCGATGCCGTGGTCAACGACACCCGAATTCAGTTTCCCGGAGTCCGCAGGCGCATACGAATTAGCTGGAACCGAAGCCGGACTCGAGCACGTCCACAGCTCGAATCACTATGACTTAGCTCTGAAGTTCTTCAACGAGCCACCATCTACTCCCCCGCCTGTGTCGCTGGGACATTTAATGGGACCTCGGATGATGGAGATGCGCGACAACGCAGCAGATGCAATCAACCAGGGCTTGATGAGCCCGGTCCTTATGACTTTCCTGGCGCCGTAGCGATCAGAGTATTTTCTCCGTCGATACACGTCGAACATCCATCTCGAAGCTCAAACCTTCAATAGGTGGATGAGCGATATACCAATGCAAACCCCCGCCGATAGCGGACCCTATGCGTGCTACGAATGTCTCGCCAGCTTGTGAAAACCAGTCCTGGGCGCAGTAAACGTCAACAGTTGAGCAGTCTTTCCATTCAACTCCCATTGACGACATCCGGTCTTCCATTTCCTGACATACCTGCTCGATGCGCATACGCCATGCTTGGGACCCCTCGGCACCGCCGGCGACGATGCTGCTGGGCTGAAGGTCACTTTGATCTATCAAGTCACCTGCGCCAGCGACGACAAACGAGGCCGGTCGCTCCGCTTGTGCCGACCGAACGTAGCTAAAGGCGTGCAAGGAGGTTTCATCGGGAGGGTGGTGCGCGGGCGCAACGTTAGTGCGAGCGATGGGGTTGTCATCTCCCACGAGTAATCCCCAATCACCGAGAAGAGACCTGTACTCGTCGTTGAAATCAATGAATCCTTCAAAAGAATGAGGTCGAGGGCATCGCAACTCAATCGCACATAGCGCCGATTGGTTCAACCCTTCAGCCGATGTGATCTGCTCGATTCGTTCAAACCCACGGCGCCAGGGCACTGGTGCAGCAAGAGTGACATGAACTATCTCAGCTCCCGGAGCAGCGACGACCCCACCAGAGTACGGATCAATACCTGGCACGTACGAAAAAGGGGCATGCGGGCTGGGGCGCAGATTCATGAGGTCTCCCGGTGGGACACTCAAGTGTTGCACTCTTAGCTGGGGCAGTAACGTCGTTCTTGAGAACAAGGGGGGCCAGTGGAAACCCTGACCAATGAGCAACGGGAACGATGGTTGACAGACGGCTATTTGCATCTTCATGGAGTCCTATCTCCCGACGAAGTGGTGTTCTTTAGCCAAGAGCTAGACAGAGTGCGCTTATTGCCGGGCTTCGAGCCCGGCCAAGCTCAGTTGGGTCACTACGAGTGGATGGAAACCTCAAAGAACATCGACTCGGCCGGGTTTATGGATCGGCGTGACCTACTTAACTACGGTCAGCACTTCATTGATCTGATTGATCGCCCCGGGTTGTTCGATTTACTCGTCGACATCATGGGACCTCACATCATGTTGTCCATGACTCAGGCCATTGTTCGTCCCTCAACCGACTCCTTCCCGGGGTATACCCATACCGACGGAGGCGAGGGGCTTCGAGAGATCCGTGTCTCTGATACCTCGCCCCCGTTAGCGATGAAAGCGATGTACCTACTGAGCGACGTCACCCAAGACGATGCGGGCGCGTTTACCGTGTTCCCGGGAAGTCACATGCGTCCTTTGCCGTGGCAGGATGATGAGCCTCCCACACCACATTCTCCCGGCGCCGTGCAGCTTCCTGGAAAGGCGGGGGACTGTTATCTGTTCTGTCACTCGCTATGGCACGGACCCGCGCCCAATCACTCCGGCCGGGCCAGAAAGACACTTCTCTATAACTACGCTCAGATGTTTATCCGGAGCTACGACCACGAAGTCACACCAGAAGTTGAAGGGCAACTAACGCCCCGCCAGAGGCGCCTTTTAGGCGATCTCGGTTACGGATTCCGACCAGGTTCCTATTTCTACGTTCCCGCGGATCAAGAAGAAACGATTTATCAAGACGAGCGAGGGCCATCGATGTGGACGGGCCCGCGCATCGTCGATCAGAGCGGGTGAGGCCCAAACGCGACTACGGTCCCTTACATGGGAGAAATGGTTACTTTTGCAAGTAATGGGCATGATGCCCGCGGGTATCTAGCGGTGCCCGATACTGGATCTGGGCCTGCCGTGATGGTGATCCAAGAGTGGTGGGGGCTAAACCCGCAAATGAAAGGCGTTGCGGACTTTCTCGCGGGACAGGGATTCGTGGCTCTGGCGCCTGACTTGTATCACGGTGAATTGGCCGGGCACGACGAGATGGATAAGGCCGGGCAACTCATGACGGATCTCCCTCCCGAACGTGCAGCTCGCGATATGAGTGGCGCTGTTGATTTTCTCGCTACTCACCAAGCCAATAGCGCAGGTGGTGTTGGAGTCATCGGCTTTTGTATGGGTGGTTTGCTGAGCTTCATGATCGCTGCGAATCGGGGCGATGTTGTAAAAGCGGCGGTTCCGTTCTACGGCTTCCCGCAGGGTGAAGGTGAACCGGACTGGGGGGGCCTCACAGCGTCGGTTAATGCTCACATGGCTTCGCCGGATGACTTCTTTCCACCAGAAGCGGCGCAAGAACTCGGTGAACGCTTACGTGGCATGGGCAAAGATGTTCAGATCACGATCCACAATGCTGGTCACGGATTCATGAATGAAGAGAACCCAGGCGGGACTTTCGATGAAGGGCTTGCGGCTGAGCTGTGGCCTGAGATAATCGAATTTTTGAAGTCGAAAATCAGTTAACGCAGCGTCTAAGACTCCCAGGTTTGACCTCGACAAAATGATGGTGGTCACTCCCATCGATATGAATGTCGCGGGCCCGGTTCGATCAAAAAAGATGTCCAGACTGGCGTCGCCACGCAAAGACAAACGCAACCCATTGAATCAAAATCGTGACGCCAGTTCCGATCAGAATCGGTGGCGTATCGGATTGATTCCGCACTCCGCTCACACCGCTAATTCAAGATTTAGGCCTCGGCGGCCACTGTCCATTTGTCTTAGGTGATGAGCCGGAATTTTCCTCCACAATCGCGACATTGTACGAATGTCGGCATAGAGACCAGACCAGCACCACCGCAATAAGGGCAGTAGGCGGCGAGTGGTTTTGAAGGCTCAGAATCGGTACCACCAGCTCGCCGCGAACCGATGAACTCGATAACAGCTAGTAGCGAGCAGGCCGACTGTCCGACGGCGAGCAAGGCCAGAATTCTTCCCGGCAGGGGGGCGAACTCGAACCAGATAAGAACACAAACGTACAGGCCATGTAGTAGGGCACCTGACCAGCAAACGCTACGCAGACCACTCCTAGAAGAAATCAACGAAATGAGTGCGCAGTAGGTAGTAACCACGCCGATCACCGCGACGGTACCTAGTGGCCTACCTGCACCTTCGGGAAGCGGTACACCCCATGTCAAAGCCAACAGCACGAACCCTGTTAACGAAACGCACAGAGATCCAACGAACCACGCGACCTTGAAGCGGCCGCCCGTCTTCCCCAAATGCACGCTCACCACAGCGGCGACCGTGATAACAAGCAAAAAGCTGGTGCCGTGCACCCGAGCCACGAATTCGGTGTTTCGTCCGATTAGGATCCCAAGCGCCGCAAGCACCGCGTTGACGATCACGAACCATTTCAATAAGCGCTTCACCACTGACTTATCGGGGATCAATCTCCGAATGGTGCGACTCACTGATTGATCTCCTGACTAGCGGGCGTCTCGAATCACGGTAACTGGTTATTAGGTCTAACTGAGTTGCACCTCTAACCGCAGCTGACTATTTCTACGAAGAATTGTGCTGATTTGCGCCGGTGATAAATTTAGTGGCAATTTAATTACAGAGAGCCCCCGCACTCTCGTTTCCTTCTGGGACCGCAACACAGAATTGATCTCTGTCGCTGCCTTGGGGGATTCCGCACCCACAGTTCATCTAATTTCATGACGACCGGAAACAACATTCTGAGATCCAACGGAAATCAACTAACCCCCTGCAGGAGCCTGTGACGTGTCAATCGGATTCGAATCACTGACTCCGAGCCGAGCATGGGCTCGCTCCCAAGTCACGGGTTTCGCTGCCCCGCCGCCGATAGCGGCTTGCCTGATTGGGTACACCTCCTCAGCAGCAGATCAAATATCGAACAATGCTCTAATAGGCATCAGGCCAACAAATGCTTCGCGACTCAACTCCCCCTTCTCGACAAGTAAAGGGACCGCCTCGGCATGCGAACCAAAGGGAGGAGATGCCCTTCAAGATCGAATCTCAGAACAACTACTTGCGTTGAACCGCAGGGATTTCTCAGCTACCCAAGATCAGGCTTCGCCATCGTTCAAGGCGACTTTCGATCCTCGAGGCTTTGAAGAAAAGATCTGGTCAGGGTTTCCATTTCTTCTCGACCAAAGTTCTGTCGCGTTCGGTCGCTGTCGAATCGAAGGCGAAACAGGGTCTCTTGAAGTTAGGTTCGGTGAAGGTAGTTCTATCGCTCTCTTGCACTTATTCGTGAAGACGCAGGGCGGGTGGTGGATCGACGGCGCCTCCCCCGCCGATAATGCTGTGACGCGCAAGGTGGAAACATCTTGAAACTTCAGCAAAAGATGACCGCCAGTGTTGTTCGCTTGTTCTCGCAGGGAGAGCGGCCGCTTGCCAAGACTCACCTGTATCTCGGCGATGTCGGATTATTCGGCCCCGAAAGCGTGAGTTGGAAAGTGATGGGCGACGTGGCGAGCATCGTCGGAGGGGTTCGAGCCTTGCTGCTTCAAGCACTACATCCCGAAGTCGCTGCAGGTGTCGCCGACCATTCCGCGTACGAGTCAGATCCGCTGGGCAGACTGAATCGGACCTCGCTTTTTGTCACAACGGTCAACTATGGAGCCATGCCCGAGGTCTATTCGGCAGTACAACGCGTACAGCAGGCGCATAAACCGGTTTCGGGCACCTCCCAACGCGGAATAGCGTATTCAGCCAACCAACCCCGACTAGGCGCTTGGGTTCAGAACACGCTTACGGACTCGTTCTTAGATTCCTATCAACACTTCTGCTGTCGTCTAAAACCTCATGAAGCCGACCAGTTCGTTCGCGAGCAATCAAAAATTGGAGAACTGTTAGGCATTGCCGACCTGCCGCAGACTGCTACCGAACTCCGCTCTTGGATTATCGAACATCCTGATCTAGAAGAGTCCGCCGCTCTTGAGCAAGCATGGCGGTTCTTGCGTAATCCACCGCTTAAACACGCACAGCTACTGGGCTACCGGATAGTGAGAGGCGCAGCGATTGCTACCTTGCCCGTGAACTTGGCTGAACTCGCCAGCGCCACACCTCCCATCGGCTCCGCTTTCGCTGGTCGACGTCTGATCTCATCACTTCGATGGGCAATGAAGCAGAGTCCAGCCTGGAAAGCGGCGCTCGATCGCTGCGGCGCGCCCTACGACGAGAGCAAATTTCGATCCTTTGATGTGAGCTGAAAAAGAGACCAGCGTTCGCGTCGGAGATACTCATCCATGGCCAAGCATCGTCGCGAGGTCAACTCGCTATCCAAGAACTGACCCTTGATCCCAGGCGCTAGTTTCCGAGTTAGCTGTATTGCTCTTTGAACTCAGCGATTTGATCAAGTTTGGGAATCACGGCGTCCGCGTCAGCAGGCGGAAGTGAGAACACGATGCGGCCACACCCCGCTTCGATGAGGCCATCGACAACTTCTGCTTTGGGCGGGGTTCCGAATTGTCCGAAGTCAAACGATTCAGGGTCCCTTCCTGCGTCTGATGCCATCTGTTTGAGTGTGGTGATCTGTTCGCCGAAGTCGTATCGTCCACTGATCGGCATGAAACCGTCGCAGTATTCGATTATGTCGTTCATTGTTTTTGGACCCGCGCCACCACCAAGAATGATTGGAGGATGCGGTTTTTGGGAGGGCTTGGGCCACTGCCAAGTAGAACTGAAATCAACGTGCTCGCCATGGAACTCAGCTTCGTCTTTAGTCCAGAGTTCTTTCATCGCAAGAATGCGTTCCCGCATCACAGCACGTCTCTCATTGAACTTGACGCCATGATGATGCAACTCTTCTTTGTTCCATCCGTAACCGATTCCAAATAGGAAACGACCATCACTAAGCGCGTCTACCGTTGCAACGCTTTTGGCCAACCAAATTGGGTCTCGTTGGGGCACAAGAGTGATACCGGTACCTAGTTTGATTTTGCTTGTAACGGCTCCAGCCATGCCAAGCGCCACAAACTGATCGTGTGTGCGCCAATATTCTTCGGGAAGGGGTGGGGCCTGTGGGTTGAGCCCCCAAGGGGTTTCGCGGCTAGTTGGAATATGGCTGTGCTCGGGAAACCATATTGATTCGAAACCTCGATCTTCCGCTTCTTTAGCCAGCGTCATCGGGTTGATCGCTTTGTCTGTAGGAAACATATTTATGCCGAAATCAGTCATAGGCGAATCATAACCACCTGCTTGGTTGTCTGAACCCGCGGTTAATGCCTGCAGCCGGCAAGCGACGTCGATCTGGACCTCCTTAAACCCAGATATTTGTTCTCATGGCAGGCAAGCTCAAAAACTGAACTCCCGTAGGTAGCCTGCCTAAGCACAAAGCGCTTCCTCGGGTTTCGAAACCCACTGGGCGCCGATCTATCCGCCCCCGTAGCTCAGGGGATAGAGCATCGGTTTCCTAAACCGTGCGTCGCAGGTTCGAATCCTGCCGGGGGCGCTCACAACTCGGCTCTGTCAAACGATCACGGTCGAAGGCCTTGACCCCACAAGACATACATTGCTACCAGCGGGGTGTCTCCCGCCTGAACGGTGTGAATGTCTGAAGGATGGTTATACAGGGTGGTTTCGGGTTCGACCTCGATCAGTTTTTCTGAACCTCCATACCTCCAACGGGCGGAACCGGAGATAGTTAGATATAGCTCTTGTGGAGGATGATTGTGAACGGGATACGAGCAGTTTTGGTCGACGTACATGATTCCTACTTCGAGACCTGGCAACTCAAAGGCGTCAGACAGAACACATAGAGCCCTTTTGTTTCCTTCGTCGTCCCAGCGGTGAGACTGAACCCACTGGAGCGATGGGGCGAGTGCAGCAAACCCACGCGCACGTGGCGTGTCAGAGACGCGGTGAAGGTTGCGCAAAGCCGGCAAAATTTGAGATTCAAAGGGGATACCGGCGGCTACCTCGATCGCTGAGCGGAGCTTTTGTGCTCCCTCCTCGATCTCGCTGCGGTTCGCGAACTGAACGGCGGCATCAGCAGCTTCGACCAGCCAGTCGCGCAGTTGTTCGTGGACTGTCATCCAATTCGTCCCTCGCTGGAACGGAAGCCAGCCAGCAACACCAGGACGAGTAAGAACACAGAGCCAGCCATCCAGGGAATCGAGATGAACCCGAACTTTTCGATGTAGGTGACAGAACACGGGGTCGTGAGGCTGCACGATTCTGCGTGCGAGAACGATGGAACTTGCTGAAGCAAGTAGTGCCAAATCGATGCAGCCAAACCCATTGACGATAACGGAATCGCGTAACGGCGAACGTGGCGGTCGACAGTTAGCCAAGCAATGACGAGAACGACGGCAAGTGGATACATAAAGACCCGCTGAATCCAACACCACCTGCATGGACTCAAATCACCGATTTCGGACAGGTATAGCGACCCAAGAGTCGCGGCGACCGTAACCAACACCGATAGCGGCCCAGCTATTAAACAAACAGGAGTTATCGCCTTCGTTTTTCGAGGGTGCGGAATAACGACTAACGCGACGAGCATCAACGTCAGAACGTTTATGAATAAGGCGCCCCAAGCGAAAAGAGACAGAACACTCGTCACGGCCATCACTCCAATGTGCGTCACTTGTCGCTCAATTGCTAGTCAACAGCTACCGCTCCCATGAATGGCGTGGCGGTGCCTTCCCAATTGGGATCCACATAGCCATAGCACTCAGCGTCGTAGCGACTAAGAAAACCGCCAATATGCGCTCGTAGTAAGGCAGTGCTTCTATCCCTCTGGTTGTTGTCAACAATGCGAAAACCATGGCGGTGCCAATAGCCCCTGACGCATATCGCAGGGTGCCGTACAGGCCGTTGGTCTCGGCAAAGAATTTTTCTTCCACCCACTCCAACGCCACTCCGTTGAGTAAGGGGATGCTCATGCCCCAACCCAACCCGTACATCAAGATTCCCGGTGCGAAATCAGACCAGAAATTGACCTCACTACCTAGTTGCGTCAAATGCCAGCTCACCGCTGCCATTTGGAACATAGTCCCCAGCCGGCACAGCCCAATCGAGCCAATGCGGTCCGCCAAGCGACTAAATACAAGAGTTGAGCAGCCTGCCGTTACCGGACCAAGGGTCACGCCTAACCCAACTTGAAGAGTCGAAAAATTCCAGACGTTCTTCATAAAAAGCGGCCAAACGATCCAAAGCGGCTGGGAAGTAATTGAGCCGAGAAAGTTCACAGTGTTGGCGACAAACACTCCACGTCGACGCAAGAGATGCAGATTAAGCAGCGGTTCTGGGTGCCGCGAGGAGTTCGCGACGAACAACCCCAAAGCCGCGACGCCAATAACAGCCACTGTGATTGTGATCGGCGAAAAGTAGCCCCATACACGGCCCTGCATAATGGCCGTCACTACAGCGGCGACAGCAACAGTTCCACCAGCGGCACCGACGAGGTCGAGCCGCTGTTGATTGGGAGGGATCGGCAGTTCCCTCAACATTTTCCAGCCGCCCCAAAACATGAGCAGCGCGACCGGAGCGCTCACCAGATAAACCGCCCGCCAGCCCGCGGCCGCAAGTATGAGCGCGGCAGCAGCCGGCGGCACCCCGGCCCCCAAAGGCCCCGCCGCCGACCACAAACCGACCGCTGTTGAGCGTCGTGATTCCGGGAAAAGAGGCAGCACGAGGGCAAGCGAAGACGGAAGTAATGCTGCTCCAGCGATGGCCTGCAAAACCCTACTCAGATTGAGCATCAACACTGTTGGAGCAATAGCGGAAAAAACTGCCGACAAAGCAAAAAGAAGGAGCCCTAGTTGGAACATCCGTTTTCGGCCGATGCGGTCAGCGAGACGCCCAGCAAGAGGCATAAAGGCCGCTGTGCCGATGAAAAATCCAGCCACGCCCCAACCAACATCAGCGGCTGAGGCGCCGCTGAATCCTGCTTGGATGTCGTCTAAAGCGATGTTTGTTGCGGTGCTATTGAAGCCGACGAGCACGGTAGCTAAGGAGGTAAGAAACAAGGCCCTCCAAGCGCGAGGCGATACCGCCTCAGGCGACACCCGAGTCGAGGCAGACTCAGTGAAACCCGGGACGGTCGGTCTTCCATCAGCGAGAGCAACTCTCCGCACAGTGGAAAGCACGACAGGTATCTGTCGACGCACCAAGCAGAGCCTACGGGGTTACTGATTCGATAGTGAGCGAAATTCAAAAATCGGTTAGAAGAACACGGTTACATCCAACAGTTGTCCTCCCCCCAGGCTTAGACGTCCAAGATGAAGACCGAAAGGGTGATTCCACAGCCGGGTTCGAGGCATTGAGCGTCCTTCAATAACGTCAATGTCTCACCCTCTTGGGAGAGTTTCATATGACCACTAACGGGCAACCACACGGAGAATTTCGCCCAGGACGACCAATGTCGCATCGCACTCGCGACCTTGGCCGCTTCGGCGTTGGGCAATGTCGTCTCACTCTCGCAGGCACCGACACACGATGGGAGCTCGAGATATGACTGTGTTCTTTGTGTCCCTCGCGGTGTCGGCAGTATTTGGTTTGTGGGAGATGTGTAGCTCTAAAACCGCGACAGAACAGTAAAGCGGGAGTTTCCAAGCATCCGGTCCCGTCCCACCTAAGTACCCGTTCTCTTCGAGAACCCTGTCTTTTCATCACTCAGGACCCATGTCTGGTGGGCTGACTATTCTCAAACAGGTGAGACCAGAGTGGCAGCGAAGAATTATGTTGCTGGCTATTGCCAGCCTCGCCTTTTGCCTTGTAGTGGGACTCGTTGTGCCAATGGAACGCCTCGACGGCAAGGGATGGCCTGCGCGAGCGGCCGGATACCCGCTGTCGTCGGTTGTCATGGGAGCCATTTGGCTCGTAAGGGGACAGAAAGGGCGGTTCCCTTACATTCCGACAGCGCTACTAGTGACCCCTTTCATCCTCGACCTACTCGGAAATCTGTTTCGTTTCTTCGACACCGTTCAGAACTTCGACGACTTCTTGCACTTCGTCAACTGGATGTTTTTGTGCGCCGCTTTCGTCGCAATGTTTGATCCCACAAATCTTGCGTCCTGGAATCGGGCAGCTCTCGGAACCGGGTTTGGAGCCTTTGCAATCATCCTTTGGGAATTCTTGGAGTACGTCATCATGCAAAGCGGCACTACTGGCCTGCACCTGAGCTATGAGGACACAGTCACCGACCTGCTCCTGAGTTCTTCTGGCGGGCTGGTTGGCTCTCTCATCATGGTCCGACTTTTCCCGAAAGGGGTGTAACTCTCCGTCTCCTAGCGGAGGTCGAGGGTTTCACTTCCCATATCTTCCCAATAAGCACATGGAGGTGCGGGGTTTTCGCTACTGGTGTTTGAGCACCTTTCGCCCGAGAGCCGTTTTTGCTCGCGTGTACTGACGGTTGTGGATTTCGTGCGTGAAGCTTGTTTCTAAACGCCATAGCGCTATCTCACAATTGCGTCAATGAGGACCAAAGTTCACTGGTCATAGATATGCGGTCAACAACGTCCGCCCGTAATGGAACCAACTCTTCAGGTAGGCGATGTTGTGGTTTATCAATCGGCTCCCTGCCTGATTAAGATTGGCGATATTGTTGTCTTAAATCAAATCGTTCACCGAATTCTTTGGATTGATCCCTTTGATGGTATTTGGCACCGGGGCGACAAACCAGGGGTACGAGCATCGCGGGTACGCCGTAGCACTCTTCGAGGACGAGTTGTTGGGGTGGCAAGAGCCGACGGCTGGGTTGAGCTCGGAGAGGGGTCAAAGCCCAATTATACGATTTTAGGCCTGGTATGGCAGG
>ERZ651768.2381-NODE-2381-length-13095-cov-3.278461_pt1 | contig 13095 bp, 11 predicted proteins | sample MGYA00514754_ERZ651768 | MGnify/ENA metagenome assembly ERZ651768 | reverse complement strand
GATTCGGCCGAACATGGCCTTGATCTTGGGGTGCGACGACTAGCGGGACCGCTGGCCATGGTTGTTCGCTTCAGTTGTGGCGTCCTGTGTCAGGTCACATGATTTCGGGTCGCTCGACCGACGGTGGGAAAGAAAGCTCAACGGTCGTACCGGGCCCACTCTGAGCGATCACTTGCACCTGACCCCCGAAGCTGTCCGCTATATGTCGAACTATCGACAGTCCTAAGCCCGATCCAGGGTAAGAACGGGCATCTTCGGTTCTGTAAAAGCGCTCAAAGACACGCTCTTGTTCATGTTTGGGTATTCCCGGCCCGCGGTCGCGAATGACTACCGAACCTAGGTTGACTTCTACGTCGATGGTTTGGCCTGGCGGACTCCACTTGACTGCGTTGTCGATCAGATTTGATACCGCCCTTTCGACTAACGCTGGTACAGCCCGAACACGTGAGGGACTTGCTTGGTACGTGATAGGGCATGAGCTTCTGCGTCTATGCCGCTGAACAATCGCGTCAACCAGTTCATCCAACTCAATCTCGACTGGTTCGCCCATCTGATGCCGATCAGTGGCGAGTTCAACTAACTCAGTAACTAGCTCCGTCAGTTCGTCTAACTCAAACAGGACGTCGTCCAGAGCTTGTTGACGTTCGTTCTCCTCTATTGAGTCAGCTCGTTGCATATATTCCAAGTTGGTTCGAAGACTTGTGAGCGGTGTCCGAAGTTCGTGGCTGGCATCGGTAACAAGGCGGCGCTGTTGGTCTCGAGAGAGACTCAAAGCGTTCAGCATCTCGTTAAAACTCTTTGCTAGCTGCCCAAATTCGTCGTCTCTTTCGGCGGGAATCGGCTGAGTAACATCTTGAGTGTCTGCAATCTTTGATGCCGCGTCAGTTAGCCGTCGAATGGGTCGAACAACCCGTCCCGCGACAACAAAACCAATAGCGCCGGAACTCACAACACCTAGGACGAATAATTGCAGGCTGATGCGCCACAAACCAGAAAGTTGGGCATCTACTTCATCCATTGGCCGAGCGACCATTACCGCTTTGCCATTCGTCCTTAATGGGATAGTCAGTACCCGCATTCGCTGACCATCTATATCGAGAGTGGCCAAACGTCCGTTTCGCGCCATCGAACTTCGCAATCCCTTGCGCGCTATTGAAAGGTCGGTCCGATCGATGGGCAACGGCTCAACATTGCTCGCCCAAATGCGGCCGTTGACGTCAAATACTTGAACCAAAACATCATCGGGTGAATACCGTCCGAACAATCCGAACAGCCGGGGGTCGGCTCGCCCACCAAGTTTGTCCCCAAGTTGTGCGACGACTGCAGCACGCGAACTTAATTTCGCATCAAGGGTTTCGAGGGCTTTACTTCGCGCCAAGTACAGAAAAGATCCCGCCACACCTGCGACGACAACGGCAACAACGGCGGCAACCAATAGCGCGACGCGAGTCCGAAAGCTCACGACGACCGGAGGACGTACCCGACGCCCCTGACGGTGTGGACAAGACGTGATCCCTCGTTTACTTCGGTTTTCCGCCGAAGGTACCCGATATAGACCTCAAGACTGTTGGAGGCGAGAGCAGAGTCGTAGCCCCAAACAGCTTCATAAATTTGATCCCGAGTTAGAACTTGGTTGGGGTGTTCGAGCAAAAGTTCGAGTAGTTCATATTCGGTTCGAGTGAGGTCTAAGAGCTGGTCCTGTCTGCGGACTTGCCGGCCGACTTGGTCCATACATAGGTTCTCAAAACAAAGTGTGGTTGGTTCAAGTGGTGTACCCACTGGATGGCCCCGCCTGAGCAACGCCCTTAATCGGGCAAGGAGTTCATCGAGAACGAATGGTTTAGCTAGATAATCATCAGCGCCTGAATCGAGCCCGACCACTCGGTCCTCGGTCCCGTGTCGCGCGGTGAGCAAAAGGACTGGGAGTTCTGAACCTTGAGCTCGCAGCCGGCGGCACACCTCGAACCCGCCCAAGTTTGGCATCGTCACGTCCAGAATCATGACGTCAGCTTTCTCAGATATCTCCAAGGCTTGAACTCCGTCAGCTGCTGTTACAACGCCATACCCTTCCGATTTGAGAGCCCGTTCTAAGGCTTGCCGAATTCTTTTGTCGTCATCCACTACTGCAACGACGGCGTCCGTTGATAGTGGTGGAGGCGGTTGAGAGATACTCATCAGATACAGATCTACTTCACGAAGATGAACGTCGGGTAAGAATTCATCATGACAGCGTGATGGTTACCCGCTAATAGGATCTCATCCACAATGACCAAGTCGTGCCGCGAAGTTCGGCTCTTCGATGACACGGGCTCGATAGCGACCCTCCGTTTGGTTGTGCTCATTGCACTATGTCTTCTGACAACCAATTGTGCGGGCGAGAATTCAGCTTCGCCAGCCAAAGCAACAACTCCTTCGTCCAACACAATTACAGTCACCTCTTCAGTCGTGCTACGGGCTACCTCAACTTCCACGAGTGCACCGTCGCAACTTCTACCAACGCGACAGACATCGGTTACGCAAGCCGACCTATCGCGAGTCACTACGACGACCGAACTCTATGAAGGTTGGTGGAGCCCCGAGAATGTGCAACGTCCCTGGGGTGACGCCGTCCAAGGTGTTTTGACTTTTCGGGGATCACCAACAAGGTCATGGTACGGACGCGGCCCTGTGCCCTTGATGCCCGAGGTTCTATGGCGATTTCCTGAGAGAGGCAACCTGTGTTCCCTCTCCACAACGCAGGGGCGCACCACAACTTGGTGTGGGATCGGATGGACCGGTCAACCAGCCGTGTGGGAGGTGGGCGCAGAAACTTGGCTTGCCGTCGGGGCTTACGACCGCGGTATCCACATACTTGACGCCTTATCGGGTAAACCACGACTCAAAAGTTTCGTGACGGGTGACATCGTGAAAGGATCTCTCACCGTTGACCCGGACGGTTTTCCATTGATTTACAGTGGTTCGCGAGACGGCAAACTGAGGATCTTGGCATTCGATCGACCTGATGAACTGGTCGAACTATGGAACCTTTCCGGTGATGACGTCAACCCGATGATGTGGAACGATGATTGGGATGGTGCACCCCTAATTCTCAAAGACCACTTGATCACGGGGGGCGAAAACAGCTGGTTACACATTGTCCGTCTAAATCGGGAGTTGAACGATTCGGGTTTAGTTACGGTGGACCCGAAAATAGTTTTCCAAACACCCGGGTGGGATGAGCAGCTCCTTCGGGCCCTAGGGGATAACAACGTTTCGATCGAAAACTCAGTAGCTATTTCGGGCGACACGGTGTGGTTCGCGAATTCCGGAGGGCTGGTACAAGGTTGGGACCTAGAGCCGTTACGACGTGGCGACGTTCCGGTTCGAAATTTTCGATGGTGGATGGGGGACGACATCGACGCGACGCTTGTGGTGGATGAGGAAGGTTTTCTATACGTCGCCGCCGAATACGAACGTGGAACTGCTCGATCTCGCGAAGTTGGACAACTGGTCAAGCTAAACCCAAAAAAGCCCGATGACCCTTTGGTTTGGTCCATATTCGACAATCGGACATCTCCCGGCGGTATTTGGGGTACCCCTGCACTTCACAAAGATGTGCTGTATGCCACGACCAATAGCGGTCAGTTGATGTCCGTCGATCGCGATTCCGGTCAGGTGTTGTGGTCGAAGCAACTAGAAGGACCGCTTTGGGGTTCCCCGGTCGTCGTTGATGACATTCTAATAATCGGGGACTGCGGCGGATATTTGAGAGCATTTGGGGTCCAGGAACCACGAGTTGCACCTATAGAAATATGGCGAGTCGAAATCGGTGGGTGCATTGAAGCGACCCCCACCGTTTGGGACGGACGCATCTACATCGGCTCGCGCGAGGGCGGATTATTTGCCATCGGCGAACGGTGAGAGTTCTGTTCTAGGGTGCCGACATGGATATAGGTGTCTGTGTTGCTTCACATGTCGGCGACATTGATTACGTGGTTCGAGCCGAAGAACTCGGATATTCACACGCTTGGTTAGCGGACAGTCAAATGATCTGGTCCGATTGTTACGCCGCCCTTGCTCTGGCCGCCGATCGCACTTCAACGATCAATATCGGAACCGGCGTTTCCGTTTCAGGTACTCGGCCTGCGCCGGTGACGGCTTCATCGATAGCCACGATTAATGCTTTAGCGCCAGGTCGTACCTTTCTCGGAATTGGGACAGGCAACACGGCAATGCGGATTATGGGGCACAAACCCCAACGAATTGCTGACTTTGATCAGTATTTAGAATCGCTGCGTCCACTTCTGCGGGGCGAGGAGGCAAAACATCATTTCGGAGGGCAGATCACCCCTATCCGACACATCATGCCTAACAAAGGGTTTGTCAATTTTGACGACCCAATTCCACTTTACGTTTCGGGTTTCGGTCCTAAATCACTGGCATTAGCAGGCAAACATGGCGACGGGGCAGTCATGTCTATACCTCCCGACGCTCGGGTCATGGATCGAATGTGGGAAATGATCGAACGAGGAGCATCTGATTCAGGAAGGGAGTTTGATCGCGATAACTACCTCACCTGCTCTCTCACCACGATCGTTGTACTTGACGATGGCGAAACCATCGAAAGCCCGCGGGTGAAGGCAGAGGCTGGGGCAATGGCAATGGCGTCCATCCACTACTCCTACGACCAATACCGACAATACGGGCGCCCACCAGGGAGTCGTCTCACAGAAATCTGGGACGAATACACCTCCATGCTTTCCGACTACGACGCCGAACGAATTCACCAACGAATTCATGCCGGTCACAACTGTTGGGTCATTCCCGAGGAAGAAAGATTCGTAACTCCACAACTAATCGACGCTACTTGCATCGTAGGCACGGCAGGTCAAGTTATTGAGCGGTTGCAGCAACTCGAAGAGCGCGGACTAGACCAGTTAATGATTCTGCCGAATTTCGATCCTCGATATCGGGTTCTTGAACGTGTCGGGAAAGACATAATTCCGCACGTGTAACGGGCAACGAGATAGGCCCCGGATGGCGATTGGTCGACCTCGCTGTTAGCCTTGACCTTCGTCATTCTCGTCACACATCGTGTCACTCCCCACCCCGAGATTTCTTATGAGCAAAATCTGTCAGGTAACCGGTCGCAGGCCTACCACCGGTTTTACTGTGTCTCACTCTCATCGTCGTAACAAACGATGGTTTAAACCAAATATTCAAAAGAAAAAGTTCTACGTGCCCAACGAGAAGCGAAACGTCACCTTGATGGTTAGCGCAAAGGGCATCAAGATCATCAACAAACGGGGGATCGAGTCAGTGTTGGCTGATCTTCGGCGTCGTGGGGAGAAAGTCTGATGGCAAAGAGCGACAAACGGCCAGTCATTAAGCTCAAGTCAACCGCCGACACTGGGTACACGTATTCGACGCGTAAGAACAAGATAAATTCTCGCGAACGGATCGAACTCAAAAAATACGACCCAGTAATTCGCAAGCACGTCATCTTCAAAGAGGAACGCTAAGCGAAGCTAACTAGGTTTTTGACCCAGAGATGGTGGCTGCAAAACCTATTGAATTATCAGAGCAACAGGCCAGAACGGTAGCGGTTTCCGCTCAAGGCCTGGAATTTGTCTCTAGTTCTGCGCGACTAGATCGACGTCATATCCGAAAGGCATTTCAGGACTTGGGGGTGCTTCAAATTGATGCGGTCAGCGCAATGGCGCGTTCTCATTTACTGGTGCTTAGAGCTCGCGTCGGGGGTTGCCATAATGACTTGTCGGACTTACTTGAAAGAACTGCCTACCAGCACCGAGAGCTAGCTGAATATTGGTGCCACGAAGCAAGTTACTTACCGGTTCAAGACTGGCCCTTATTCGACTGGCGTATGCGCCGGGCAGAACAAGGCGAGCTGTGGAAAGGCCTTCGAGAGTTTGCGGCCGAGAATTCGGCATTCATTTCAAAAGTAGAACGGCAGGTAACAGCCGATGGCCCAGTTAGCGCCGGGCAGCTACAAAAGAGCGGTCGCCGAGCCTCCTGGTGGGGCTGGTCAGACTCCAAAATTGCGCTCGAATGGCTCTTTTGGGTTGGAAGACTCACAGTTAGCAAACGAAAAAACTTCACTCGTTACTACGACTTATCTGAGCGAGTGCTGCCCTCGTCCGTCTTCAAAAATCCCCCAACCGAAAATGAGGCTCATCTTGAGCTATTACGTCGTGCCGCGCGGCACCTCGGAATAGCTAGTAGTGAAGATCTCGTTGATTATCACCGCCTCCCTAAAAAAGAAGCTAAGGAGCGAATCAAAGAGTTAGTAGAGAACAACGACCTTCTACCTGTTCATGTCCAAGGCTGGGATCGCCCCGCTTACATGACCGCTGACGCAAAGTTGAGTGGCGGGGTGTCACGTTCCGTCCTGCTGAGCCCTTTCGATCCCATCGTGTGGTTCCGCCCCAGAGCGTTTCGGTTGTTTGGCTTCGAGTATCGACTGGAGATCTACGTCCCAGCTGAAAAACGCGTGCATGGGTACTACGTAATGCCATTTTTGTATCAGAACAGTTTGTGCGCGAGAGTCGATGTACGGTCAGAGCTCAAAACAAGAATGCTGCACGTTCCCGCCGCTCATGTTGAACTCGGGGGTCTTGATGATCTCGGGCTCGAAGCTTTAGCTAACGAACTTCGCTCTCTCGCAACTTGGCGTGGTCTTGAGCACATTCGCGTGGGTCAGCGGGGCAATCTTGCGCGTCGATTGAAAAAGGCACTCGACACAAAATGAAGGTCGTGTGGCGCGGTTTGACTCTGGCGTGTGGAGTGTGTGGCAGTCGAACACTGTTTCGAAGGTGCGAGATGTTCGCCATCGTCGACGACTGTCCGCGCTGCAGCCTCCATTTCGAACGCCGGGAGGGCCACTCACTGCGGGCCGTGGCGGTAAATACCACCACGAGTTAGACGATGGTATTGGCTGTCGTGACTCTGGCACTACTGACAAACGGAACCGGAACTTCAACCTCGACCCTTCTTCTCCTAGCGGCTCGGTGGGTCTGATATTTCCGATCTTGTTTGACCCGGTATCACGAACGCTATGGAACGCCATCGAGTTGCTGATGCGCCCACCTCAAGCAAATGAAACAAGAAAAGAGTTCCGCCACACCGAGGATCAGTGAATACGGCCCATCGGGTTGCAATACGACACTGCTCACGCCAGACTTCAACTTCTTGCTCCACGGGTATCCGTTAGCAAGCACGGTTGGTCCCGTGGTGAAGTCTGGAGTTCACGCCGGCCTGTCAAGCCGGAGGTCGCGGGTTCAAATCCCGTCGGGACCGCGGTCGGGTAGCTCAGTTGGCAGAGCGCGCGCCTGAAAAGCGTGAGGTCACCGGATCGACGCCGGTCCCGACCACGCTTGGAGGCCAGGGGTTTATAGCCCCTGGCTTTCAGCTATTTTGAGACCGGTTGGGGCGAGCGCTCCGGAACCATTAATTGAACGGAATTGCTACTAGAGCCGATTACCAGTCAGGTATCTGGGTTGCTACAAGCCCATCTAGCGCCGGGTTACATCGTCTTCAATAGCGGCGGCGGCAACTGCACGTGACACGGCTGGGACTACCGAACGATCAAATGCGGTGGGAATGATGAGATCCGGAGCCAAATCATCGCTGGAAACACCGGCAGCGATTGCCCCAGCGGCAGCTATCTTCATGCCTTCGGTGATATCGGTCGCACGGGCGTCAAACGCTCCGCGGAAGATCCCAGGGAAGGCCAGCACGTTGTTGATCTGGTTTGGATAGTCACTGCGACCAGTGGCAACAATTGCAGCGATGTCTTCGATTGCTTCAGGAAGAATTTCCGGGTCGGGATTCGCCATAGCAAAAACGATGGGCTTGTCTGCCATCGCCGCAACATCATCTCGTGTGACGAGTCCGGGGCCACTCAACCCCATGAACACGTCAGCTCCCACCATCGCGTCGGCGACAGACCCGGTAATGCCATCCGTGTTCGTGTTGTGCGCCAGCCATTCTTTTGCCGAGTTGAGTCCATCACGACCAGGATAAATAGCCCCTTGTCTGTCACACACGACGACGTCTCCGATGCCTCGACCCAACAGGATCTTGGCGCAGGCAACCCCTGCTGCTCCAGCACCCAAAATCACGCATCGAAGATCTTTGAGGTCTTTCCCTGTGAGACGAACAGCGTTTTCCAAAGCCGCTAAAGCAACCACTGCGGTGCCGTGTTGGTCATCATGGAACACAGGGATATCCAAAGCTTCGCGCAAAGCTGCTTCGACTTCGAACGCACCTGGCGCAGCGATGTCCTCCAGATTTATGCCACCGAATGTGGGCGCTAATCGAACTACTGTCTCAACAATTTGTTCAGGTGTCTGGACGTCAAGGCATATTGGAAAGGCGTCGACTCCCGCAAATTCTTTGAACAGAAGGGCCTTGCCTTCCATGACTGGCATGGCAGCGGCTGGGCCTATATCCCCAAGACCAAGTACGGCTGTGCCGTCGCTAACAATCGCCACCGTGTTTTTTCTTATGGTGAGTTCGTGGGACGCAGATTCGTCCGCGTGAATAGCCATGCATACCCGGGCCACCCCAGGGGTGTAAGCCATTGACAAATCGTCTTGGTCGCGCAGAGGAATGCGACTTACGGTCTCTAATTTTCCGCCTTCATGCATCTTGAAAGTTCGGTCGACGGCGCTGATGACTTTGATGCCGTCTAATCCGTTGACAGCCGCACATATTTCTTCGACGTGTGCCTCGCTAGCAGCGTCTACCACGACTTCTTCGCGCAACGAACCAGCTGTCACAGTGAACCCGCGCAAACTCCGAATGTTTCCTCCGACGTCACCAATAGCGGTGCATAGTCGGCCGAGCGTGCCCGGTTCGTGGGCAAGCTCTACTTCTAATGTTGCAGAGAAAGCAGCTGTTGGACGCGACATCGAGTCTCCTAGCAGGGGGAACGCTCCATTGTGGCGGGCCAGAGTGCGGGGACCAAATAGTGTGACGCCATTTGTTTTTAGGCACCTTCGTACGCGAACCCCAAGTCGAGTGCCGTTAAAAGCGGAAAGAACCCTATTCCGGCTTGTTTGGCCATCCCCTCACAGGTCCCGCCGCGGTCCACGATTGCGATAATCATCACCGGTTCAGCTCCGAAGGCACGAACAACTTCAGCTGCTTCCAGTGGCGATACGCCCCGGGTTACGACGTCTTCCATGATTGCTACTCGGTCGCCTTTCTGTAAGGCACCAGCGATTCTGCCTTCAACCCCATGGTCTTTAGCTTCTTTACGAATACTGAATGAGCGAAGCGGCTGTCCCCGGTCTGCTGCTATCGCCGCCACCCCGTAGGCAACTGGGTCGGCCCCCATTGTCAGACCACCGATGGCATCTATGCCCTCAATTTCGTTAAGGATGATGTCGGCAACCAATGTGATGCCTTCGGGGTGACAAGCAGTTTGTTTACCGTCAATGAACCAGTTGCTCTTGCGGCCCGACTTCAAGACAAAGTCACCAGTACGCACGGCATGAGTGAGAAGATGGTCTTTCAGCTTTTCCCGGTATGGGTCTAATCCAGTCATTGGTTCACCCATCGCACTTCGCCATTGCCGGCCATAACATCTCCTATTACCCAGGCTTCGTGCCCATTTCGGGCTGCAATTTCGATAGTTTTATCGGCTTGGTCAGCGGGCACGACAAGAACCATGCCGATACCTAGATTAAATACCTTTTGCATTTCGCCATCTGAGACCGGTCCTTCGGTAGCAATCCGATCGAAGATTTCAGGTGTGCGCCATTTAGAGGGATAGACGCGTATTTCAACATCGGCTCCAATTATGCGGACAAGGTTCCCCGGGAGGCCGCCCCCTGTTATGTGCGCTACCGCGTGCACCTCTAATTCACTGAATACTTCTAATACAGCGGGCGCGTAAATCACGGACGGCCGGAGGAGCTCTTCCCCGAGAGAGGAGTCAGCACCCGCCCAGGCAGGTTGATCGAGCGGACGTCCATCTAACAAAACTCTGCGAGCGAGGCTGTACCCATTGCATCGCAACCCCGGCGACGCGAGACCTACCAACACATCACCCGTGCTGACAGAAGATTTAGAAGGGATATTTGCTCGCTCCGCCACTCCAACCGCGAAACCGGACAAATCAAATTCATCTTCGGCCATAGCGTCCGGGTGCTCAGCTATTTCTCCACCGGTGAGGGCACACCCGGCTTGGCGACATCCTTCAGCTAAACCAACAACCAGTTGTTCGATCCGATCGGGGTCGATTCGTCCGATCGTTATCTGATCGAGAAAAAAGAGAGGCTCTGCGCCTAATGTGACAATGTCATCCACACACATAGCCACAACATCAATACCGATCGTGTCGTATCGGTCCAGTGCTTTGGCGATGAGGGGTTTTGTCCCGGCTCCATCGTTGCCAGAGACAAGCACGGGTTCTTCATATCCGTTTGGTATTGCTACTACCGAACCAAACTCACCTATGTCGCTGAGGACTTCCGGTCTGAAGGTCGAACGAACATGTGGGGCGAGGCGTTGGACAGCCTCGTCAGCTAAGTCAATGTCTACACCGGCTGCAGAATAGGTGATCTCGGAATTCATTGCCCTAGCTTCATTTGTGACACTGGGGCGAAGGTTGCGCCGCTTTCATCTCGACGTTCTACCAGCACTTCTCGACTGAGGCCTTGAGGAATCGCGACTGGATACTCACCGTCGAGGCAAGCTGTGCAGAACCCTGCTCCGGGGGCTCCAGTTGCCTCAATGAGGCGGTCAAGTTCCAGATAAGCGATTGAATTGACGCCCAGATACTCCCGTATTTCATCCATGGTCAAGTTGGCCGCTAGAAGTTCTGCTTTGGTGCCTGTATCCATTCCGTAAAAGCAAGGCCATCTGTACGGAGGCGAAGAAATTCGGAGGTGCACCTCAGCGGCTCCGGCGAACCGCAACATTTCAACAATTGCTCGTGTAGTCGTGCCTCGGACGATGGAGTCGTCGACAACCACGAGTCGTTTGCCCTCAATGTTGTGGCGGATGGGGTTGAGTTTCATTTTCACTCCCAGGGCTCTCATTTCCTGGGAGGGGGCAATGAATGTCCGACCGATGTATCGATTCTTGACGAGTCCGTCCCTATATGGGATGCCGCTGGCACGCGCGAAACCTTGAGCGGCGGGTATTCCTGATTCCGGTACTGGCATTACGAGATCACCAGAGGCCGGCGCCTGATCCGCGAGTTGTTCTCCCATGCGCTGCCTGGCGGCATGAACGTTTCGCCCATATAGCACAGTGTCCGGACGCGAGAAGTAAACGAATTCGAACATACAAAGCCGGGGGTTGGGATTGTTGAATGGTCGTTCCGAGGTCCACCCGTCGCGGCTGATGATGACCATCTCTCCCGGGTCGACTTCGCGCACAAAATGCGCGCCGACTGTATCTAACGCGGGGCTTTCCGATGCGACGACCCAACCATTGTCGAGGCGTCCTAGACAAAGGGGCCAAAATCCTTCTGGTCCTCGGGCACCAACCAAGTGGTGACGGTCCATAGCTACAAAGGAGAAGCCGCCGCGGAGCCGAGGTAGCACGCGGGCAAAAGCCCAGGGCAGTTCAGTACCTTCGGGAGCTTGCCCGCTCGCTAATTCACTAGCAACCAGCTCTGCCACTAGGTCACTGTCGCTCATGACGGTTCCATCGAGCATCCCTGCGTCGGCCGCTAATTCTGCAGTGTTGACCAGGTTGCCGTTATGGGCGAGCGCGAATTCGAGATCACCGACATCTCGATAAAAGGGCTGAGACGCCCGCCACGAGCTCGAGCCGGTCGTTGAGTAGCGGGTGTGGCCGATAGCGATGTCGCCCTCTAGCGCGACGAGAACTCGGTCGTCGAACGCGCCCGACACTAACCCCATGTCTTTTACAACCGTCACGTTCGAACCATCGCTCACCGCTATCCCTGCTGATTCCTGTCCACGGTGCTGAAGCGCGTAAAGACCAAGGTAGGTCTGGTGGGCGACGGGACTACCAGGTGCCAGAACTCCAAAAACTCCGCATGCCTCACGAGGTTTGATGAGTTCAACTTCTTGAGCATGGTTCGTCATCCGCTGACGGTTCCTTGACCGAGAGCTTGCGGCAGTTCATCCCGTGAGGCGCTAGTCAGTTCGGCTATTGAAAGATCAATAGTTGAACCTAAAACCAGAGAAGATCCGCCAGTGCGGCCGATCATCTGCACCGGCACTCCACGATTCGTGGACTCTTTGAGAAAGGACTCTAAGTTGGTGTCACTGAGTGCGACGATTACACGTCCCCCTGATTCGTTAAACAGTGCCCTGTGGTCATCAAATCCATTTATCAACATTCCGATGCCGCTTTGAATCGCCATTTCAGCGAGAGCTACTGCAAGACCACCTTCCCCCACGTCATGGACTGCTTCGACTCGGTTTTTTTGGACTATTTCTGTGACAAACGCTGCTGTCCGCACGGTTTGAACAAGATCAAATTCAGGGAGGGTGCCGTCTTTGCATCCGCCAATTTCCCATGCCCAAAGACTTCCAGCCATGGACACATCTTCTTTTGGCTGTTGGCCGAGCAGAACAATCATTGAATCAGAATCAACAGTGATGCCCGGAGGTTGGTTTGACAATTCCGGATGCAGGCCGATGATTCCCACGACTGGAGTTGGCGCTATGTCGACAGCGTTGGTTTCGTTGTAAAGGCTGACGTTTCCCCCTACGACTGGCGCGTTAAAAGCTGTGCATGCTTCGGACATGCCATCCACGGCTTCGGATAGTTGCCACATCACGTCAGGATGTTCGGGATTTCCAAAGTTCAAACAGTTGACGACAGCCATGGGTTCGGCACCCACGCACGCGATATTCATGGCGGCTTCGGCAACCACCATTGCTGTTCCCTGGCGAGGGTCTACGTGGCACCAGCGGTGGTTCCCGTCTGTAGACATACCTAATGCCCGTCCTGTTTCCCGCCCCGTCTTCGGATCGCGAAGCCGAAGCAGGGTTCCATCGCTACCAGGGCCTACAACTGTGTTGAGGAAAAGTTGATGGTCATATTGGCTATACACCCAAGCGGGATCTCGCAATAACGCGAGTAAATCGGCAGCGCAGTCAACCG
>ERZ651768.2380-NODE-2380-length-13095-cov-21.242818_pt1 | contig 13095 bp, 6 predicted proteins | sample MGYA00514754_ERZ651768 | MGnify/ENA metagenome assembly ERZ651768 | reverse complement strand
CAGTAAATCCTATGCGATCTGCTTGTTCCATTGCCCGCTGACGGTCGATAGAGTCCATGGCGTCCTGTGACATCTGGTGGAGTTGTTCCGCGGGAAGGTTCAGATTGTCAAAGTATTCTCCCGTCCTAACAGCCTGCGCCAGTGCAAAATTGAAGAAGTTATCGTCGTGTTTTCGCATGGCTTCAAGGACCTGGGCTGAAGGAGTGAGGCTTGAGTCGTTGAACTTATCCTGCTGTCTACGTACCGTATTGCTGTAACCCTTGCCGCCATGCTGATCGAGAAATTCGGCCAATATTTTGAAATGACTCATAATGCTGCTGCCCAGTTTGGTCAGTTTCTGATTTCCGATGGTCAGGAAGAGGTCGGGGTCACGGCCTCGTTCGACAACTTGTTTTAGTGTGGTATGGCAATCTTGCTGTTCAGCGTCGGACATTGGTGGGCTATCTGAGAGCAAACAGTAAAGCAGGAAAAGATCGAGGAAGAGAATTTGTGAGTGGTCAATGCCAATCGGCAAAAAGGGGTTGAGGTCTATACTTCGCAGTTCAACATATTCAACACCACGCTTCTCGAGGGCATAAGTTGGTTTCTCACCGGTTTGAATGGTTCGTTTGGGGCGTATCGGTGCGTAATACTCGTTTTCAATCTGTAGCAGGTTGGTGTTCAGTTGCCTGTATTCACCGTCGACCCGAAGGCCGATCTCCTCATAAGGGGGGTAGGACTCAGTCGTCGCCCGAGTCAGTGACTCAATATAGGTTTCCGTACTGTCCAGGTTAACGCTAATAGCCGCCTGAGCATCACTCTGATAGCCGAGATCACTCATACGTAGACTGGTTGCGTAGGGGAGGTAATAACTCGACTCACCCAAGAGTTCCAGATGGTGGTCCCTGTCGTCAAGGAATGTTCGACAGACCGCGGGTGATGCACCGAACAGATAGGATATGAGCCAACCGTAGCGGTAGACGTTGCGTACAAGACCGAAGTAGCCCTCGGACTTGAAATCCCGGAGTGGTACGGTTGAACCACAGATTGTCCGCCAGCTGCGCCAGAAATCGTCGCCAATTGAGAAATTGAAATGAATACCAGCAATGGTTTGCATCAACTTGCCATAACGGTGAGCCAGACCAATTCGATAAATGGCCTTCATACGCCCTACGTTTGATGTTCCGTAGTTGGCGATGGAAATACTGTCCTCCCCATGCAGTATGCACGGCATGCTGTTAACCCATAGCAATTCATCTCCAAGATTACGGTAGGTAAATTGGTGAATGTTGGTCATGTCCTGCAGTAGTGTTTCCGTGTCTAGATGTGGGGGGGTAATGAGCTCAATTAAGGCCTCTGAGTAATCCGTAGTAATGTAAGGATGGGTCAGGGTTGATCCCAGACGAGAGGGGTGTGGCCGTTGAGAAATGATACCTTCCTGATTTACGCGGAGACTTTCTTTTTCTAGCCCTCGGCGAATGCTGAGGAGGCTGCTTGCAGCACCTGCCTGCTCGATCTTTCCCAGAGTCCGTGTTAGCGTTTGGGTCATGGAATCTTAATCCGGGGCAGAAGTCTGGCGACTGGTATCAGGAGACAGTCGAGGTCGATACTGTTGGTCGAGAGACTCGTGAACTCACAGGGTTGATTGACCAGTTTGTCGCTCGATCAGATGTGCAGACAGGGTTATGCCACATTTGTTTGCAACACACCAGTGCATCGTTGCTGTTATCAGCAAATGCCGACCCGGTGGTACAGGTAGACTTGGAGCATTTGATGCAGCGTATCATTCGAGATGGCGATCCGGTCTACCGGCATGCCAGCGAAGGACCTGACGACATGTCGGCCCATCTTCGTTCGGTGTTGACCGGAAGTTTCCTGACCTTGCCGGTGGTTAAATACTGGCTGGGACTTGGTGTGTGGCAGGGTGGATATCTTTGGGAGCATCGATATCAAGGTCGCAAACGGTGCCTAGTCTTGACTATCCAGGGTGAGATCAGAGCTTTATGAATCGAATGAGTTCAGTGCTTGCTAGCCAGAACGTGGCCGCAGCCCACCGTTACAGTGTTGCACCGATGATGGATTGGACTGACCGGCATGAACGTTATTTTCTGCGCTTGATCACGCATCGAGCGATGTTGTATACGGAGATGATCCCTGCGGCAGCGCTGTTACATGGTGATCGCAACCGTTTACTTGTACACAGCGCAGCCGAGTATCCCCTAGGGCTGCAACTGGGGGGTAGCAATCCCCGTGAGATGGCTCTTTGTGCACGCTTCGGTGAAGCAGCGGGATTCAATGAAATCAATATGAATGTGGGCTGTCCGAGTTCGCGTGTCCAGTCTGGCCGTTTCGGAGCATGCCTGATGGCAGAACCGGAACTGGTGAGCGATTGTTTCAGCGCTATGGCATCAACGGTCCGTATTCCTGTCACCATCAAATGTCGCATAGGTATTGATGACCGAGACAGTTACGAAGATCTCGAATCGTTTGTTACTACGCTTGTAGATGGTGGTTGCCGCACATTCATTGTTCATGCCCGCAAGGCCTGGCTGACCGGTCTGAGTCCCAAACAGAACCGCGAAGTACCCCCGCTGCACTACAACATAGTGTATCGGCTGAAGCAAAACTACTCTGATCTGGAGATTATTCTCAATGGCGGAATCTGTAGCATTGAAGCTGCTCACTCTCATCTAGAGCACGTCGATGGTGTGATGGTTGGACGAGAGGCCTATCAAAATCCTTTTTCACTCGCCGATGTTGATGGAGAACTGTTCGGTATAAAAACTCCGTCACTAACGCGCTGGCAGGTGCTGGACCAGTACAAATCCTATATAGCCAGTGAAATTGAGTCTGGCACTCAGCTTAAACACATGTCTCGACATATGCTGGGTCTTTTTGCGGGACAGGTGGGCGCCCGGGCCTGGCGCCGGTATCTGAGCGAGCATGCAGTTCGCCACGGTGCAGGCCTAGAGGTCATCGAGGCGGCCGAACGTATTGTGCAGCAGAAAATGCAGCACGCGGCATAGATGTTTTGAGTTCTGTCGTTTCGATCGAGAACTCTGCGTAGGCCGGATCATGATTCAAAAGAAAACCACCCTATTAAGTGTATCGGCTCTGCTGGTGCTTTTGGCCTTTACCATAGTGCTGACAGCATTGGTGCTGAATACCCGCAATTTACGCAGCAGCTTTGTCGAATACATCACTCAACAGACTAAAAGAAACGTCACCATCGGGGGTGACGTTGAGATGGATCTTGGATTTAGTGAGTCCGGTTCGTTGTTACTGACCCTCAAGACAGAGGACGTGGTGGTCTATAACAATCCCGATTTCAGTGCTGAGCCTATGCTCCATGTGCCATGGATTGAACTTGAATTCGGGCTGTTGTCAATTCTGACAGGAGGGTTCGATGTCCATGGTTTACTGATCGAGCGTCCTAGGTTCGATCTTGTCCGGCTAACTGACGGACGTTCAAACTGGCAAGATATTGGGATTCTTGCTGTTCTACCCGCTAAACAAGTGAACGTATACGCGGGCGTGGTTCATTGGCGCGATCGTATGACTCAGCAGGCGGTAACGCTAGCCGACCTGTCTTGGCGTTCGAGTAGATCCGAGACTGACCCGACAATCTCCTGGCAGACTTCATTTCAACTCTTGTCGGAAGTGTTGCGCTCGCCGTTAGCTGTGCGCCTATCGGCAAATGCTCCATTTAAGCTTGGCCAATCGAGTGGCGTGGAATTGAATGAAGTTGTTGGCAATGTGACAGCGCCTGGATTGGTGTTGAGTATGAGACTGCCAGAGATGAGCGTGAGCATAGACAGCGGCAGGATCCATGTGGCGGAATCGGTAGTGACTATCGCTGCCGCTGGTACTGAAGTCGCTTTGAAAATTGCCGATCTGAATATAGACTCCAGCGCGCGACAAATCAGGGCCGCACTGCTCGACGCAGATTGTTTTATCGGTCGATTCCCGTCCACTATTACTGCTGATGCAATTGTCATCGATCTGTCCAACCAGCGCATTGTTGTGCCGAAGGTGGCCGTGACTTGGCTGGATACAGAACTCTTTGGAAATTTGTCAGCTACCTGGGCAGAAGGAGAGCCAGAAGTTTTGGCTGACTTCGATATACCGTCGGTAAATGTTCAGGCAATTCAGCGCAATGCCGGCATTGCGCTGTCGGATTTTGTGTCAAACGGACTTCGTCCGATATCTCTGAGTGGAAAGGTGCGTTGGCAGGAGAATCAGTTGGCTTTAGATGATCTCACTGTAAAGGCGGACGATACCATCGTCACGGGATGGGTCAGGCACCACAGAGAAGATTCAGCAGCCTGGACATTTGCTCTGGAATCAGACGATTTTCTCCTGGTCGATAAGGCGGAAGACGGTTCTCGCTCTATTACTTCTGCGGGTGTGCTTGTCGGTTTGTTGGCCGACCGGCTTTCAGATCTTCCAGCAGATGTGACGGCAACGGGAAGTATCGTTGTCGGGCGCCTGTGGATTGACCAGATGCTGACGAAACATGTGATCGCACAGATTCGCTCCAAAGGAAAAATAATGTCGATTGCTCCATTGTCGGGTGAGCTTTACGAAGGTACTGGCAAGCTGTTTTTGTGGCTAGATCGTCGTGCCGAGGCGCCCCTAATTCTTGTCCGTCAAGCAGTAGGTGATTTCAATTTGGGAAAACTGCTGCGCGATGCGGACGACATAGCTGGCATTGAAGCATCAGCTGATTTTGAATTAGTCCTGGTGGTGGAGGGAAGGACTGGCGCTGAATTACTCAAGAATGCCCGTGGGATTGCCACGGTTGACCTGCGTAACGGGGAGCTTTCGGCAGAGTTGTTCAACCAAGTTTTAGGGAGTTTCGATACCCAACTGGTCAGGGCGATCAGCGCGCAGTTGCCTGAACTTAAAGTCGAGCAGGCGTCGACAACCATTCGAATCGATCGCGGTATGGTTCAGAACCAGGATTTTAGATTTGTTGGCCCTGAATTCTGGATGGAAGGTAAGGGTTCACTGTCCCTGTCTGCCGGTGCTATGGATTATAGAATCCTGCTTGCGCTTGAGAATGATCTAAGCAGAGATTTAGGCGGTATACCAGTGATTCCATTCCAGATCACAGGGTCAGTAGGTGATCCCAAGATTACTTTGGATGTCCAGGAACTGGTGCGATACAAAATTGAACATGAACTCACCGGTGTTTTGCCGCGACCATCCAGCGCATTACCCGATCAGGCCACAATTACGTTGATCCAGCAACTCGAACGGCAGATTACAAACCTTCAACAGACGCTAGACTCGGAATGAAATCTAGAGTTGGACTTCTATTATTAGATTAGCTCAGGTGTTGTTTCTGTTATGCTTTGCTGTAACTTCCAGCAGCTACCTCAACAGTCACCGATTTCCTCGGTCTTAAAATGGAGAACGCTATGAGCGGTGAAAAGCTCAATAAAGTCAGTGCTCGGATCACGCAGCCGCCTTCCCAGGGTGCGTCCCAGGCAATGCTCTATGCCACTGGCATGTCACGTGAAGACATGGACAAGGCCCAGGTCGGTATTGCTAGTGTTTGGTGGGAGGGCAATCCCTGCAATATGCACTTGAATGATCTCTCTGCGGAGATTAAACGTGGAGTTGAAGAGGCGGATCTCATTGGTATGCGTTTCAACACCATCGGTGTCAGCGATGGTATTTCGATGGGCACAGAGGGTATGTGTTATTCGCTCCAATCCCGGGATCTCATTGCCGATTCCATAGAAACTGTTATGGGGGGGCAATGGTACGACGCGCTGGTAACGGTGCCTGGTTGCGACAAAAACATGCCAGGCGTCATGATGGCAATGGGTAGAGTGAATAGACCCTCAATTATGGTCTACGGAGGTACGATTCAACCCGGAATCGCCAGTAAACAGGTTGTTGATATCGTTTCAGCGTTCCAGAGTTACGGAGAGTTTATCGCTGAGAAAATAACAGACGATGAACGTGAAGCTATCGTCAGAAATGCCTGTCCAGGGGCTGGTGCCTGTGGCGGCATGTATACCGCCAATACTATGGCAAGTGCGATTGAGGTCATGGGTATGTCACTGCCTTACAGTTCATCCAATCCGGCAGTGGATTCCAGTAAGACTCAAGAGTGCTTTAGAGTGGGTGCGGCCATCAGAAGGTTGATGGAACTTGATCTTAGGCCACGCGATATTATGACGCGGGATGCATTTGAAAACGCTATGGTTATCGTCTCTGCCTTGGGGGGATCAACAAATGCTGTGCTTCATTTGATTGCTATTGCCCGTTCTGTAGATGTTGATCTGACGATAGACGATTTCCAGGTGGTAAGTGATCGAATACCGTACCTCGCTGATCTGAAGCCAAGTGGGCGTTACGTGATGGAAGACCTACACCATGCCGGTGGCATTCCGGGCGTTATGAAGTATTTACTCAGCGAGGGGTTAATCAGCGGGGACTGTATGACCGTAACTGGTTATACGATTGCTGAGAACCTGGAGACTGTACCGGAGCTAGAAGCGGGGCAGGCCATAATTCATTCCCTGTCCAATCCGATCAAAAAGACTGGCCACTTAAGAATTTTGAAGGGCAATCTGGCGCCGGGTGGTGCCGTGGCTAAAATCACCGGTAAGGAAGGTGAGCAGTTCAGCGGTCCCGCCCGTGTGTTTGACTGTGAGGAGGATATGCTATCCGCCCTTGAAGAAGGACGTATACAAAAGGGCGATGTCATTGTTATCCGCTATGAGGGGCCCAAGGGCGGGCCCGGTATGCCGGAAATGCTGACACCAACATCTGCCGTCATGGGAGCTGGTCTGGGCGACGATGTTGCACTGATCACTGATGGTCGTTTTTCTGGTGGTTCTCATGGATTTATCATCGGCCATGTCGTCCCTGAAGCCCAGGAAGGTGGTGCCATAGCTTTGTTGCGTGATGGGGACGCGATCAACATTGATGCTGTCGCGAATTCAATCACCGTCGACCTGAGCGCCGAAGAGTTGGCCGGACGGTTATCACAGTGGACAATGCCGCCTTACGAAGCTGTTCGGGGCACACTCTACAAGTACATCAAGAACGTCAAGACAGCCAGTGAGGGCTGTGTAACCGACGAATAGAGTGTAGGGGTATTCTCTCGTTGCCACCAAATGTCAGTTCAGACTGATCTTGATCGCCGCCGCCGCAGCGATTGGTGCAAGACACAGCGCAAGAACTGCCATTGCACTTAATAAATAGATCTGCCCGGCAATAGGTAGACCAAGTTCGGCGTTCTGTACTGCGGTACTGCCAAATACCAGCACAGGTACGTAGAGTGGCAGAACAATCAGGCTCAATAGGACACCGCCGCGTCGCGTGCCGACGGTCAGTGCGGTTCCAACGCTACCTACCAGACTTAAGATCGGTGTGCCAATTAAGAGCGTCAGTAGCAGCACTGCTGTAGAAAGGCCAGTAAGCTGCATCATCGGTGCAAGTAGGGGTGTGACTAATAGTAGCGGGAGACCGGTAACACACCAGTGTGCCAGGATTTTGCCCAGAATTAGAAGTGGTACGGGTCCAGTAGTTAGAACCAGCTGTTCCAGTGATCCATCGTCGAAATCCGACCGGAAGAGTCCCTCTAGTCCGAGTAATGTGGCCAGTAGGGCTGCGATCCAGATTACTCCGGGGGCAAGCGCCTGCAGTTGTGTTGGGTCCTGACCGATCGCAAGTGGGAACAGTGTGAAGACGATGACGTAGAACACGACGGAATTCGCTGCATCTGCCCGATTGCGTATCGCGATCATAACGTCGCGCCGGATAATCGCTGTGAAAAGCGCAAACAGCCCGGTGCGATTCATGTGGATAAGTGCAGGGTCTTGATTTTCCTGCCTTCAAACTGTAGATGCTGATGCCCTGTCAGTACGATTAGCCCACCATCATCCAGGTGCCGGCTAAACCGTGACCTGGCTATATCAATCCCATCCTGATCGATCGCAGTCAGTGGCTCATCTAGGATCCAGATCGATGCCCGGGTAATGAAAAGCCAGGCCATTGCTACTCGTCGGCGTTGACCTGCTGAAAGATGAATGCAAGGGACATCACGAACCAAGGAAAGGCCAGATTGAGTCAAGGCCTCACCGATTTGGGAGCCGACAGCAAAGCCCTTGATAGCAGCTAGGCATGACAAGTTTTCAGCGGGACTGAGTTCAAGTTTAATGCCGTTGCTGTGGCCGATGTAGGCGAGGTGTTCGTAATAAGTCGAACGACAGGTTCGAATATCCTGTGACTGCCACAGTACGGTGCCATTGTCGGGTTGTGTGGTGCCACAAAGGATTCGAAGCAGACTGGTCTTTCCTGATCCGTTGGATCCCTGGATGTGTAGAATTTCTCCCGCATCAATCGTCAGGTTCAGGTCGGTGAACAACGCACGCTCTCCACGAATGCACGTAATTTCGTGTGCTGTCAGCACGTGCTGGGACCACGTCGGACGTTCAGGTTGACCAAGGGTATCAGTAGAATCATGCGTTAGCTTATTCTGGATTAGTAGCTGGATCGGATAGGTGAATTACGGGCGGTGGGCCTAATCTCGTACGCAAGGATCACAATTGGTGGCCACATAGACCTTATAATCTAACTATCCAATTGGCGATAATGGCATTATGCACTTAGGCAAACCCTACAGTGCACTGGCACTATTATCAACGTAAATGCTGAGACTATCATCCGGATTTCCAAGTTGTTTTGATGGTCGGTGAGGAAATAGATGCGGCTTGATCATGAGTGACTCTATAAATTGACTACAACAAGCACGAGGCGGAAAAAGCGTTTCGGTCGTAACAGAACTAGACAGGTCGGCGCGGAGGATCGACAGTCGGTTCTAGAGGCTCTCGGTGATATGCCCATTCAGCGTGATTTGCTGATCGAGTATTTACATAAGCTGCAGGATCGATATAGCCATATCTCTGCTGGACACATCGTTGCATTGGCAGATTTGATGAAGCTTGCGCCTGCTGAGATTTACGAAGTTGCTACGTTCTACCATCATTTCGATGTTGTTGCCGATGGCCAACCGATACCGCCGGCTCTTACCGTTAGAGTGTGTGAATCAGTGACGTGTGAACTTTTCGGGTCAGAGTTGCTGGTCAGCTCGCTTCAGGCAAGTTTGGGGGATGATGTCAGGGTCCAGCGAGTCCCCTGCGTGGGCCGCTGTGACGAGGCGCCTGTGGCCGTCGTGGGAAAGAACGCGATTCCAAGGGCAACTGTGTCGCAAGTGTCCGATGTGATTCGGGAAGGCAGCACCGCAATCACAGCGCAGCCTGACTGGATCAGTATTGAGGAGTACAGGCGAGGCGATGGATACAAGACTTACGAGGCTTGTCGTGCTGGGTCTCTGACTCACGAACATATTCTTGACGAACTAGAAAGCTCTGGTTTGCGGGGCTTGGGCGGAGCTGGATTTCCTGCTGGAAGGAAGTGGCGGATCTTGAAGGATCAGCCAGCACCTCGACTGATGGCCATCAACATAGATGAAGGCGAGCCCGGTACATTCAAAGATCGTTATTACCTAGAGCGAGATCCTCATCGATTCATCGAAGGTATGCTGATTGCGGCCGAGGTAATTGGTATCGACTGTTGTTATCTTTATGTGCGTGATGAATATCCGGGCGTGCTGCAGATACTCGGGGATGCGATTAAAGAACTGGGCTCGGTATTCGATAATCAATTACCGGAGGTTCATATTCGGCGAGGGGCTGGTGCGTATATATGTGGTGAAGAGTCAGCGATGATCGAGTCAATCGAAGGCAAGCGCGGCATGCCGCGTCTGCGACCTCCATACGTTGCGGAAGTTGGTCTATTCGGCAGGCCTACGCTTGAGCACAACTGTGAAACACTCTACTGGGTTCGGGACATACTCGAGCATGGTGCGGACTGGTTCTCTGGCCAGGGCCGACGTGGACGACACGGGTTACGGTCTTTTTCTGTCAGTGGCCGTGTCAAGAAACCAGGTGTTCACCTGGCTCCGGCTGGAATCAGTGTGAGAGAGTTGATTGAGGAATTCTGTGGTGGGATGCTGGATGGTCATACATTTAACGCATATTTTCCAGGTGGTGCTTCAGGAGGAATCCTTCCCGCTTCGCTGGGTGATGAGCCGCTCGACTTTGATACGCTACAGGCGCACGGTAGTTTCATCGGCTCAGCTGCCGTGATCATCTTGTCCGACCAAGATAGTCCCAGGCAAGCGGCCCTGAATACAATGCGATTCTTTTCGCACGAATCGTGTGGTCAATGTACGCCCTGTCGCGTGGGGTGCGATCGGGCGGAGCGTCTGATGGAGTTGCCACATTGGGATACAGAACTCCTCGAGGAATTGGCCTGTGTCATGGAGGATGCGTCTATTTGCGGTTTAGGTCAGGCAGCGCCGAATCCTATACGTACGGTAATTCGGTATTTCCCAGAGGAGGTGGGTGCAGAATGAATAGATTGGGAGACCAGGAAGTAGCTCCGATTAGCTTTGTGCTTGACGGCCATTCGGTTACTGCCCAGCCACAAGAAACCATCCTCCAGGTCGCAAAGAAGAGCGGTGTTGACATTCCCCACTTGTGTTACTCAGAAGGGTTGCGTGCTGACGGCAACTGCCGGGCCTGTATGGTTGAAATTGAAGGTGAACGCGTGCTGGCGCCGGCGTGTTGCCGGCAACCGACTGAAGGGATGAATGTTCAGTCAACAAGTGACAAAGCATTGCGCTCTCAGTCGCTTGTCCTGGAATTGTTGAAGGGCGAAGTGGGCCCTGCCCGCCACAGTCCGATCTCGGAGTTAGAGTATTGGTGTGACAGTCGTGGATTGTCTGAGAGTCGATTTGGTGGCCGGACGCAACCACTTGCCGACCAGTCACATCCGGCAATAACCGTCAATCTTGAAAGTTGTATCCAATGCACCCGTTGTCTGCGAGCGTGTCGAGAAGAACAAGTCAACGACGTAATTGGGCTGGCATACCGGGGTGCCCGCGCTGAGATTGTTTTTGATCTTGGTGATGGTATGGGTGACAGTTCTTGCGTGGGCTGTGGTGAGTGTGTTCAGGCCTGTCCAACCGGGGCTCTGATGCCCTCGGGGAACGTGGCGCAGGAAAGTGGTGACACCACTGTAGACTCGGTGTGCCCGTATTGTGGTGTGGGGTGTCTACTGACTTACCATATTAAAGACAAGAAAATAAAATATGTTACGGGCCGTGATGGGCCAGCTAATCATGGAAGACTGTGTGTTAAGGGGCGTTATGGGTTTGACTATGTCAGTCACCCGGACCGAATTACGCAGCCGCTGATACGGCGAGAGGGTGTTGCAAAGGGCCTGACCGATCAGTTTGACCCGAAAAATCCTCTGAAGAGTTTCAGGCCGGCCAGTTGGGATGAAGCCCTTGATTTCGCAGCTCAGGGGTTTAAGGCTATCTTGTCAGAGAACGGCCCAAATGCGCTCTCCGGATTTGGATCAGCCAAAGGCAGTAACGAAGAGGCTTACTTGTTTCAAAAACTGGTCCGCACCGGCTTTGGCAGCAATCACGTTGATCATTGCACCCGACTGTGTCACGCATCGTCCGTTGCAGCTTTGTTGGAAGGAATAGGGTCTGGTGCTGTATCCAATCAGGTGGCTGATGTTGCGCAGGCAGAGGTCATCATTGTTATCGGTGCCAATCCGATTGAGAACCATCCGGTTGCGGCAACATTCATGAAAAATGCCACACAGAACGGGGCTACCTTGATTGTGATGGATCCGCGCAGAAATCAGCTAGCACGTCATGCTACCCACTATCTCCAGTTTCGCCCAGACACTGATGTCGCGTTATTGAACGCGATGATTCACACCATTATCGATGAGGATCTGGTTGATGAGCAGTTTATCGCTGAACGCACCACGGATTTCGATCTGGTACGTGAAAATGTTAAGGACTTCAGTCCTGAGAATATGGCGGAGATTTGTGGCATAGATGCTGAGGCGATTCGCTGCGTTGCCCGCGCCTATGGCCAGTCGCGCCGCGCTATGATTTTTTGGGGAATGGGTATATCACAACATGTGCACGGTACGGATAACGCGCGTTGCCTTATCGCGTTATCCATGATGACCGGTAATATTGGGCGTCCGGGTACAGGATTGCACCCGCTGCGAGGTCAGAACAATGTACAGGGTGCATCTGATGCCGGTCTGATTCCTATGATGTTCCCGGACTATCGTCGTGTAGACGACCCCGATGCATTGGCGTGGTTCTCGGATTATTGGGGTACTGAACTTGATTCCACCCCAGGTCTAACTGTTGTCGAGATTACTGATGCTGCACTTTCCGGACAAATCAAGGGGATGTATATCATGGGTGAAAATCCGGCTATGTCTGATCCGGACCTGAACCATGCCCGTGCGGCGTTGGCGAAGCTGGAGCACCTGGTTCTACAGGATCTGTTTCTGACTGAAACAGCCGCATTCGCGGACGTGATCTTACCGGCCTCCGCGTTCCCCGAAAAAACGGGCACATTTTCAAATACAGATCGGCGTGTCCAATTGGGTCGGCAGGCGCTCGATCCACCTGGCGATGCGCGTCAGGATCTCTGGATCATTCAGCAAATTGCAAAACGGTTAGGGTTGAAATGGGAATACGCCGATGTTCGCGACGTTTTTAATGAAATGCGTGATGCAATGCCAAGTATTTCCGGCATGACCTGGGAAAGACTGGAAAGTGAGCACAGCGTAACCTATCCATGTGAGAAAGCGTCCGATCCGGGGCAGAGTGTGGTTTTCGAAGAAAGTTTCCCGACCGCAGACGGTCGTGGACGATTTGTGCCGGCTGACCTCAAATGGGCCGATGAAAGACCAGACCAGGATTATCCTTTTGTGCTGATCACTGGCCGACAATTGGAGCACTGGCACACCGGGGCTATGACCCGTAGAGCGACTGTTCTCAACACTATTGAACCCGGCGCCGTGGTCTATAGTCATCCAGACGATTTAGACGCGCTTGGAATGAAAGATGGAGACCTGGTGAAGGTTTCGTCCCGGCGGGGTGAGATCATGGCGCCTTGCCGATCAGACGATGGTCTGCAGCCTAAATCCATATTCATTCCGTTTTGTTACCAAGAGGCGGCAGCCAATCTACTGACCAATGCGGCC
>ERZ651768.2379-NODE-2379-length-13097-cov-3.198003_pt1 | contig 13097 bp, 14 predicted proteins | sample MGYA00514754_ERZ651768 | MGnify/ENA metagenome assembly ERZ651768 | reverse complement strand
TACCCCTGATTCCCCAACCACGTGCCGTAGTAATTCACCAACACCTCAGCTGTTAGAAGCAGTTGGGTCTCGACTGTCCGAGTTCACTCCTTAGGTGTATCTCCTATGATGTCATCTCGCACGAGGGTATCAATCTCGTTTTGAGGAAGGCCTAATAAGTTGTGTAACACGTGATAATTGTGTTCACCGAGACCTGGCGCAGGGACTGATGGTCTTCTAGTACTCCTGGACAAAAGCCAGGGGGTGGTTACCTGTTTATAGGTTCCAGCTTCCGAGTGGTTGACCACGTCCCAAAACCCTCGATATTCCAGGTGCGGGTCCGTAATGGCCTCACCACCCTTCAGGACCGGGGCTGCCGGAACGCCCCGGGATTGTAGCAGGTGCATGACGTGGTAATGGTCTTTGTCTTCGGTCCAAAAAGAGATGATCTGATCCAGTGCTTCCTGGTTGGTGCGCCGGTTATCCAGGTCCCTAAACCTGGTATCGCTTGCCAGCTCAGGTTGACCGATTGATCGGCACAGACTATCCCATTCATCCTCGGAACCTACAGAGATCGCCACCCACATGTCTTCCCCCTCGCATCGGTACACCCCTTGAGGCACCATATCCCTATGCCGGTTACCCATGGTTCCAGCCACCCTACCGGTGACTGAGAAATCCAAGATTGCCTCACCTAACAGCATCGCAGTGACCTCTCTTTGAGAGAGGTCGACCAGGCAGCCCTGACCCGTCTTGAGACGGCGTCGCAAGGCCGCCATCAAAGCGCCGAACGACAATATCCCCACCACGGGGTCGGGATAGACTAAGTTGGTCATCATGGGCGGCCCATCCTCGTACCCTGTGATGGATGCCAAGCCCGCTGTTTGTTCAAGGGTGGAGCCCAAGGAACCGTAGTTCGCTTCAGGTCCGTCGGCTCCTTGGCTGCTAATCTTCAAATAGATCAATTGAGGATTGAACTGGGTTACAATGTTGTAACCCAACCCTAGTCTGTCCATCGCAGAACCGCGATAGTTCTCGACCAACACGTCGCAAACTCTGACCAGTTCAAGGAATAATTCTTTACCCCGAACGGCGGCCAGATCCAGAGTAAGCGATAGTTTGTTGATGTTTCTATGAACGTGGTGGGCGGAGACGTTCCATGGATGCTCACCCGGTACTCCCCCAGGGTAGACCCGCATGTCGTCTGGTCCGGGTCGGGCTTTCCCCCTGTTGATGTCCATTCGGGAGACTGATTCCACTTTGATTACTTCTGCCCCCATGAATCCGAGAAACATGGTTGCGTACGGCCCCGCTGCCACTTGACTCAAGTCTAGAATTCGTAGCCCGTCCAATGCTGGCTTTTTTGACGAGGTGTCCAAACTACGTCCCTTCCTTATTTGGCCTCAGCGATAACTCATCCAGGGAATAGCCCAGCCGTTGGCATAAGATCTCTTCATTGTGTTGCCCTAAACGGGGGGCAGGAAATAGCTTCCAAGCACTATCGTCGATCCGAAAGGGGGCTCCTGGCTGGACAATATCCCCGAACAACGGGTCTGGAATTGATTGAAAAAAATCCCTGTATATAAATTGTTGGGACTTCAAGAGGTCTTCCACCGTGGCCACGTAACCGGTAATGGTCCGCAGCCCTTGAAGAGTGTGGTAGATTTCTTCTTTCGGCTTGCTCATGGCCCATTCTGATATAACCGCCAGCAGATCCTGCTGGTTCCCCCGGCGAGCTTCTTGTGTCGCAAACCTAGGGTCTTCAATGAGTTCAGGCTTTCCAATCAGTTCGCATACCTTGGGCCAAGTACTTTCTTGCACCCCGGTTTCTAGACCCGGACTGATCCAACCGTCCTTTGCCCTAACCAGATTCGTTTCTCGGCGTGTTGGCGCCTGGCCAAATTGCGTATAGATCGACGCATAGAGTTGCGCCACAGTCATCACTTCCATCGCTGAGATGTCCACGTGCTGGCCGAATCCTTGGGTATCCCTGGCATAGATAGCCAACATGGTCGCGGAAAAGGCACTGACACCCGTGGTGTAAAGACCAGATTCACCTCCAACTTTCAATGGTTCTTTATCGGGAAGTCCGATGCTGTACATCAACATGCCGACGGCCTGAGCAATGATGTCCGAACCTTTGTAGGTGCGGTAGGGCCCCGTCTGGCCGAAAGCGGTAACTGAAACGTGAATCAGTTCTGGATTGGTCCGGGATAGGTCGGCGTATCCCAATCCCAGTGACTCTAGGTATCCTGGAGCGAAACTCTCGACCAGAACGTCGCAGGTTTGGGCCATTCCTGCTAAGGCTTTGGCTTGTTGGGGAACGGCCGGGTCCAGTGTCACACTTTTTTTGCTAGTGTTGAGGTAAGAAAAGAGCGCACTGTTTTCAAGGGTGGAGTTCTTGTCGAGAAACGGCCGGGCCAACCGCGAAGGGTCACCGGTATCTGGCGGTTCAATCTTGATGACTTCAGCACCGCACCCGCCCAAGAGTTTTGTGCAAAAAGGCCCAGCCACACCTTGACTCAAGTCCAGAACGCTAATATCACTTAGGAGTCCGTCGCTACCGTCTATCATACGTTTGTACCATTGAGTGACGAGTCAACCAATCAATCCCAGTAATCGGAGAGCCCAGAATACCTGATATTCCTGTGGGAACCAAGGCCAGACGCCTTCTGATTTCGTATTGCTAATACTGCTCATGCAGCGCGTTACCGTTGCAATGATTAAGTCATTGTGATAGACCATCCTACAGTTCTTTCAGGTTAGTCAGAATGCCAATCTTGGTTGGTGTCACCGCGGGTTGGTCAGGTCATTAAATCTCTGGGGACAAGGAGTCCATTCCTCACCCTGTCAAGTCTAAAGTAATCACACCACTAGGGTGTGCGTCCGCTATTATCGCGTATCACGGCAAGCTCAGCTTGGCCGATGCCCGAACCTCGTTCCGCCCATGTCTGTAAGTCCCTTTGGCTATTTTCAGTGGCGTGTACGTGATTATCATTAAGATCCTATCAATGTGCAATGTTTCGAATGCCGTTGAGGAAGATAAGCTAACAATTACCCCGAATTTGCAAGAGGCCCCAAATTGATCCTGCCGTCTCCTATTCATCCCAGGTGCTGGGAAAATCTAATCCAAAGTATGGTAGGATTGTGCCGTTTTCAGGCTGTTTCCAAAGGTCGCGCCCAGCCTGGCAGCTTCGGTCATCTGTGATGCATCTTGGCTGCAGCGGCTGTTGAGAGGTTAGGCTCCATCATGGCCAAACGGATGCTAATCAACGCTTTCTCCATGAACTGCGTCTCACACATTCAGCAGGGGTTATGGGTAAGGGACGACACCCGGCAACTGGAATACAACCAACTAGAGCCCTGGGTGGAGTTGGCCCAGATTTTGGGAAAAGGCTGTTTCAATGCCTTGTTCTTGGCCGACGTCATAGGTCTATACGACACCTATCACGGAGGCCCTGAAATCTCTATAAAGGAAGGGATGCAAGTACCTGCCAACGACCCTGCCCTCCTAGTGTCCGCCATGGCCCACGCCACCGAGCATCTGGGCCTGGCTTTCACCAGCTCGGTTTTCCAGTCCCATCCCTTCACCTTCCCCCGGCAGATGTCCACATTGGACCATTTAACCCGAGGCCGTGTCGCGTGGAACGTCGTGACATCCTACCTGCCCAACGCCGTGGCTAATTTCGGCTACGAGCGATTGCCCTCGCACGACGAAAGATATGGGCTGTCCGACGAGTACATGGACGTAGTCTACAAGCTTTGGGAGGGCAGCTGGGAGGACGACGCTGTGCTCCGGGACACCGCGCGGGGAATCTACGCTGATCCAGACAAGGTTCACCCCATCAACCACACCGGTAAACATTTCACAGTTGCCGGGCCCCATCTTTCCGAACCATCACCTCAACGGACCCCCCTGCTGTTTCAGGCGGGCTCATCAACCAGGGGTCGAAGGTTTGCGGCAACCCACGCCGAATGTGTTTTCATCGTCGAATCGCGGACTAACCTGCGGCGGGCCGCCAGCGTTATTTCCGATATTCGTGCCCAAGCCGCCCGCCTGGGCCGTCGCTCTGATGACATTCGGTTCTTCCAAGGGATATCCCCGGTAGTCGGAGGGACCGAGGCAGAAGCGAAAGCCAAAAAGGCAGAGTACTTGGAGGAGTTCAGCACCGAAGGGGCCTTTGCCCACTTAAGCGGCACCGTAAGAGTGGACCTAGCCGCCATTGATTTGGACCAGCCATTGGGAACGATTAACACCGACGCCATGAGGGGTTTTGTGAAAAGTCTTATCGAGTCCGCACCCGACAAGACCCAGACCTTTCGGGATCTGACCAGGACCCGGCTGGCCGGCCAGTTCCTGACGGGAACCCCGGAGCAGATAGCAGACGCTCTGCAAGAGTGGCAGGAAGCCGGAGTGGACGGGTTCAACCTGACCTACTCGGTGACACCGGGAACCTTTGTGGATTTCATCGATGGCGTGGTACCCGTGCTCCAGGCACGAGATCTCATGCAAAAGGAATATTCGCCGGGATCCCTCAGGCAGAAGATCTTCGGATTTCCCCGGTTGCCCGAACGCCACCCGGCCGCCGCATATCGGCGAAGCTGAAAACGGACTAGGAGGGGAATGTCATGGACTACGGGATAGGAATCCCTTCTTACATAGACGCATGGAGGGAAGTGCGGGCCGCGGAGGAGGCGGGCTTCACCCACGCCTGGTTTTACGACTCCCAACTGATCTACAGCGACGTCTATGCCACAATGGCGTTAGCCGCCCAGAACACCAGCCGGATCAAGCTGGGGACCCTGGTGGCCATACCCAGCAACCGAATTGCCCCGGTGACGGCGTCGGCCATCGCCACGATTAACAAGTTGGCTCCCGGTCGCGTAATCCTGGCGATGGGCACAGGTTACACTGGCCGTAATACCATGGGTCTCCCTCAAATTACCATCAACCAGCTGCGCGACTATACCCGGCAAGTCCGGGGTTTGCTGCGGGGAGAAGATGTCTTATTCCGCGAGGGTGATCTGGAACGTTGGGTCCGTTTGATCCATGCCGACCTGGAGGGTTTCATCAACATCAAAGATCCGATTCCAGTGTACATCGCGGCCAACGGGCCGAGAGGGCAGCAAGTGACGGGTGAGCTAGCTGATGGTTGGGTGACGACCCTGCGGGTACGACGTAGTCTCGAGCCAGAAATTGCCAGGATATGTGATGCTGCCAGACAATCAGGCCGCAGTACGGAAAAACCGTACACGGTGGCGTTGGAATTCGGGTGCGTGTTGCGGGAGGGAGAGTCTTTGAATTCTGACCGAGTGATGGCCCGGGTGGGTCCCAGCATAATGCCTGGGTTACACGCACAATGGGAGGCCGCCTTCGGCCTAGGAGCCAACCTTGGCATGCGGCCGGACCCCGAGATGACCGACGCCTTTAACACTTATATCCAGGAGTACGCTGAGTCTACAGGCACGGCTTCAGACCGTCTTTATCTGGACGCCCACCGTGGGCACATGGTGTTCTTGAAGCCTGATGAAGCTCAGTTCGTTACCCAGGAGGCTATCGGGAGAACTCTGACTGGGACAGGACCAGAAATAATCGACAAGCTGGAGAGCATGGAAGCCAACGGGGTAGACAGCGTGGCCATATCAGTTACTGATCCCCAAGGGGCCCGCGACCTCATCGAGGACTTTGGCCGGGAGGTAATCGCCAAGAGGGGATAATGGGGCGATGCCGAGCGTTCGAATCTTCATTGAAGGCGCCCAGGTAATGGCAGATTTAACGATGGTTTTGATTGCCGGGCCAGGAGAACTCTGCGTTATTACTCGCCACGCCGTCTCCTAGGACCTCCGATCAGGAATGCCCTAGTACTTGCAATTCTAGGGCGCTTCAAGACGCTAACTAGTCTTATAACTCCCGGTTGCGCGGAACTGCTTTTGTACAGCAGTCACATTCTCGGTCGCTTTTCAGCCGCCTTTTTCTCGGATACTTGTAACAGCGATGGAGTTAGCGTTTCAGTGCATTTACAATGACACTGGTGAGCGCCTGCGGCGGTACGGTTTCCTTACGTTGTGTTTGTTACCACTCAGGGAGGGGAATTACGGGATAATTAAGTCCCAGCTTATCAAACGCCCCTAGCAAGACCAGGCGAGGTCTAAAAATTAACCTGAACCCGGGTATATAGTTGTTGGGTGATCAACCAACCTGAGTATGAGGTTTTGCAGTTAAATCTTCACTCTAAACTTATTTTGAGGAACGTGAAAAGATGGCAGGCCGCGTAAACCGTCAGATCAGACTCGCTGCCAGACCCGCGAACTTGCCTAGAGAGTCGGATTTCAACCTGGCCGAGGGGCCAATCCTTGAACCGAGTGAGGGAGAAGTCCTGGTTAGAGTGATTTGGTTATCTCTGGACCCTTACCAACGGGGTCGCATGCGGGCCACCCACCCTTATGCTACCCCTATGGAGTTAGGTGAAGTAATCGTTGGGGGTGTGGTGGGAAAGATAGTCCGGTCCCGAACACCTGCTTTCACCGAGGGAGAGGTGGTCGAAGGACCACTGGGCTGGCAGGAATACGCCGTATCCGACGGCAACAATCTACGTAAGGTCGATACGAGTCTTGGCCCTCTTTCCACGGCTCTCGGAGTCTTAGGAATGCCAGGCATGACGGCCTACTTCGGATTTCTGGAGGTTGGCCAGCCCAGAACAGGTGACACGGTAGTCGTCTCTGCCGCTTCCGGCGCTGTTGGCCAGGTCGTGGGTCAAATATCCAAAATCATGGGTTGTCGTACAGTGGGGATAGCCGGCACACCTGAAAAAATCGATTACATAAAACACGATCTGGGTTTTGACGCCGGAATCAACTACAAGACCGAAAACGTCAACGCCGAGTTGGCAGAAGTTTGCCCGTTGGGTGTGGACGTTTATTTTGATAACGTAGGCGGTCCGATCACCGATGCAGTGCTCGACCATATAAACGTGGGAGCTCGAATCTCCATCTGCGGATCGATTTCGCAGTATAACCTAGAGGAGCCAGAACCCGGGCCGCGAAAGATGGGTTTATTGGTAGGCAAACAGGCCCGTGCGGAGGGATTTCTGGTCGGCCAGTTCCGGAATCGTCATGAAGAGGGACGTCAGCGAATAGCAGGCTGGATAAAAGAGGGTCGGATCAAATACAGGGAGGACGTAGTAGATGGAATCGAGAATGCTCCCGGAGCCTTTATAGGTCTGATGCAGGGAGAAAACTTTGGAAAACTACTGGTCAAAGTGTCAGAAGACTAACCAGATTTAACCTCTAGTTATGAAATTGATAGCGCAGTGGAACACTCGCCATGCTGACCTCAGGAGGTTGAATCCCAATTCGGATATAAGTATCTGCTACTTCAGGGGTTCTAATTTTACCGTCCGACCTGTTTAGGCATCGTTCGGCCATACCGCAATCTCGTCAACTGTCACCCAATAGGCCGGATTTCCATGAATTTCTCTCTGTAACCAACACCTAGGTAGGAGTCCCAGAAAAATTAGGAGGAACCCAAACCCTATGAGTGTCGACCAACAGACCTGGCGTCGTCTTGTCCGTACTGGATTAACTGGTCTAGACCCCCAACAAGTTTGTCCCGGATATATCTGCTACTCCCCCTATAATGGCGATGGGAACGGCAGGGGCGTGACCTTCCTTCTGGATATGGAAGGGAATGAAGTGCACCGCTGGCATTTACCCACACCACCGGGATCATGGGGCTATTTGTTGCCCAGCGGCAACCTTTTCTACATGGCAAAGGCTGAACAGACCAACGAAAGACAAATGCCAGCGAGTAATTTTGTCGGGGGCTGGCTATTGGAGGTGGACTGGGACAGCAATGTAGTCTGGCAACACCGAAACCCAGCTCAACACCACGACGCCCGGCGTACCGAGAAAGGTGGAGCGATATTCCTCACCTTGGAGACCATACCTCCGGAACTAGCGACCCGGGTCCAGGGAGGCCAGGCAGGGGACGGGATGGAGGCGGACCACGAGGGAGGCGAGGAAGCCACTGCGCATATGTGGGCTGACCACCTGATCGAGGTAGACGTGGACGGCAACCAGGTCTGGGATTGGCACGCCTACGAACATCTGGACCTGGAAACCGACATCATCACACCGGGAGAACCGAGACACGAATGGAGCCATGGAAATACTATCGTCCCTTTAGAAGGCGATCGGGTGTTGGTAAGCTTCCGGAATATCTCAACGGTGATGATTATCGATAAAGCCTCTGGCAACATCACCTGGAAAGTGGGTTGGGACGTGATATCCCGCCAGCATGACCCTAGCCTGCTCCCCAACGGTAACATTCTGATCTTCGACAATGGGGAACGACGTAAGGATGACGTGAGGATATTTTCAAGGGTGATAGAACTGGACCCGAACACCAATCAAATCGTCTGGGAGTATCGGGACAATCCCTATTTCAACTTCTATAGCAGCCGGATTTCCGGGGCCCGGCGCCTGCCCAACGGCAATACCCTGATCACCGACGGCATGTCCGGACGGATGTTTCAGGTCACTCCGTCAGGGGAGGTCGTTTGGGAATATGTTAATCCTTATTTTGCCAAAGACACCAATGGCATTGAGGATAACCGTGTCTTTCGCTCAACATGGTACATGCCTGGGGAGATACCTCAGTTACAGTAGCCGACTAAACCCACTGAATAAGTCCAATGCCGCTGTCACCGAGGTATGTTCCATGCCAACAAATAGGAGCCTCACGGCCCGGCGTAATCCTCGGGGCCGGTACAAGAGCGTCAAGCAGATAGTCGGGCAGAATAACCCTCGGACGGGTGCCCCTCATCCGAAAGGCCAGAATCCCGAAGGAACCGACGCGACTTTACTCGCTATGGAGCTTGCCGGTACTGTAGCGGCCCGTGACCTCCTGGCGGGCACCCGGACCCGCGGCGGCGACGGGTACGCTTACACCGTGGTAAACCGGCAGGTAAACGGTAATAGAAGCCCCCTCGACGAGGGGGCTTTTCTTGTCCACCCCCCCACCCCCATGCGGCTTGGGGGGGGGGGCTTTCAGGGCTGTCGGCCCGTAAGCACGGGATCCGGCCTTCGGTGATTCCTGAAGACAAACCCCGAAATTCTATCCAATTTTTTTGGGGCTTTAAGAAGCCTTGGGGTTCCGAAAGTTGGTCCGTTATGGGAATGGTTGCAGGGTGCATTTGGGGAGCATCTTCGGAACCTCCATGGTCATTATTCGGTGGCCCGATCAGACCAGGCCCATCCCGGGAGACTTTCCAATCTTCATACCCGATAGTCGCTGGACTTTGCTTTCCGCTTGCACTGGTATTCTACCCATTTGGCTAATTTCTCCTCTGGATCACTCTAGAATAGCTGCTGACGCTAATCGGGGTGGGCGGGCGATAAAGGCGGCGAAACTTCCCAGAGCGAAGGCCAATACGAACACCGAAAATGCTAAGACGTAGTCGCTCTGAAGGTCGAATAGCAGACCCGCTAAGACCGGTCCCCCCGAACCCGATACGAACTTGAAGGGGAAGAGTATGCCCCGTATGGCTCCCTGGGCGTCCCTACCAAAGTAATCGGACCATGCCAGACTGCTGACAAAGGACTGAGCTCCCCGGGTCAGCCCGTATACGGTGGCGAAAGCAAACAGACCTATCGGAGAGGATGATCCGATCAAGATGACGATTCCCAGCCCGCCTCCGGCGTAACACAGAGCGAGGCAATACCGGACCGGTAAATGCTCGGCTACGAAACCCCACAAGGGTTTGGCCAAGGTCTGAAGCAAATAGAGATATGTGATGGCGCTGGCCGCTAGGCTGATGGACATGCCTTTATCGGTGATATAGGAAAACATGTGCAGGTTTATACCAAATATCGCCAAGGATGCCAGGTTGGTGCTGGCGGCCAACAACCAGAAAGACGGGGTGCGGATAGCTTCGTTTCTGGTGAGAGAGACTTCTGTCGACGGCGGCGCCTTTTCGTGTTCCCCTTGGGCGGTCAAGCCGTCAGGGACTAATCCATAGTCCTCGGGTCTGCGCCGCATGAGCGGAGCCGCTATCATCGTTAGAATTACGATACACACGGCCACCGCGACCCAGGCTTCCCGCCAGCCCATCTGTACGATGATGAAAACCAAGGGTATGGGCAAAGCGATCCCCGCCGATGACATCCCCATGGTCGTAAGCGCAATAGCCCTGCCCCGGCGGCGCACGAACCATTTGGACACGGTGGAGTCAGCAGTCAAGTCGCCTAACGCCACCGCCCCCAAGGCTAGGATCACGCCGTAGGCCAAGAATAGCTGCCAGGGACTGTGGATCAGCGCAAGAAACCCCGCGCCTGTGGCCAAAGAAAGCCCGCCCAAGAAGACGAAGCTCCGAGGACCGCGCTTGTCCACCGAGTGGCCCATGAATGGCCCCACCAAAGCCGCCGTTGCTCGCGCAAGGACGGTGGCGCTGGCCAGCAAACCACGCCCCCAGCCCAGGGATTCCGCCATGAAGGGGAAGAAGATGCCGAAGGCAACGACCATCGTCCCGTAGCTCAGGAAGTGGGAAACAAAGGCTCCCACCACGACGGCCCAGCCATACAAACTTTTGTTATTCAGATGCAAACTTTCTTAGCGCTTGGATGGAATCTGGCATTATCAGCAGCACCGCCGAACAAACATGCTTCCGGAAGGTCGTTGCCCCTTCCTTCAGGTTAGCCATTGTGTCATTTACAGGTTGATCGAAGCAACCGGTGGTCCGGGTAGCAGACAGACTGAAGGCGGTGGAAATCCTGCTGGACCGAGGTTGGGGCAAAGCGCCACAGCAATTGGATGTGTCCAGCGCCGACGGCGGCCCCGTTTGGAGCGAGGTGTTCAAGACCTGGAGCACCGACGACCTTAGGGCAGCGCTCCGGCTACTGGAGGGCAACGTCGACGGAGGTCAAGCCGAGCCACTGGATTAGCATCTGAGCGACAGGTACCCCAGGGAAGGCATGGAGGTGGGGTATTTGTAGGCCCGTAAGCACGGAATCGAACTCCCCGAGATCCCAAAACCCATCCGCGAAAACACTATAAAATTTCTCACTTTTTAGGGACTCTGGGGCCTCGGGACATGTCCCAGTTTGTCCCACGACTATCCCATAGAAGTAGATTATCAGATAGTCAAATTTCGCAAGCCTGGCAGTTTTCTTAAGCCGTTTCTTCAGCCCCGTGACCTTTCAGACGCCGCACCAGTTGCGCCCAATGGTTGCCCCAAGCTATGCAGGTCGCGTATATATCTTCCGGAGAGGATTCGCGCAAGGCGATGGGGCCGTAATGGGAAGAATGGGCGTTTCCTTGGATGACCATTCCGTGGTTCAGTAGTATGTGAATCATGCTGAGCAGAGCCAGTTCTGCCCCGCTGCCCGGCCTTCCTCCGCCGGCAAATGCTCCACCTACCTTGCCCGACAATGGCCCGGGATAGTCCTGATACGCAGTGACATCGAACAACCGCTTAATCTGCCAGTCAACGTCCCCGAACCGCACAGGCGTTCCAACGATGACGCCTTGGGCAGCCAGCATCTCATCCCAGGTCACTTCATCGACCGTCCGAACCGCCACGTTGACCCCGCCCTCTATCATCCCTTGCCGGACGGGTTCCACCATGCCGCCTGTCCGTCCGTTCTTGGACGTGTAGATTATCAACAGATTGTGTTCGTAGTTCCCCATTTAGTTGTCCTCCTATCGGATCCAGTTGGTAGGTCTATACGCTGGAATTACTAAATCAAGCGGGGTAGCCAGCTACTGACACCGCCAGCGTGGCTATCGATATGCCTGTTACCAACCGCGCGGGCTTCCCCATGGGCTCAAGGGGTCTGGTGTCGTCCATAGAGGCATTATAAAGGCGGCGAAGGGACAGGGAACCTCTGGGAAACCATCGTGTAGAATACCGTCTATGACCGTTCACACGATAGTTTTACAGGTGTTCTTGTTTACCGCTATCGTTGGCGGCGCCTCGTTAACCAAGTGGAGGCACTGACATGAGATTGTTCCACCAAACCAAAACCCAAGATGCCGAATCAATCTGGAATGATGGTTTTCGGGATTTGGAGGTAATAGTGGACGACGGCTGTGCAGGCGAAAAATTCGTAGGTGTCCGGCTGTTCGATGACCCAATCGGATGGAACCCTAATCCGGACGGTAACAACCTTCTGCTTGCAATCGAAATTCCAGAAGACGCCATAAGTGCGTATGAGTGGGTCACAGGGGTGGAGACTCGCGAATTCTTTGTTCCAGCGTCGGTGGTCAACTCCTATGGCCCGCCGGTAGTGGAAGAAGTAGACCTCTTGGCTGGGCTTTTGGATGGCATTGACCTAACAGGCATTTGATAAATGACCGGTCTACTTCCCCCAATCTCCAGCATCCTTTCTTCTCGCAATCATGTCGTTCACCGGAAGTATCTCTACGTCTCCTCTCCACATCAATTCATTGAATAATAGGACTACCGAATTGTAGTCATCTGCTTCTACCAAGGCATAATATCTATGGCCTGATTGGTATCCCCCTGCGCCTATTACTTTTACATCGTTGTTGCCTTCAACCCATTTGTCCCCTTCGGTTCCAATGGTCGCGCCCTCTGCCCGCATCCTACCCACACAAGTCTCCCAAGAATGTTGAGCCGTTACATGGAAAAGCATATTGTCCTCCGAGAACTGAGAATTGAACTCAGCGGCAATATTAGTTACAAGTCCGGTTGATGTCTACCTCGATCGTAGAACCTCGCAATCCCCGTAATCACATTCCAAAGTTCCTGGCTAAGTTCGGTGTTGCCAAAGAAGAACCCCACGGCCCACGGGAACGGTTTGTCCAAGGATACCGCCAACGCCTCCACCACCATGTGCCTGGAACAAGAAAAGCCCTCTCAAGTGAGGGGGCTTTGTTACCCTTTGACGTTGGGCAAAAAAAGAACGCCTTCACTAGGTTGTGGAAGCGCTTAGCTATACTAGCATGTCCGGACCAGTCTTGTCAATCTTTCGTGCCTAGGAATCAAAAAAGCCTAGGTTGTAGGGATTGATCCCCACTCCACCAGTACTCCTTATGGTCTAGTGGAACTTCCGGGATTGCCCTGTCGTAGGACAGCGTTATAACCCAACTTTGGTAG
>ERZ651768.2378-NODE-2378-length-13098-cov-3.136318_pt1 | contig 13098 bp, 12 predicted proteins | sample MGYA00514754_ERZ651768 | MGnify/ENA metagenome assembly ERZ651768 | reverse complement strand
TATAGATTGTTCGCCAAATGAAGTGTTGATAATAATATTTATTTGTTTCGCTTCAATGGCTTCCACACAATGCGGAGATCCTTCCTTGACTTTATTGATGGCTGAAGCTTTAACCCCATTTTTTCCCAGATAATCAGCAGTGCCCCGTGTCGCGATTAAACGGTAGCCCATTTCCAGAAGTTCTCTGCCAATTGCAACTGTTTTTGGCTTATCAGAGTCCTTAACACTGATAAAAGCAGTACCATCCAGGGGAAGTTTAACCCCGGTCGCCAACTGTGATTTTGCAAAAGCCCGCCCAAAAATAGTATCAATTCCCATGACTTCACCGGTAGATTTCATTTCAGGGCCCAGCAAGACATCCACATCATGAAACTTGTTGAACGGAAAGACAGATTCTTTCACGGCAATATGGGAAAAGGATTTTTCTACGGTAAACCCCAATTCTTTTAAAGTTTTTCCGGCCATGACCCTGGCGGCGATTTTAGCCAAAGGAATCCCGATGGTTTTACTTACAAAAGGAATCGTTCGCGAAGCGCGAGGGTTCACTTCAATGATGTAAACAGTTCCATCCTTAACCGCAAATTGAATATTCATCAGGCCAATGACTTTGAGTTCTCGTGCCAACGCAAAGGTCTGCTTTTTTATTTCATCAATCGTTTCAGATGGAAGAGAAAAGGCGGGCAGGGAACAAGCGCTGTCGCCAGAGTGTATTCCTGCCTCTTCAATATGCTCCATCACTCCGCCAATCACCACATCCTGACCATCAGAAATGGCATCAACATCAATTTCCGTGGCGTCCTCTAGGAAGTCGTCGATCAGGACCGGGTGTTCGGGAGACGCTTGAACCGCATGTTGCATATAGTATTCCAGGCGATCTTGGCTATAAACAATTTCCATTGCCCGGCCTCCCAACACATATGAAGGGCGAACCACTACCGGATAGCCAATTTTCTCAGCGATTTTGCGGGCTTCCTGATAGGAAGCGGCGGTTCCATTAGTAGGTTGACGGAGTTCCAGTTTATCCAAAACTTCTGTGAAAAGTTTTCTGTTCTCGGCGCGATCAATATCAATAGGGCTTGTTCCAATAATGGGGACACCGGCATTCATCAAAGGTATAGCTAGTTTTAATGGAGTCTGTCCTCCAAGTTGCACAATCACACCATCCGGTTTTTCCACCCTTGTGATATTCAGAATATCCTCGAGGGTCAATGGTTCAAAATATAGCCTATCCGAGGTGTCGTAATCCGTGCTTACAGTTTCGGGATTGCAGTTGACCATAATGGTTTCATAGCCATCTTCCTTAAGGGCAAAAGATGCATGAACACAGCAATAGTCAAACTCTATCCCCTGACCGATTCTGTTGGGCCCACCACCCAGAATCATGATTTTTTTTATGGAAGTCACATCGGCTTCGCATTCTTCCTCATACGTGGAATACAAATATGGAGTGAAAGCCTCAAATTCAGCGCCACAGGTATCGACTCTCTTAAAGACGGGATAGATTTCGGCCTTGGCTCGGCGTTGAAACATATCTTTTTCATCACAATTTAGAAGTTCTGCCAGATAGATATCAGAAAATCCTAATTTTTTAGCGTTCAAGAGGGTTTCATCGTCCATGCTGGAAATTCCATCCAACTGCAATAATTTTTGTTCAAAACTGATGAGGGAATGGATATTGTCCAGAAACCAGGGATCAATACCTGTAATTTTATAAATTTGATCAATGGTGATGCCTCTTCGTAATGCAGCGGCAACATGCCAAAGACGGTCCGAAAAAGGCAGGCTCAAAGCGGCTAAAATTTTTTCTTTTTGTTGATCCGGGGATAAACCAACTTTGTTAAGGCTGAATCGAAATTTTTCCTCAAAACCATAAATCCCGGTTTCCATGGACCGGATAGATTTTAGCAAAGCCTCCTTGAAAGTACGGCCAATGGACATTACCTCTCCCACTGATTTCATTTGTGTGGACAAGACAGGTTCCGTTTTTAAAAATTTCTCAAATGTGAAACGCGGAATTTTAACCACACAGTAATCCAGGGTCGGTTCAAAAGAAGCTGGGGTGACCCGTGTAATATCATTCTTAATTTCATCCAGGGAATAGCCAATCGCTAATTTTGCCGCAATCTTCGCAATGGGAAAACCGGTAGCTTTAGATGCCAAAGCGGAACTTCTGGATACTCTGGGATTCATCTCAATGACTATCATCTCTCCGGTCTTTGGATCGATGGCGAACTGGATATTGGAGCCACCCGTCTCAACACCAATTTCACGGATAATGTCGATCGCCGCGTTGCGCATTATTTGATATTCTTTATCAGTAAGAGTTTGAGCGGGAGCAACCGTAATGCTATCTCCGGTATGGATGCCCATAGGGTCCAGGTTTTCTATTGAACAGATTATGACTACATTATCTTTCAAGTCCCGCATCACTTCCAATTCATACTCTTTCCAGCCAATGAGGGACCTTTCGATCAATACCTGGGTGACTGGGCTTTCTTTAAGGCCAAATTCAACGAGTGTTTTGAAATCATCCTTGGTGTAGGCGACACTTCCTCCGGTTCCTCCTAACGTGAAAGAAGGACGAATGATTGCGGGAAAACCTGTTTCCCCAACTATTTTCCAGGCCTCCTCCAAAGATTCGGCATGTCCACTGAATGGAACCTTTTGTCCGATTCGAACCATAGCTTGTTTGAAAAGATTCCGGTCTTCGGCTTTATAGATGGCATTCACACTAGCACCGATTAACTCCACATTAAATTTATCCAGAGTCCCCCTTTCAGCAAGGGCCAGCGCAGTGTTCAAGGCAGTTTGGCCTCCCATCGTGGGAAGCAACGTATCGGGCCTCTCACGCTCAATAATTTTTTCAACTACCTCGGGCGTGACCGGTTCTATATAGGTACGGTCCGCAAACTCAGGATCGGTCATAATGGTTGCGGGATTGCTATTTACCAAAATGATTTCATAGCCTTCTTCTTTTAAGGATTTGCAGGCCTGGGTTCCCGAATAGTCGAATTCGCAAGCCTGACCAATAATTATGGGGCCGGAACCAATAAGAAGAATCTTTTTTATATCGGTTCGTTTGGGCATTAGTTTTTATAAATATCTGATATGTCTATTTGCCGGGAGCGTTCCCACTTCAAATTCATATAAGCCAGTTTATTGATCAATTGTGAAATCAGCCTGCGTCCTTCAATCTTTATTTTTTCCAGTTTCAAAAGATCCATCTCTTTTTCTGTATGCTGGGTAATGGTTTTAATTTTCGCATTGCTTTCTTCCAAACTCAAAAGCTTACCCGCCAATTTATCTCTTTTAGTGCCAAAACCAGTGCGTTCAATTTTGGTTTTAATTTTTTCTATAGAATAAGAATTTTTAAAATATAATTTTTGAGTCTTTAATAATTCTTTTTCAAGTTTATTGAGTTCTTTTTTCCAGGATCTCTGCAGTAAATAGAATTTTTTTGCTTCACCTTTTATATACCGTTGTGTTTCATTGGGATGGAAGCAGAAGTATCCTGTAAAAAAATATTTGTCTTCATAAGGAACAATGCGCCCCTGAAAAATATCATCCTTCCTGAACGCAAGTTTTGAATCTTCCTCTTCAACCTGGTATTTTTCATCCGTGAACAAATCCAAAACCGTTACCGAGTTATCACGAACTTTCTTGATTTCAAAAAGAGCCTGAATATTGTTGGAAATATCTTTGTATGCATCCAGACGATCTAGAGGCCATGAGGAGGAGTTATCTTCAATTATTTTTTCCAGAATAGTGTGGCGGGTTCCTAGGTCAAATTGGTCTAACAGGTACCATTCTAAAAACAAAGCCATCCTCGTATTATAAGATTTGTCATCCTCATAAATTTCCCCGGCCGTTTTCTGATATTCCTTCTTGGCCATCATGATTTGCTCTGAAGCAATATGCTGGGCAACAAATTCAAAGAGTTGCTCCAAAGTTTCTTTTAGCATCAAACTCCCGCTTTCATGAGATTTGTGAATTGCTGGAAAAGATAGCTGGAATCGTGTGGGCCCGGTGAGGCTTCAGGATGATACTGAACCGAAAAAATGGGCCACTCCTTATGGCGAATGCCTTCAACCGTTTGATCATTTAAATTGATGGATGTCACATCTATAGATGGCCCTATAGATTCCTGTGTCACTGCAAACCCGTGATTCTGGGAAGTAATTTCAACTTTTCCTGAATGGGTATCCATTACGGGCTGGTTTCCTCCGTGGTGTCCAAACCTAAGTTTAAATGTTTGTCCATTTAAAGCCAAGACTAGAATTTGGTGCCCTAAACAAATACCAAAAATTGGAATTTTACCCAAGAGAAATTTAATATTTTTAATCGCATACGGTACGCCTTCGGGATCGCCCGGACCATTAGACAAAAATACTCCATCCGGATTTAGAACCAGCACATCTTTAGCCGAGGTGGATGCTGGAACGACGCGAACACGGCAACCCGCACCAACCAGTTTTCTCAATATATTTCTCTTTATTCCAAAGTCATAGGCAACAACGAATAATTTTTTATTCACATCGGATTTAAGGGAAGGCCCCCTGTTGAAAATATCCCATTCTTCTTCCTTCCAGTCATAGGGGGATTGGCAAGTCACTTCTTTCACTAGGTCTTTGCCCTCAAGGCCCGGAGAGTTTTGCGCTTTACGAATCAATTCTTCCGGGTCCCGGGTAATCGTGGACAACACAGCCTGTTGAGCCCCTTTTTCACGAATACGACGTGTTAAGGCACGTGTATCGATTCCCTGAATACCAACGATACCGAATTCTTTTAAAAAATCTTCCAGTTTTCCCCTTGATCTCCAATTACTGGCAATGCCACTCAATTCTTTAATGATAAAACCGGAAAGGTGCGGGCGGTCCGACTCAAAATCCTGAGGATTGATACCATAATTACCAATAAGGGGATAAGTCATCACCACCATTTGACCACAATAGGAAGGATCTGTAATCACTTCCTGATAACCGGACATACTGGTATTGAACACAATTTCCGCATCAACTTCACCCTCGGCTCCAAAATGATTTCCCTCAAAGACTTTTCCGTCGGACAGAGCTAAATATGCTTTCATAAATTTTAAGGGTTCGCTGAGTTTGATAGGTTATCCATATAGGCGGAATAAATAGTTTTGCCTGCTACCAGGGTATGAAGAACTTTTCCTCTTACTTTCCAACCTTTGTAAGGAGAGTTTTTACTGCGGGACTTAAACTTTTCAGGTTCTATAGTGTACTGCGTTTTGGGGTTAAAAATTACAATATCCGCATCTTTTCCAACCCCTAGGGTACCTTTATCCAAATTGAAAAGACGACAGGGTTGGTGGGTGAGAAGATCCACCGCTTTTTGCAAAGTGATCACCTTTTCATCGACCATTTTAAGGGTTAGGGGAAGGGCGGTCTCCAAGCCAACGATTCCAAAACAGGCTTTGCTGAACTCCATTTGTTTGTCGGCGACATCATGGGGAGCATGGTCTGTAGCAATGATATCTATTGTCCCATCTCTCAACCCCTCCTTGATCAATTCCAGGTCCTCATGGGTTCTTAAAGGAGGGCTCATTTTGGCGTTGGTGTCATAATTGCGGCAGGCTTCTTCCGTAAGAGTAAAATGATGCGGAGCCACTTCGCAAGTTACAGGAAGACCTTTAGCCTTGGCTTGGCGAACCAGCTCTACAGCCCCTCCACTGCTTATATGTGCCACGTGAAGCCGTCCACCTGTTTTACGGAGCAAACAGATGTCCCGAAATACCATAATATCTTCCGCTTCAACCGGCATTCCCTTCAAACCCAATTCTGTGGAGATAATGCCTTCGTTCATACAACCTTCACGTGTCAAATCAAGAATTTCGCTGTGCTGTATGCAGGGTAGGCCAAACATTCGGCTGTATTCAAATGCCCTTCGCATCAATTCACTGTCCATAACCGGCCTTCCATCATCAGAATAACCGATACACCCGGCTTCTTTTAATTCGCCCATGTCCGATAAGCTTTCTCCCTTTAACCCTTTAGTGATAGCTCCAATGGGAAAGACATTGACCAAATTGGTTTTCTTTGCTTGGGAGAAAATCAATTCTGTAATCGAGCGGTTATCGTTTACGGGAGAGGTATTGGGCATTACTGCCACGGTGGAAAATCCCCCGGCTGCCGCTGAAGCACTACCGGTTTCTATGGTCTCCTTATATTCATGACCGGGCTCCCGGAAATGCACATGCATATCACAGAAACCGGGAGCGACCACACAATTTTTCGCGTCTATCACAGGAACATCTTTTAATTTACTTCCAGATATTTTCCCCTGGGGCTCAATGGCTTCAATTTTCCTATTGTTGATCAGAATATCAAAGGGGCCATTGAGCTGGTTTGCGGGATCAATAACCTGGCCATTTTTAATTAGGGTTTGCATTATTCTCCCCCAGCAATAAATAAAAAAGGGCCATCCTGATAGCCACCCCGTTGGTGACCTGATTCAAAATAAGAGAACGAGGACCTTCCATCACATCCAGGGCAATTTCAATCCCTCTGTTGACCGGCCCCGGGTGTATGATTAGAACATCATCGCGTGCTTGAGCCAGAGTTTCTGAAGTCAGGCAAAAATAGTTTGAATATTCCCGAAGGCTTGATAGAAGCCCCTGATTTTGCCGTTCCAACTGGATACGAAGAACCATGATCACATCCACATCTTTTATCGTTTCAGTAAGATCGTAACTCACTTCCACACCAAGACGTTCCATTTCAACAGGAATGAGCGGAGGAGGGCCAACAACCCGAACTTTCATGCCCATGGTTTGCATAGCCCTAATATTAGAACGGGCCACTCGGCTATGGTTGATATCGCCAACAATTGCAACTTTAAGTCCTTTCAATTCTCCCTTATGACTGCGAATGGTGAGCAGGTCCAGCAATGCCTGGCTGGGATGTTCATGCGATCCATCTCCTGCGTTGATGATCGGACTTTTCACAAATTGAGACAGGAGTTCGGCCGCTCCGGAACAATGATGTCGAACCACCAATATATCTGGATTCATCGCTTCCAAATTCCGCGCCGTATCTATTAAATTTTCCCCTTTTACAGTGCTACTCGTAGTACCGGATATATTTATCACATCAGCACTCAAACGCTTTCCGGCAATCTCAAATGAAGTCCTTGTACGAGTACTGGGCTCAAAAAACAGGTTAATGATCGTTTTGCCTCTAAGGGCTGGGACCTTTTTAATGGCTCGTGTAGAAATTTCTTTAAAGGAATCCGCAGTATCCAGAATTTGCTGGATATCGTGTTTTGTTAATTCCTTCGTTCCTAAAATATTTTTTGTGGACAGTGCCATCAGTTGGACTGCTCCTGAATAATCACACTGTCTTCACCATCTTCCTCGGCTAATAAAACTTGAACACGTTTGGATTTGGCCGTGGGAATATTTTTGCCCACATAATCAGGTCTGATAGGCAATTCACGGTGGCCCCGGTCAATCAACACTGCCAATTGGACAGATGAGGGGCGTCCGAAATCCATGAGTGCATCAATAGCCGCACGAATGGTTCTTCCGGTAAACAAAACGTCATCACAGAGAACAATATGCTTGCCTTCCAACGCGAAGGGTATCTCCGTTTTTTTTAATTCCGGTTTATGAATTCCGCCTGCCAGATCATCTCTGTAGAGCGTGATATCCAGCACCCCATGGTCTACCGTCACATTCTCTATTTCTTTTATTTTTTCTCTCAACCTTTGGGATAGCACCACACCACGGGTTCGAATTCCCACCAGGGCTATATTCCCGGCACCATGATTACGTTCCAGGATTTCATGGGATATGCGGCTGACCGCACGGGAAATATCTTGTGAGTTTAGAAGTGTTGAACTCATAAATTGAAATAGGCAAAAAAAAACCTCCTCAAGGCAAAACCAAGCCTAAACAGGAGGTAATAAAATATCTTTTACGCAAAACATCAATTTTACCCTTGATAGCCTCACAGGACTATTTTAAAGAGTTACATGAATTTAACTATACTGAGTTCCAGTGGGAAAGTCAAGCTAGATGCTGAGTATTAATTGGGGTTATTTATGGTTTAGCAGATGGGTTTTAAGTATTAATGTTTTCGATATTAATCATTTCTCAATTCCCACAAATGAGGATAGGATCAATAAAGTGCATGCAAAACATTGAATTTGCTGGCACAAGCTTGCTTCCAATGGGGGATTATCATAAAAACTTGAAGGATTACACCAAGGCTATTGAAAAGTACGAGCGCGGCCTACCAAAGGTAAGAAAATTTGCAGACCTTCCCGTTGAGTACTCTTTATTGGAAAAACTTGGAAACACCTATTTGGAAATAGGTGGGTAGGAGAAATCCCAAATCTGTTTTCGACATGCCCGCACCCTTGGAAAAAGGAATGCAGACCCATTTATGGAAGCAAAAGCCATGTGGAACCTATCCATAACATGCCAGAAATCAGGAGATTTCACCGATGCCTTAAACAATGCAGAATTGGCCAGCCAGATCTGTTCGGGAGCACAAAATAACGATAATATTGAAAAGCTGGCCGAGGGAGTTAAAGAATGGATGATAAAAAGAGTTGAGGACGAAATCAAAGGCAGTGGTTTGTAGGGTTCCAGTTATTTTGCCTTAACTTTTTTCCAACTTAAGGTCACGTTACCTTTACGAATTTTAACCTGGCAACCCAGACGCATGCCTTCTTCCAAATCTTCGGGCAACAAATAATCCCTTTCCTCTTCTGTAATTCGGGATATGTTTTCCCTTCCTTCCACCACTGTAACCTCGCAAACCCCACAGGTTCCTTCTGTGCAACCAAAAGACAATGAAACCTCAACCTCGTCACAAAAATCTATAAGGGGAGTCCCATCCTCCACTTCATGGGTTACATCATCTGTTTTAAAGTAAACACTTGCCACAAACGACTCCATAAAACAACAATATTTAAAAAGATGCTTAACATCCTTTATTGGATTCGCCTATCTTAAAGAAAAGCGGATTTTTTTATGCAGATCAAATACCAGTATCCCGCAAAAACTGAATATGTGGAATTTGCTCTTCCGTTAAATCTTTGGGAATATTGATCATTATCCGGACCAGTTGGTCGCCACGAGTTCCCGATGAAAATTTAATGCCCACCTCTTTCAATCTCAGTTTACTATTATTTTGGGTTCCAGGAGGAACCTTGACGGACTTGATACCGTTCAAAGTTTCAACCTCTATCGATGTTCCCAAAAGTGCTTGGGTCAATTTTATTTTCACCTCCACCACTACATCCCGGCCTTCTCGTCGGAAAAGAGGATGCGGGAGCACATTTATTAGAAGATGGAGATCACCACGACGGTTCCTCGTAGGGGACATTTGGCCCTTACCCTGTAGGCGGAGAACTTTCCCATGGGTAATCCCAGAGGGTATTTTTATATTTATTTCCTCAAGAACTCCATTTCTGGAAATGGAAAGGGTGCGTTGACAACCCAATGCTGCTTCCTCAAAATTGATAGAGAGTTCCTTTTTCAAAGGAGCAATTGGGGATTCGCGTTGAGAAGGCCTCCCTTGAGAAAATGGGTTGCTAAATCCACCTCCACCGAAAGGACTCCCCTGGCCTTGAAAGGGATTTCCTCCACCGCCACCAAAACCAAAGCCCCTAAGAATTTCATTGATATCAAAGTCGCGAAAAATGTCTTCCTGGGAAAACTTTTGGTGAAATCCTTCAGAGCCAAACTGGTCGTACTGGCCTCGTTTCTTTTTGTCGCTAAGCACTGCGTATGCTTCGCTGACCTTTTTGAACTTTTCCTCCGCCTTGCTATCACCAGCATTTCGGTCGGGATGGTATTGCATGGCTAATTTGCGATAAGCCTTTTTAATATCTTCGTCAGAAGCTCCTTTATTGAGCCCTAGAACGGAATAGTAGTTTTTCATTTCTCTAATAAGTTGATAAATAAGGGGTAATTAGATAAACTGTAGCTGGATTAAATATAAATTATTATATAACGTTGAGCGATGAAAAGTGCAGAGAAAAATATTTTCATTTTTTTTATAGTCGGCATTTTGGCTGCTTGCGGTGGGTATCTGCCGGAAGAAAAGACCCATTGGCCCGTAAATCCAGCGGAAATGCATTCCTGGCAACCGCCTGATGAAACAATTTTGTCTGCAAGAAGGGCCAACCAATTGCGGCTTGACGGCCTGACCGAGGAAATTGAGATTCTCTTCGTAAACCATGCCACCTTGTCCCGTCAGGAACTCGCCATGTTTGAATCCATGCTCCAAATTGATCCTAAAATTAACGAGATGGATTCTACATATAACCGGCGTATCGAATCGGAGCGAGAACGGAAAAAGAGAATGAAGAAGGATCTCGAAATGTCAAAAGCGGGTTTTTTAGATGCGGAAGCAAGGTTGAAAGAAATAATGGCAACTAAACCTCCCATAATTTTTTCCATTTCTGACTATAATTCAGCCATGAAAAGCTTTCGCAATGGGCAATTCAAGAAAAGCCTGCAATTATTTTTCAAACTTACCAAACAAAAGCCTCCTTTATTTTTGCAGGACAATATCCAATTTGGTATGGGATCCGCGTATTTTCGGTTAAAAAATTATCCCAAAGCCATGAAACATTTCCAAATAATACTAGATGATTATGCCCAAGGCGATAAAAGATTTATTTCTTATTTCATGCTGGGAGTCATTCATAATCTTCAGGGAGAAAAAAGCCGCGCTGTTTTTTTTCTTGACGAGGCCCTTGGAAAAAATCCCCCTAAAAAAATGCGAAGTATGATCAATCATTTAATTGACATTATTAACGATGAGCCCGCCCATGCCTCTGGTTGATTCTCTCGCCATTGATTTAGATGTTGAAGAATGGGTGTTGGGCCCTTCCACTAATATCAGTAATGAACTTGGAAAGCCAATACTTATAAAAGTATTTCAGGTCAATTGCCCTGGTTGTTTTACCCATGGAATTCCTGAGATTCTAGAAATTAGGAATAAATTTATTGATTCTCCTCTTTTAATCTGGGGGCTGGCCACCGCTTTCGAAGATTTTCAACTCAATAATTTGGAAAATTTAAAAAAACTGATTGATTCAGGGGAGGTGGTGGGAGAAACTCTGGAGGTTTTAAGCGCCAAGGGCCTGCTTAATAACAACCGCCTGGATTATTCTATAACCTTCCCGGTAGCCTTGGACAATGTGGTTCCTTATCATCCTTCTGATTATTTATTGGCGGCTCAAAATTTTATTAAAAAAGATTTCCCTCAATTTGACTCTTTTCCAATAAAAAACCAGAAACTCATTTCGGATCAGGTCATGACCTATTTGAAACAGAAAAAGTTTGAGGCAAAAACTTTTGAGACCTATCAACTCAAAGGAACCCCATCAACTCTGCTGATTGATAAAAATGGGATTCTCCGAGGAAAATGGTTCGGTTCTGGTTATGGTTTGGAGAGCGAAGTGGAAAAGCTGTTATCTTAGTTTACTCCCCACATACCCATTTGCATGGAAATTGCTCTCATTACAAAGAGCTGCGATGCCTTGAAATAGGTCTACCTCCCGATTTCTTATGAAAAAACCAATGCGACAAGCGGGGAGTTGGCCCTTGATGAGGCCCATTCTCTTTTTCGTTTGGTGGCGTGTCAATATTTTATATGAAAATCTGGATTTGTTGTTTTTATTTTTCTTGATTGTGTTTAAGGTCCTCAATCATACTTTGCAAGCTTCCTGCCATTTTCGAAAGATTCGAGGCCGCTATTTGAGTGTCGCCGGCACCCGTGACCTTCCCCCGAAACCTGATCCAGTTGTGATGTTAAGATTTGGGTCAAAAACCTGTTGATTGTGGGGGGTAAAATGACCAGGAGGCCGGTTCATTCTTGCCGATTTATTTCTAAAAAATAATCGCACAGAACCTCTGGATGCCTCCCTGTTTTCATTAACGATGTTGCTATTCGCAGCTACGGGAAGAACTTATACCTTCGAGGAAACCGAAAAACTCCTGAAGAAAAATGGATTTGGAAAATTCACGCACTGTGAATTGGGGCAGGGGAGTAGTGTAATCGAAACGGTAAAAATCTAATCCCCATCACTGGGATAGGGCTTTTTCAAAATTAACCATGAGATAGTCCACGGATCCCACCAATACATCAAAAAACTTGAGATCCCGCTCAAACTCTTCATCCAATAAACTACAATCCTCGGACAATTCCTTTTTTCTCAAGATCTGACAATTCGAACGATACCAATCTAAAAATCCTGCAAAATCATATCCCTGAAGTAATAAAGCCGTCTCTTTATGTTCCAGGATATTTTCATAAAGAATATCCATCTCATTAATGAATAGCTGCTTGCCTTCGGGATTATGGGTCCTTGGATCCAAATACTTCAATTCGAGAGCATTTAGTTTCCCAGAAATATCTTTCAATAGTTGAATTTGCCTCAATACAGAATCCTGTAAAGATTTAAAGGAGTTTCTTTCATTTAGATGAGGGGCTTTCAATGGATTCTGTTTATTCTTAATCAATTTCCTGCAATAAATATGAAGAGATTCTCTTAATGATATATTTATTACTCCCTCTATGGGGACACCTCCCTCGGTTGAATTGATAACGTGTTTAGAACCCTCAAAGTTTTTTGAGAATATATGGTTGTAACTTTCCATAGCGAAAGTGCTGGCAACGCGTTTTCCAAAAAGGTCCATGCCATGTGTTAAATTCGGACCAAAATTTAAATATTTCATATGATCCCAATATGAACGCGGATTCAATCGGCCTACCTTATCCATATGTTCATCATGATAAAAAGAATGAAGGCAGTGCAGACGTTGTTGGCAAAAAGACAGATCTTGGCCAACCAAAATGATTGGAGAACATGCTAAAAATTGAGAAAATTTTACAGCGGAGTGGGCTACAGAAGATATTTTTCCCAGATTTCCTTTTTCTTCTGTGTGCTTTTTGAACCACGCGGCAAGATATACTTCCGAATCAAATGCTATTCGGCGTTGAGGAAATGCTTTAGGAATGGCATTCGGAACGGCCGGATTGTAAGCCAGCAATAAGTCACTTGTATCGGTTATGAAATCAAAGAAATTTATAGTTAACTCATCGGGATCTATGG
>ERZ651768.2376-NODE-2376-length-13099-cov-3.982184_pt1 | contig 13099 bp, 14 predicted proteins | sample MGYA00514754_ERZ651768 | MGnify/ENA metagenome assembly ERZ651768 | reverse complement strand
AAAAAGAATTATAATCTTGCTATAATGTATAGCTCTGAAAAAATTCACACACTAGCTAATGAGCTTAATTGTGTTTGTCTAAAGGGGTCTGTTATAAACCCAGATGATCTAGAGAAGGCGGTGCAATTAGCATTAAGCTCGTATGGTAGCCTTGATTCAGTTGTTAATAACACTGGTCATGCACCAAAAGGAGATCTATTAGACATTAGTGACAAAGAATGGTTCACTGCTATTGATATCCTTTTAATGAATGTTATTCGCATTTCTAGGTTTATCGTCCCTATTATGAAAGGTAATAAGGGTGGATCAATAGTAAATATTTCTGCATTTGGTGCAGAAAATCCAAGCCTACAGTTTCCAACTTCTTCCGTAGTAAGATCCGCGCTTACATCTTATACTCAATTATTTGCCAGGAGATATGGACGTTATAATATCAGAATGAACAATTTATTACCTGGTTTTGTAGACAGCTATCCAGTTACTGACGAAATTCGAGATTCCATTTCTCTAGGTAGGGAGGCATCAGTAAATGAAATAGCAAATGGTGTGTTATTTTTATTATCAGAAGATTCCAGTTATATAACTGGCCAGAACCTTGTGATGGACGGTTCGATGGTAGTTTCAAAGTGATTTATTTATTGACACTAAAAAGAATCTTTTTCGTTCAACTTTTAACCTTACCACTAGCGTTTATTTTATGTAATCAAAAAACATGTGATTATTGTAACAAAGAGCTAGCGGGCCAATACATCATTCACAAGAACAATAATTATCATCATCATTGTTATGATAAACATATCCAGATATATTGCGACCAGTGTGGTTTAAAGATTGATGGTTCATATGATTCTTCAAACGGGAAAAATTACCATAAAAGCTGTTACCAAAAACATATACAAAAGAGATGTGATGAGTGCGGTGATCTGATAAATGGCATCTATAATATTAAAAATGGAAAAGAATATCATGAGAGCTGCTATGTAGAGTATATACTTCCTAAATGCGATATATGTAAATATCCAGTGGAGGATACATATATAAAAGACTTTTGGGGTAATTTTTATCATGAATATCATACAAAAAAAATGCCAGAGTGTGATAACTGTAATCGTCTTATTTGTGATCCTTTAACAGGTGGGGGATATTCAGTAAATAGCCAGCGTTACATATGCAATATCTGTAAACCAGATGTGATAACAAAGAAGTTTGAGATTGAACCAAACTTAAGAGAAGTGCTTGTTATACTTAATTCTGTAGGCATAGATAATCTGCCAAATAGGATACCGATTACTTTGGTAGATAGTAAGGATGAGTTAATTCGCTTATCTGGTAATAGACTAGGAAATATCCAAGGATATACAAATTATGAGGTTAGTACACTTGAAGGGAAAATTATTGATCAAGACTATCATATTTATATTTTATCAAACCTACACAGAATAATCTTTAACGCTGTCCTTGCGCATGAACTGCTCCATGTTTATCTGTTTCAACACCATTTAGTCCTTGAATCAGATGTGAGAGAAGGTTTCTGTAATCTGGGTTCAAACATTGTCTACGATCATTATGGCTCAAAGTTGGGCGAATATAGAATTATAAGTATGGAGGAGAGTTCAGATCCTGATTATGGTCTAGGTTTTAAAAAAATGAAGTCTATCTTAGATCAGATTGGTTGGGGAAGATTATTAAGGAAGCTTGATAGGCTATAAATAATTTTTATAATCATAAAAATATATAGAAAATCAGCTTTCGTTTAAACTGACTATTTAATTATTATAAAACTTTAGATTTAACAATGAATATCAATCCATATATGTTTAGAGAGTATGATATAAGAGGAAAAGTTGTAGAAGATTTTCCTCCAGAGGTAGTGGTACTTATTGGTAGATCATTTGGTACGCTGGTTAAAAGATCTGGCGGCAGAGAGGTCGCAATAAGTGGGGACATAAGGCTCACAACACCAGATTTGATAAACTATTTTAAAGAAGGTGTCTTATCTACTGGTGTCGATGTAATAAACATAGGCATAGTACCTACACCGGTGAACTACTATAGTCTTTATAAGCTTGAAGTGGCAGGGGCGGTGCAAATAACTGGCAGCCATAATCCGCCCGAGTTTAACGGGTTCAAACTTTCACTTCATAAAAAACCTGTGTATGGCAAACAGATAAAGTTGATGAAGAAGTTCATAGACAAACTAGATTTTGATGCCGGTGAAGGTTCAGAAACTAGATATAAAATTCTGCCAGACTATAATGCAATGATCGCTAATAAAATTAGTATTGAGAAACCGATTAAGGTTGTAATGGACTGTGGTAATGCAGCTGCAGCTATTAATGCGCCAACTATCTTTAATAATCTGGGTGTAGAGCTTACTGAACTTTACTGTGAACCAGATGGCTCTTTTCCTAATCATCATCCAGATCCGACCGTTGAAGAGAATTTATTAGATCTCATACAAATAATGAAAAGTGGCCAATATGATGTAGGGATTGCGTTTGATGGAGATGCAGATAGACTAGGTGTGATCGATGAGACCGGCGATATAATTTGGGCAGACCAGTTAATCGCAATTCTTTTACCTGAAGTAATCAAGCCTGGTGATGAGATTATTTTTGATGTCAAGTGCTCTCAGGCGCTGGAGGATATGATAAAAAAATATAAAGGGAAACCTGTAATGTGGAAGACTGGTCACTCATTAATAAAAGATAAAATGGCAGAATTAAATTGTAAGCTGGGAGGTGAAATGAGTGGACATATTTTTTTTGCAGATGACTATTATGGATATGATGATGCTATTTATGTTGCTGCAAGGTTGATCCAACTATTATCGAAAACAGATAAAAAATTATCAGAATTGAAGTCTGAGATCCCTGTATACTATTCTACTCCTGAGATTCGATTAGAGGCAGAATCGGATGAGGAAAAATTTATTATTTCAAAATTGGCTGTGGACTATTTTACAAAGCATAACAATTGTATCACAGTTGATGGTGTCCGAATTATATATGAAAACGGATGGGGCTTAGTTAGAGCCTCCAATACTCAGCCAGTGATAGTTTGTAGGTTCGAAGCTAACACTATAGATAATATGAATCAGATAAAGAAAACGGTTCTAGATAAATTACAAGAATTTGGGACTCTTCAAATTAGTGAACATTGATGGCTGATATTCGGGCATTAATTAAGTTTATAAAAAAAGAGTTTAATCATTCATTAAAGTCATTTCCTTTACCAAAACATCCAGAATATCTTTATGACCCTATTAGATTTGCTCTAAAAGGAAAGGGAAAAAGATTCAGACCTACACTAGTTCACTTATCTGGGAGGGAGTTTAACACAGATCCAGATACTATAATGAAGGTCTCGCTGGCAGTTGAATTGCTTCATTGTTTCACACTAATACATGATGATATTATGGACAATGACGATGTTAGGAGAAATATGCCGACATTATATAAAAAGTATGATATTTCATCTGCAATACTGGCGGGAGATGGAATTTTTACTATTAGCCAACTAGTTCTAAATAGCATAGGAGAAGAACAGAAAATAATTCTACAGCTTTTTAATGAAACAGTTTTAGAGATCTGTGAAGGACAAGCTTTAGATAAATATTTTGAAAGTAAAAGAGATATTTCCTTAAAACAGTATATTGAGATGGTAGAAAAGAAAACAGGCGCTCTATTAGGTGCTTGTTGTTTTCTTCCAGCAGTTTTGGCAGGAAAGTCAAATAATATTATTGATGGACTCAAAAAAGTTGGTAAAAAGGTTGGAATCGCTTTCCAGATTCAAGATGATCTTTTAGAAGTATTTGGTGAGGAAAATATCATGGGCAAGAGCTTAGGAAGTGATATTTTCTCAAATAAAAAAACTGTTATCGCAATTGAAGCAAAAAATAGTTTTAAATCTGATTGGGAGAAGATTATAGGACAGTTTGATGGAAAAAATTTAGTTGATATTCGTAATTTTCTGATAGAAAGAAAGTTAAAAGATAAAGTCGAAAATTTAGCGGAGAGCTATTTTAATTCTGCATATAATACATTATTAAGTCTCGGTCTAGATAAGAAAAGTGATCTATATAAATTTTTAAAAATAATACAAGGAAGAAATTCATGATCGATAAGATTGACAAAGATAATATGTACCAATCGATATGGGACTTTCCTGAAAATATGGAAGATGCAATTAAACTTGGTGATAGTATTAGTATCAACAATGATTATTCTAATATAAATAAAATTATAGTAGCTGGTATGGGTGGCTCGGCAATAGGTGGAGATGTTACTTATGCTCTTGCAAATGATGAAATTAGAGTCCCTTACTTTGTTATAAGAGGTTATGATATTCCCAGATGGGTTGATAGTTCAACTCTGGTTATTTGTTCATCATATTCGGGAAATACAGAAGAAACGATTGATGTTTTAGAAAAAGCAGTAAGCCAAGGTGCTAAGATATGTGCAATTACAACAGGTGGAAAGCTTCAGAATATTTGTGAAAAATATAATTATGATGTTGTTATTATTCCATCCGGGTTGCAACCTAGGGCCGCATTATCTTTTTCTTTTATTCCTTTATTATTTATTTTATCTAAATTAAATATTATTTCAACCGATTTTAAGTCATGGCTTATTTCAGCATCTCAATTAATTAAAAAAAATAGACAGGAATACAGCAATAATAATGATAATAATCCGATATGGGTTTTGGCTAAAAAGATATACAACAGAGTACCAATTATTTACGCAGATTCGGAGAGATTAAAAACTGTCGCAGTACGTTTAAAGGGGCAAATCTGTGAAAACAGTAAAATGCTGGCATATCATAGTGTCTACCCTGAGATGAATCATAATGAGATAGTCGGATGGGAAAACAACACTAACCTTTTTTCTAATTATTTTATTATTTGGTTACTCGATAGTGAGATGAACGAAAGAAATAAGGCTAGACAAAAAATAGTAATGAATATGTTAAGTGAAATATCAATAGATCAATTTAAGCTAGAGGTACTAGGAAATAGTTATAGAGAAAGATTCTTACTGTTGATACATTACGGTGATTGGTTAAGTTACTGGTGTGCTATTCTACATAAAACAGACCCTAGCCCAGTTAGAAATATTATTAAATTAAAAAATAAATTATCAGAGATAGTATGATTCCAGTTAATGTCGAAAAAATTTCCTATCATCCATCAAGTCGCAGCTATGCGGTATTACTAAAAGAGGACAATGGTGAGAAAGTCTTACCAATATTAGTTGGTTCATTTGAAGCACAGTCAATTGCTCTGGCTCTTGAAGTCGTAGCGACGCCTAGGCCATTGACTCATGATCTAATATGTGAAATTATAAAGGGTATAGATGCAGATTTAATTTCAGTGAATATATCACAGTTGAATGATGGTGTTTATTATGCAAAATTAAAATTAAAAAGTTCAGATTTTGGCACTAAAATAATAGATGCAAGACCTAGTGATGCTATATCTATCGCACTTAGGTTAAATACTCAAATTTATGTTTCTCCTGAAATTATAAAAGAAGCTGGTGTTAATCAGGAAGATGTTATTTCAGAAAATCAATCAATTATACCAAAGCACTCAATTGAAGATTTAGAATTAAAGCTTAAAAAAGCGGTTGAAAAGGAACAATATGAAAAAGCGGCAAAGCTTAGAGATAAAATAAAGGAATTAGAATCTTAAAAAGGCGCATTTAATTGTTCTAAAGCTATTTTTGCTGCTGTCTGTTCGGCTGATTTTTTATCAAGTCCCATCCCAGTTGGAAAGGATCTGTCATCAATTCTGACCTCTATTTCAAATGTTTTCTGATGATCAGGTCCACTTATGTCTTTCACCTTAAAAGTTGGACCGCCAATATCCTTTATGTGGCAATATTCTATCAGTTTACCTTTATAATTTGTAGCCTTCCATGCCTCAGACCTATGTGCCCATATTGTGTCCAGAATCAGATTCCTACATGGTTCTAACCCACCGTCTAAATATATTGCACCAATTATAGCCTCATATAAGTTTGCCTGTTGTTTTTCTGCTATTTTTTCAATATTCATATTTACACTTGATTCAATGTTAATATGATCTAGAAGGTCTAGCATTTTACTTATTTGTGCTAGAAATGATTTTCTAACAAGAGAGGCCCTTCGTTGAGTTAATAGACCTTCGTCACCTTCAGGAAATTCTCTCATAAGTTCTCTACTAATAATGATGTCAATCACTGCGTCACCTAAAAATTCTAGCCTTTCATAGTTTTTTCTTGGCAATGGTGAAATTGATTTATGTGTAAATGCTTGGACCAGATAATCGCGATTATGGAATAGATAATTTATTTTATTTTCAATGGGGGAAAGAGAGTCTGAAGGTTTAAGAATATTTTTTAATTTATATATTAAACTCAATTGTATTTTTTAAAACATAACACGGCATTATGCCCTCCAAATCCAAAAGTATTTGAAAGAGCAGCATTTATATTAGCTTTTACCGCATGATTCGGAGTATAATCAAGCGGGGGGCACTCAGGGTCAGGAGTATTATAATTTATTGTTGGCGGTATAATGCTATTAATAAGAGATTTTACTGTCGCAACAGCTTCAAGACCACCTGCTGCTCCCAGCAAATGACCCGTCATCGATTTTGTCGAACTAATTTTTATATTATTTAAACTGTCTTTAAAAAGGTTACTAATTGCTTTTGATTCATTTTTATCGTTAAAAGGGGTAGACGTTCCATGGGCATTAATGTAATCTATAGTATTAGGATTAATTTCAGAATCTAATATTGCTCTTTCCATCGCCTTGTATGCTCCGAGACCTTCAGGCGCAGGTTGTGTGATATGGAATGCATCATCTGTTGATCCATACCCCGCTAATTCTGCAAGTATAGGTGCTCCCCTATTAAGAGCATGCTCTTCTGATTCAATGACTATCATACCAGCACCTTCACTCAAGATAAAACCATCTCTGTCTGCATCAAAGGGTCTACTTGCGGCTGTTGGATTATCGCAGTTTTGAGATAAAGCTCTCATATTTGCAAATCCAGCAATAGTTAAAGGCGTAATACTGGCTTCTGTTCCTCCAGTCAAAATAATGTCAACGTCACCATAACGAACTAATCTTAGTGCAAGGCCAATAGCATCATTAGACGATGCACAAGCAGATATCACTGTTTGGCTTGGACCTCGAAAACCAAATTTCATTGAAAGGTGGCCACCAGCAATATTGGGTATCATTTTAGCAACAAATTGTGGGGATACTCTTCTAGGACCCTTTTTCATTATAATATCATGCTCATTTTCTAATGTTTGAATGCCTCCGATTCCAGCACCAATTATAACTCCTGCACGATCTAAATTTATATTTTCAAGATCTAATTTTGCAGATTCTATAGCCTCCATTGATGCGACCAATGCATAGATTGAAAAAGGATCAAGTTTACGTAATTCTTTCGGATCTATAAATTTTTCAGCATCAAAATCTTTTAGTTCTCCAGCAATAGTAACCCTATGATTTGAAGCATCAAAATAACTTATTGGTGCAATTCCACTGGTACCAGATTTAATAGCGGACCAAAAAAGGTCAGCTGAATTACCATTGGGAGCTAAAGCTCCCAATCCTGTGATAACAACTTTTTTTAAAGACATTCTGTTACCAATTTAGTTACTTATGCTCTTCTACATATTTTACTGCACTACTTACATTAGTAATCTTTTCAGCATCTTCATCAGGAATCTCAATACCAAATTCCTCTTCAAACTCCATAATAAGTTCAACTGTATCTAAAGAATCTGCACCAAGATCATTTACAAAATGTGCTTCTTTAGTTATAGCAGACTCATCCACTCCAAGTTTATCAATGATTACTTCTTTTATTTTATCAAACGTAGACATGTCGTTTCTCCTATTTATTATTAGTTAATTATTCGACCACCATCAACTGTGATCGTTTGCCCAGTAATATATCCAGCCTCATCAGAGGCTAAGAATATTACGGTGTTAGCGATATCATCAGGTGATCCTATTTTCCCCATTGGAATTTGTGATAAAAGTTTATTCTTTACTTCTTCATTAAGGATATCAGTCATAGAGGTTTCAATCCATCCTGGAGCAATACAGTTGGCTGTGATACCTCTTGAAGCAACCTCTTTTGCAATAGATTTGGTCATGCCGATAAGTCCGGCTTTTGATGCTGCATAGTTTGCTTGACCAGCATTACCTGTTAAACCAACGATCGATGTAATATTTATTATTCTCCCAAACTTATTTTTGATCATATAGCGCATAACCGCCTTTGTACAACTAAATGCGCCTTTTAAATTTGTATTTATAACATCGTCCCAATCCTCATTAGACATTCTCATTAATAATGAATCCCTTGTAATTCCTGCGTTATTAACAAGGATATCTATTTTGTCGTTTTTTTCTATTATTTCTGAAATTATTTTCATGAAGGTATCTGAATCAGATATGTCGCAAGGAAATGAAGATGCTTTTCCATTGTTTTGAGTGATTTCATCTACAATTGATTCTATTGCTTTTTTGTTTCTACTAATACATACAACATGTGCACCAGATTTAGCTAATTCGAATGCAATTATTTTTCCTATTCCTTGCGAAGCACCAGTAACTATCGCAATTTTATTTTTTAGATTAAACTTCATAGTTTAAAATATCTTCATGAGATTGAATACCTTGGGTAGGGATTGTATTGTTAATTTTACGATTTAAACCCTGTAATATTTTACCTGGTCCAACCTCTAAAAATGAATTAAAACCATCCCGAATCATCTTCTCAATTGAGTTATACCAGAGTACCGGGTTCTCCAATTGTCGAATTAAAGAATCTTTTATATCTCTACCTTTTGTTATTGGCTTTGCATCAACATTAGTATATAAAGGAATACTAATATCTGAAATATCGATAGAATCTAACTTAGCGGCAAGCTCTTCTCTAGCTGGCGTCATAAGGGGAGAGTGGAATGCTCCACTAACATTTAATGGGACGGCCATTTTAGCACCGTTATTTTTTGCCGTTCTTATCAAAGCTTCTACTGATTCAATATGTCCAGATACTACTATTTGATTTTCTGTATTATAATTTGCAGCAACTACTAGATTATCAGATGTATTATTCTTAGTACATAAGTTCTCAACTTCCCTGGCAGACATACCTACAATAGCGGCCATTGTTCCTGGATTTGTTTTCCCAGCATTATACATGCTTTCAGACCTAAGCTTAACTAATTCCAGTCCGCTTTCAAAATCATAAGCACCTGAAACTGCCAGGGCACTGTATTCACCTAGGCTATGACCAGCAACACCATTAGTAGAGTAACCATTTTCAATCATAATTTGTCCAATTATCGTACTTACAATAAAAATAGCTGGTTGGGTATATTTAGTTTTATTTAACAATTCTCCAGGGCCATTAAATGAAATTGATTGGATATCTATGTCCAATATATCATTAGCAATAGTATAATATTTTTTACCGAGCTCAGTCTTATCAAATAAATCTTTTCCCATTCCTACTTTTTGAGATGCTTGCCCAGGGAAAAGCCAGCCGTTTTTCATGTTATTGAATTCCATTTAATTAAAATACTTCCCCACGTAAATCCTGAACCGAATGCTGATAGTAAGATGTAGTCGCCATTATTAATTAAATTGTTTTCTACTGCTTCATTAAGTCCAATTGGTATTGTTCCAGCAGTAGTATTTCCAAATCTATCTATATTTATGAGCACTCGTTCTTTGGGGATACCGCAACGTTCGCTAGTTGCATCAATAATACGTTTATTAGCCTGATGAGGAATGAATAGTTTTATGTCATTTCCATCTAGTCCATTTTTTAATAGTATTTCCTCTGAAACATCTGCCATTCTTTTAACCGCAAACTTAAATACTTTTTTCCCATCTTGTTTTATAAAGTGTTCTCTATTAATTAAAGTATCCTTAGAAGCTGGTTTTCTACTTCCACCAGCCATAACTCGAAGACTAGATGCGCCAGAACCATCTGTCCTGAGTATAGAACTGATAATGCCATCATTTGATTCGGAAGGTTCTAGAATTACTCCACCAGCACCATCACCAAATATTACACAGGTTTCTCGATCAGTAAAGTCAAGTATTGATGTCATCGTATCAACACCAATTACCATCACAGTTTTATATGCCCCGGACTCAATTAATTTTGATCCAGTCTCTAATCCATATAAGAATCCACTACATGCTGCACTTAGATCAAATCCCCAGGCATTTTGAGCATTAATATTGTTTTGTACAATCGCTGCGGTAGAGGGAGTAGGATGATCAGGCGTTACAGTACCTACAATTATAACATCTATTTGACTGGGATCAATACCCCTCCTTTTTAAGAGCTTTTTAGCAACATGTGTAGATAAATCAGATGATGCTTCTTCGTCAGAAACTATATGCCTTTGTTTTATTCCAGTTCTATTTTGAATCCATTCATCAGATGTTTGAACCATTTTTTCAATATCATGATTGGTTAATATTTTTTCTGGAACATAGTGTGCCGTGCAAGTGATTGTAGCTTTCATATTTAGATTTTATTTCCGTCAAATTACATCGCTATTAAAAAAACAATAATAATAAAGGAATAGAAATAACTAATTCTTTAATGAATCAAGATGTTGAAATAACAGGACGTCCCTTATAATATCCACAGTTAGGACAAGCCCTATGGGGCATCTTAGTGGAATTACACTGAGGACATGTTGTAGTTGAGACTGTGGTCGATTTATAGTGAGTTCTTCTTTTTCTACTTCTTGCTTTAGACTGTCGTCTTTTTGGCAGTGCCATATTTTCTCCCTAAAACTAATTATCTAATTATTTATGAAACTAATTAATACAAGAACAAACTTTATGATTAAGATTTAAACCACATTTTGAGCATAGACCTTTACAAAGACTTGTACATAATTTTTTTAATGGAATTTCTACAAAAAGTATTTCCAATAATATGTTTTTGAGATCAATGCTATCCTCTTGATCTGAAAAATAGATTATTTCATATTTACCATTTATTATCATTCTAGGATCATTAATAAGAATTAAATCAGTTTTAATCTTATTTTTTTTACAAAAAGACTCCAGACAACGATCACAATCAAATAAAACATTATTTATGATATAACCATAGATTCCAAACCCATATTTCACAATTTTTGATGTAAAATTGCAAAATATTATGTTATTCTCTAATGAAATATCAAAATTATCTACATTCTTAGCGTCTATTTCAAAAAGCTTATTCTTAAATCCGGCTAATAAATCCGAACGTAAAACTATCATATAGACCTAAAATTACCTAGCTTGTTTATGTATTACAAGGTGCAAAGGTTTGGTATAATAAATCTTTGTTATTCTTCTTCAGTAGAAGAAAGAAGGCGATGACTTGAACTATTAAAGTCAAGATTATCATCAATTGGATATTCTTCTTCTTCATTATTTCTTAATAAGATATTCTCCCTATCCATAATTTTTTTAAATATAATGAATATAATTGTCTCTCCAACTGATAATATTGATAGCCCATATGAAAGAACTGATAAAGTAAGCAATATTAAAGGAATAGATAATAGTATTCCCGATATGGTTTCTAGCGCTGTTAATGAGCCTGTGTAGCTTTCAAAAGAAAAGTCTGGTATTGCCAATATAAATAGATTAAAAAGCTTAAACAAAGAGCTTAAAATAAATTCAATTAGGTCAGAAGCCATCGTTAGTGTACCAAACAATCCTTTTTCTAATGTAATCTTTATCATAGATGGATCGCTAGATATCCAGCTAGTATCTACTATAGATACAGAATATCCCATAATATTTTCAAACCTAGCATTCATAAAATATCCAAAAATAAGGTTGATCAAACTAAATGACATGCTATAGAACCAAGAGAATAAATTCATAAATATAATAATTAATGGTATAAGCAGAGCGTTATAGATTATTATTCTCCATGGTTGACTAAATGTGATCTGATATGAAAAAAAAACTGTACCTATGGTATCTTCTTCAAAGGATCCAATTATTGCAGGGCTAATAAACAATGATACAATAAATACTATAAAAGAAAACACTGTAAAAATAGATCCAAAAAAATAAAATATATAAAGCAGTGGAAATGATAGATCTCCAATTAATGGGATACTACCAATAATTGCAAAAATACAGGCAATTAAAAAAAATATTAAAATGATAAAAATTATTGATAGCGGCGCAAAGATAACTGACCGCCATTTTTTCATAACGAAATCAAGTGCATCATTTGCTGAATAAAAATTATCACCTTTCAGTTGTCTAAAAGTTATTCTTGAAACCGCAGTACTTGAAATAAGAACAAAAAATAACCATATGGCTATTCCAGCATAATAAATACTCCAAGAGATTAAAGGTGCAGAGTTACCATATAAGCATGGAAAAAGCCCATAATCAGATATAGCCTCATTTATTTCTATACCAGATAGTACTAATGATAAGTAACTAAGAATCCAATATGCGATATAACCAGATAGATTTCCAAAAATAAAAACCCAGATTTTTTTAGGACTAAGTGCCAACCGAGGCGCTAGGAAAATATCTTTATAATTAAAGTGTAAATTATACTCACTCAAAGCTAACTCTTGTTTATTCTTAAATGTTATTTATCAAGTCTTACAAAATCTACCCAGACGGAAAGCTTTATATCTTTACTAACTATATTAGCAACTGCCTGAGCAGAGTTATAATTATCATAGCTGCCGATTCGAACCCTGTACCAAATTTCTTCAGTCTCTTTAAAGTAAGCTTTTTGTATATAAGCATCGTAGCCAGATTTAATTAGTTTATCCGCAAAGTTTTGAGCATCCAAAAGCTGTTTCTTTGAAATGATCTGAATTGTAAATCGGTCTTTCTTAGCTGGTATATCAGCTCCTTTAACGAATTTACTTTTTGCTGTTAGACCTTTTCTAGTTTTGGCTACTTTTTTAACAGTGTATTTCTTAGGTGCAGACTTTTCTTCTTCTTCTTCTTCTTCTTCTTCTTCTTCATCTTCTTCTTCATCATCTTCTTCATCTTCTTCTTCTTCTTCTTCTTCATC
>ERZ651768.2375-NODE-2375-length-13106-cov-2.122496_pt1 | contig 13106 bp, 8 predicted proteins | sample MGYA00514754_ERZ651768 | MGnify/ENA metagenome assembly ERZ651768 | reverse complement strand
CCCTGGCGACATCGAGGAGTCGCCTATTGGGAAGACGGCGATATTGCACGGATATTCTGGGGCACCGGCGACGGCTTCCTCATCGGCCTCGACGCCAGGACCGGTCTACCGGCGGAAGGATTCGGGAACGAAGGACGGGTCGATCTGATGGACGGGCTGCCCCGGGCGACGCGCGGCGAGCTCGACGTGTTGAACCTGCTGCCGATCAGCTCGCAATCGCCACCGATGGTGGTCGGCGACACCGTCGTGATCGGGTCGAGCATCAACGACCGCGCCCTCCTGAAAGAGGCACCGCCGGGGTGGGTGCGGGCGTACGACGTCCGGACAGGCCAGCACAAATGGGACTTTCACACGGTCCCTCAGAGTCCGGACGAGCTAGGCGCCGACACCTGGCTGAACGACTCATGGCGATACTCTGGCAACACCAACGTCTGGTCGCTGATGAGCGGCGACGACGAGCTGGGGTTCGCCTATCTGCCGATCGGCACAGCGACCAATGACTACTACGGCGGCCATAGGCTCGGGAACAACCTGTTCGCGGAAAGCCTCGTAGCGGTCGACGCCGAGACCGGCCAGCGGCAGTGGCACTTTCAGATGGTGCACCACGGGTTGTGGGACTACGACCTCCCCGCCGCCCCGAACCTGCTCGATATCACCGTCGGCGGCCGCCAGGTCAAGGCGGTGGCGCAGGTGAGCAAGCAGGGGTTCACTTATGTCTTCGACCGGGTCACCGGCGAGCCGGTCTGGCCGATCGAGGAGCGGCCGGCGCCGCAGGGCCACGTGCCGGGCGAGTGGTATTCGCCGACCCAGCCGCACCCGACCAAGCCGGCTGCCTACGAGATGCAGAACGTCAGCGTCGACGAGCTCATAGACTTCACTCCTGAACTACGGGCCGAGGCGACGGAGATTCTCGAGCGGTACGAGTATGGTCCGCTCTTCACGCCACCGCTGCACAGAGGCAACGATCTTGACAAACGCGCGGCCATCCACTGCCCGGGGTCGAACGGCGGCACGAATATTATGGGTGGTGCTTCGGTTGATCCTGAGACCGCTATTCTCTATGTGGCCTCGACCAAGGCCTGTTCCGCGCCGATGCTGACCCCCGGTCTCGCGGCCGACGCCGAAGACCCGAACCCCATCGGACGAACGGTTTCCGAGTGGGTGGCCGGTCCCGGAGGGGTCCGTGGCCCGCAGGGGTTACCGCTTTTTAAGCCGCCTTACGCGCGTATCACGGCGATTGATCTCAATTCTGGTGAAACGCTCTGGTGGATTCCCAACGGCGACACTCCTGATCGGTTTAAGAACCATCCGGCGCTCGAAGGAGTAGACATTGGGAATACCGGCGCGCCGACGCACCCGACTCATGTGAGCACCAAGTCCCTCCTGATTTACGGTGAAGGGCGTGGTGGGGGCTCGGTGCTGCATGCGCACGACAAGACCACGGGCGCACGAATCGGGACTGTGAACATTCCGGCTCCGACCAACACCGCCGTGATGACTTTTATGCATGAGGGTGTGCAATACATCGTTGCACCCATCGGCGGTCGTGCGGGTGGTCGAGGTGGTGGCTCCGGAGGCCAACACCCTGGCGCGTTCGCGGCACTTCGGTTGCCTGACTAGGCAGGCAGACCACAGGGGCACTTGGAGGCGGGGTTTGGATTTGTCCAGAGGACTGCTTTCGTGTGTCTGCGGTTCGGCTGGGATTAAGATCGTGAGATAAGCCCCTCGACGGGCTTCACGATCAGAGGCTATCGATTCGAACGACATCATGATCTGGTTCGGTGTCCGAACCGAGATGGACTGGGTCTCGGGTTCGTTTTGCGAGGGTTGAAAGATGGCGGTTCAGAGAACCGGCACGGTTGTCGGCGAGGCCCTGGTGGCACCGGGGCTTATGCGGTTTCGCTTGATGCCGGAAAACGGCAATCCGTTTGCGGGTTACGAGGCGGGTCAGCACATCGCGCTGCACCGTGAAGACTGCAAGCTAACGAGGAAACTGGGCACCGGACAGGACGGCAAGCCGGTCTATGAGCCTGAATGCGACCCGTGGGGCCGACAGACGGTCGGTCCGATTACGTGTTCCTACTCGATCGCTTCGTCCCCTGCGGACACCGCTGAGCACGGATGGCTCGAGTTCCTCGTGGGGTGCGAGCATGGCGTGTACGGCTTGCCGGGGCGGCTGAACGAAGCGTTGTTTGGGATGGTCGAAAAATCCAGCTGCGAAGTGCGTTACCACGACAGTATCTCCGGCGCGTTCACGCTCGCCGAGAGAACTGATTCGGCGACGAGTGTCCTACTGGTTGGCACCGGGACGGGCGTAGCGCCGTTTGTATCGATGATTAGGCAGTTGCATGCCGCTGCAGACGGCAGTGACGAGCGACGCTACACCTTAATCCATGCGAGCCGAACCCAGCCCGAGCTGGCCTATGACGGCGACCTGTTCGAGATTGAAGGGGCTGGGCGGTTTGATTTTACGTATGTACCGACAGTGAGTCGTCCGTCGCAGAGCAAGGATCTTGACCCGCGAATTGGGCAGGGGCGGGCTAGTAATCTGGTTCGGCACATTTACGGACTCCCCACGGGAGAAGAGGAGAAGCTGACTAGAGCGTCCAACGATGTAGCCCGGGTGGCTGCTAGCTTGGCGGTGGAACGATTGGTGTCTCCGATTCTCCCTCGTCATCTGAGCGCGGCCACGCTGCGGGAGCGCGTTGACCCGTCCGCAACGGTGCTGCTAGCCTGCGGCAACCCGGCATCGGTAGCCGACATCAAGTCCACCGCCGCTCGTCGCGAGATCCGGTTCGAGCAGGAAGAGTATTAGTGGGCAGCCGCCCAAGAGCTATCCGCCCATAGTGATGCGGCGGCCGTGACACCCGTTATTCAGTCTCAGAACTAGTCCACAATCGCTTGGTAGATCAGAGCACGTAGGCGCCCCTGGTCATCTAAACCACCGGCGGGAATCAGTTGGGTCAGGTAGACGACGACCAGCTCTTCCGTGGGGTCGACCCAGTATGTCGAATGGTAGGCCCCTCCCCAACCGTACTCGCCTTTCGATCCGGGCAGCCCTCGAGCGCCGACGTTCTCGACGATCGAGAATCCGAGCCCGAAACCCTGTCCGGCCCGGAATGCTTGATCGGTCAGATGGTTGGTCGTCATCAGTTCGACGGTCTTTCGGCTTAGCAGTCGTGTGTCCTCGAGCTCGCCACCGTTCAGCGTCATTTGGAGAAATCTGGCGTAGTCCGTTGCGGTCGAGAGCAATCCGGTCCCCCCTGAAAAGCTGGTCCGTGGGCCGCTGACGTAGGCCCCTTGACCAACCATGTGGCCAGGGTCGGGCGCACGCTCAAGGCCACCGCCTGCCGCAGAGTAGACGGTGGCCAGGCGGTTTACCTTCTCTAAGGGCAGGTAAAAATGGGTGTCCTCCATCCCGAGGGGATCGAGAATCCGAAGCTGGAGAAACTCGTCGAGCGGCTGCCCACTGACGACCTCGATCAGTGCGCCGAGGATGTCTGTGTTGTAGCCATAGACCCACTGCGTGCCGGGATGGGCGTCGAACGGCAACGATGCAAGCCGACTGATGGTGTCTCCGACTGGCTCATCACGGTCGGCGAAATACCACCCTTGAATACCGGCGGCCTCCCAACGATCGTTGGCCGGACCGCTGCCGTAGCTCACGCCAGAGGTGTGGGTCAGTAGTTGCCGGATCGTGATCCGACCCCGGGCCGGAACGATGTCATAGCCGCCATCCTCGTGAGCCACGGCGACCTGCGTCCGGGCGAACTCCGGAAGATAGCGACCCACTGGGTCCGAGATCAAGAGTTTGCCTTCTTCCTGGAGCAGCATCACGCCGGTGCTGATGATGGCTTTAGTCTGCGACGCAATCCGGAAGATGGCATCTGTGGTCATTGGCGAGTTTGATTCTCTATCGCGCTGGCCGAACGATTCCAGATACGCCACCCGGCCGCGTCTGGCCACGATGACCACGCCGCCAGCGAGTCGGCCGTCGTCGACGTAGGCTTGCATCACGTCCGTTAACCTGTCGAGCCGTGGTCCAGAGAGCCCTACGGCCTCTGGTCGCGCTCGGGGGAGATCTTCGGCGGAGTGCACCGGTGTGATGAGTGCGGTCAACACCAGTAAGAGGACGAGGGAATGAACACGCCTGGCTGTCATGCAATACCTCTCGGTTCGGTCGTTCATCAGCGCAGTATAGCTGGATCTGACAGCCGGACTCGCGACGTTCGACTTTGGATTGTGGCGGAGCGTGTCTGAGGGGTGCTCGCGTAAAAAGCGACGGGGTGGGTCCCGTTCCGGGGCGGGTTGGTGACCAAGCAGGGGAGGTCCAGACGGGTCTCTATCGTGCAGGTCGTGCTCGGTCTCCAGGCCTCGGGGGTGCGGGCCAAGACGGTGATCAGCGGTCGTTTTGTGGAGGCTGTCCGGCGGCTCGCTGCTGTCTGGCAAAAGCCCGCAAATCAGCGACTTGGTCGAATTCGTCGACAATTTCATGGCCCAGTATTTCTTCGAGTACGTCTTCAAGCGTCACGATGCCGCTAACGGTTCCGAACTCATCAGTGACCACCATCAGATGCTGGCGTTGCTCAAGAAACATTCTGAGCAGTTGGTCTAGCTTCGCGCTCTCGACCACGAAGTGCACCGGGCGCATCAGTTGGTCGAGGGTCGTGTTGAATTCGTCCTTAGCTGCCGCGCCCAGAATGTCTCGCCGGTGGACGATCCCTACGATGTCGTCTACGTCATCGTCGTAAACCGGGACGCGACTGTGACGGAGGAGCTGTTCGGTGGCCGCCGCATTGGTCAAGCTGGTGCTGGTGGACAGACTGAAGAGCACCACGCGGGGCGTCATGATCGCTTCGGCGGTCTTGGTCTCGAGTGAGAGAATGTTGCTGATTACGTCGGCCTCGTGGGGCTTCAGGTCTCCCGACCGTAGCCCCTGCCGGACCATTAGCAGTAACTCCTCGTCAGACACGCGCTCGGCTTCGTTGCTGGAGGCGACTAGGCGGGTCACTCCGCGGCTCAACCAGATCACCGGTGTGAAGATCAGGACTAGGAACTCGAGGGGGCGTGCAATGCGTCTGGCTAAATACCGCGAGTAAACCACGCCGGCGGTCTTGGGAATAATCTCGGATAACAGGAGGATGACGAGTGTGAACGCCGCCGAGAAATAGCCAACCCACGGCGAACCGAACACATTCGAGGCGATTCCTCCGGCGAGCGCAGCGCCGCCCGTGTTGGCTACTGTGTTCAGCGAGAGGATCGCCGCAATTGGGCGGTCTATGTGTGACCGCAGTGTTCGCAGCATCGGCCCGCTGGGATGCCCTGCCCGCTCAAGGGCGTTGATTTCCGCGAGCGGCACCGAATACAGGGCTGCCTCAAAGAGCGAGCAGGCACCGGAGATCAACACAACGAGAGACACGACCATACACAGTTCCAGCATGGGTGTATGGTCGGTCTCCGCCGCGCTCGATGCAACCCGCCTATTAGGGATAGAAGTGCAGTGGCTTTCCTCCCGCTACCGCGGATTCTCCAGAAACCGGAGCAATTCGCTATCGGTGCCTAGAATGAAGAACGTGTTCTGGTCCATGGTCCGTTCGTAGGTTTCCAACGACTTCGTAAACGCGTAGAACCCTGAGTCAGACCCATATGCGTCAGCATAGATCCCGGTGGCTTCTGCGTCGGCCGTTCCCCGCAGTTCCTCGGCGGCTCTGAACGCTTCGGACTGAATCTGGGCAAGATCTCGTTCTCTTTCGCCTTGAATCCTGGCTGATTCTCCCTGTCCTTCGGACCGGAATTCTTCTGCGATGCGCTGGCGCTCCGCTATCATCCGGGCGAAAACGTCCTGTTGCACCTCGGGTACGTAGTTAATCCGTTTGAACTGCAGGTCCAAGAGTTCGATTCCATATTCCGAGACAGCGTCGGTGGCGGCCGCTAGGATTTCCCGCGTGATTTCCCCGCGTCCCGTACTGATCGGTTCGAGTGTTTCCGGCTCCTCCTCAGGACCGACGGCCGTATTTGCTGGCTGGCGGTTACTGGTCCGAACGATCTCGATCAGGTCATGACGCGCGATCGCGTTGCGCGTCTCGCCGTCCAATATGTCGGCTAGGCGAGATTGCGCGGTGATCTCGCTACCTTGCAGTGTTTCGAGGTAGCGCAGCGGGTCGGTAATGCGCCACCGTGCGTAGGTGTCCACGAAAATGAACCGTCTATCCCGGGTCGGCACCTGGTTCGGGACGCCGTCCCATTCGAGGAAGCGTTTTTCAAACCGGTTCACGGTGTCGACAAATGGTGTCCGGAAGTGCAATCCCGGCTCGGTGATCGGGTCACTGACGGGCTCGCCGAATCGAGTGATGATGACTTGGTCGATTTCGGTGACGGTGTAGATGGCGCTTGTCAGGACGAAGCCCACACCCAGCACGATCACGCCTAAGGCTGTTAAATTGCGGCTCACTGGTCACCTCCGGTCCGTTGTGTGGTGCCGGTCAACGCAGCGGTCGCCGCACGTGCCCCCCCATCGAGCGAGAGCAGTGGGAGCACGCCAGTGGCCCCCTCGGCCACGAACACCTTGCGCCCGACCTGCGGCAGGATCTGCTGCATTGTCTCGAGATACATCCGTCGCCGAGTTACCTCCGGTGCTTGGCGGTAAGCTGCTTCGAGGGCCGAAAACCGCGAGGCCTCACCTTGGGCGCGGTTCACGCGGTCCACCGCGTAGCCCTCGGCTTGTAGAATCGTCTGCTGGGCTTCCCCTCGAGCTCGAGGAATGACCGCGTTGTACTCGGCGAGCGCTTCGTTGATGAGCCGGTCCCGCTGCTGCTGGGCCTGGCTGACCTCGTCCCACGATGGTCTGACCGGGTCCGGCGGGTTGACGTCCTGAAGCACGACCTGGTCGACGGCGAGTCCCATCTGGTATTGGGTGGTCAATTCCTGGAGCCTCGCTTCTACTGAGGACTCGATATCCTGGCGTCCGATTGTTACGACCTCGGTGACGGTCCGGTCGCCGACGGCTTCCCGCATGACCGCCTCAGTCATGTCGTGGAACGTCTCTTCGAGATTGCGAACCTCAAACAAGTATTGCCTGGGGTCGGAGACTCGATACTGGACGATCCATTCGACGACCGCCACGTTCAAGTCGCCAGTCAGCATCACCGCTTCTTCCGCGACTCGTCGTTGTTGACCAGCGACCTCGCCGCGGATGTTTCCGACGCCGGTCCGTACTCCGAACTCCTGACTCAGTTGTCGCTGGACCGGGACCCGGTACAGCGTCTCAACGAGCGGTAATTTAAAGTTCAGTCCCGGGTTAGTCGTGCGGTGGTATTCCCCGAACCGTAGGACCACGCCCACTTCCTCGGGTTCGATTTGATACACGGTGCCGAAGACCCCCACCAGTGCGGCGAGGGCCAGCAGTCCCCCGGCGGCGGTGCGCCAGGGGACCTTCGGTATCTTGAACTTGTTCACGTCGAAGCCAAATTGATCTTCCATTGACTACTCCTCCCTAAAGGCGGTTGTTGCCATCGATGCTATTCGAGTTGAACGAGCGTACCTCGTACTGTAGTCGCAAACAGATGTGGGGTCTCGGTCTATCGATTCTCTCGATGTACCCGTTTCGACGAACCGCTTAACGAGGCGACCTTTCGTGGCGGCCGTCCCCCCCGGTTTGCGGCCCCCTTTCGTCTGAGTTTCTTAGGGCGCAGCTTCTCGCCACCCGGGGGCGATGGCCTTATCTGCGCCCTGCGTGGTCGAGAGGTGCCTACTTCTTTGTGAATTCTTCCCAGTCTCGGGTGGTGCCAGGCTCGCGGTCGGTCTGCATGGCCTGCATCCACGTCGGATATTCCACCGGAAGAGCACTGACCGCGTTTAGCCGTTCGAGTTCGTCCCCAGTAAGTGTCACCTCGACTGAGCGTAAGTTGTCATCGAGCTGATCGAGTCGTTTGGCACCAATGATTACGCTGGTCACGGCAGCTTGGGCAAGCAGCCAAGCGAGCGCGATTTGCGCTACCGAGACGTCATGGGCGTCGGCGACCTCTCGCATGACATCGATGATGTCGTAGCCGAGCACTCTGTTCACGGGCGGAAAATCGAACGTCACGCGTCGGGCGGTCGGGTCGGTCTCTCCGTTCCGCGTGAACTTCCCAGACAGGAAGCCGCCGGCGAGCGGGCTCCAGGGAAGCACCGCGATCTGCTGGTCCTGGGCGAGCGGGATCATTTCGCGTTCGAGCTCTCGACCGGCAATCGAATAGTAGGACTGCGTGCTAATGAACTCGGCCAGTCCGTGTTGTCTTGAAACCCCCAAGGATTTCATAAGCTGCCAAGCTGTCAGATTCGAACAGCCGATATAACGCACTTTTCCGGCTTGGACCAGGTCGCTGAGAGCGCCCAGCGTTTCTTCAATCGCAGTCACTGGGTCGTGACCGTGAATCTGGTACAGATCGATGTAGTCGGTGTTGAGTCGGCGGAGGCTGTCGTCACATTGCCGCATGATGTGTACGCGCGATAAGCCGATCTCGTTCGGGCCCTCGCCCATCCGCCCACGTACTTTCGTGGCCACGACAACGTCCTGGCGCCGCGAACCAAGCGCCTTGCCGAGCATCTCTTCCGATTGACCGGTCGAGTACACATTGGCGGTGTCGAAGAAGTTGATGCCCGCGTCGAGTGAGCGATGGACCAACGCGTCAGCGTCACTTTGTCCCAGGGTGCCGATCGCCTGAAATAATCCCGTCCCACCGAAAGTCATTGCCCCCAGACACAGCTCCGACAGGTAGATTCCGGTGTTCGCAAGACGACGATAATTCATGATGGGGCAGGCCTTTCGGATGAACGCGTGGGCTGCGTCCTAAGTGATTACGGATGACCGGGGCGGTCGCATCGCACGGAGGCGATGACCAAGCCATACTCAAGGTTGAGCATAGCACCCGGTGCTGACCTCGGTCCCTGTCGGTCTCGTGTAAAAGTCTGGTCGCGTTGCCGTCGATGTGTCCGACTCACGACGACCGCTACGAGTGCAACTGTTGCAAAGGGCGCCGCCGACTCGACGAGACCCTGGTCCTGACCCGGTTTGGAGAGCGGGAAAACCTGGAGCTGCGCTGGTCTCGGATCAGCGTTCCGCCCACCGTTCTAGGACCCACTCGCCGCCATCTTTGAGCGGGGCGGCTCCCATCCGGAAGTGGCCGACCCCTTCGAGCGGAAGGAACGAAACCGTTTGTCCGCGTGCCTGCATCTCGTCGGCTAGTGCTTCGGCCGGGCCGAACGGGACGACCTCGTCATCTCGGGCGTGAATGATGAAAACGGGCATATTTCCGACCCTGGCAGTAGCCGCCGGGTCCGACCGGGCCGCCATCGGGATTGCCGCTTTGAACAGGTCCGGGTGGCGTGTGGCGAGATACCAGGTGCCAGCGCCGCCCATACTGAAACCGGTGATGAGGACCCGGTCTAGGTCGATACTGTAGCGTTTCATTACGTCATCGAGTAGCCCCATCACGCCGCGTTCGCTGGTGTCGTTCGTCCAGCGACGGTCCGGCACGTCCGGCGACACAATGATCGCGCCCCAATCTCGCAACGCCGGACCAACCACGGTGCGGAGGAACTGCGTGCCATACCCGGCGCCTGGCGATCCACCGGGATGCAGCGCCAGTACGAGCGGCGCCGGCTCGTTCGGGTCGTAATCGCGCGGAACCAGAATGCCGTAGGTGACAGTTCCCACACCCTCGACCTCAATCGCTGCGTTACGTAACCCCGACTCGGGCGTGGCTTGAGCTAGAGCGCCGAGCAGAACCGTCGTTAGCAGCCAGTGCATGGTGTTCTCTCCAGTGGTCTGTGGTCTCCGGACAATGTGTACCGTAAACGATCATTATAATCAGTGGTGGTGTCTGAGACTCCTGTTCGTACTCGCTTCGCGCCCAGCCCCACGGGTTACCTCCACATCGGCGGCGTGAGGACGGCGCTATTTAATTGGTTGTTTGCTCGACGTCACGACGGGCAGTTTCTTCTTCGAGTCGATGACACTGACGCCCAGCGGAATGTGGCTGACGCATTGCAGCCAATCTTGGATGGGTTTAGGTGGCTCGGGCTCGACTGGGATGAAGGACCAGACGTCGATGGGCCCTACGCTCCGTACTACCAGTCCCGACGCGCCGACCGCTACGCGGTCGCGGTCGACCAACTGCTGTCGGCCGGGGCGGCCTACCGCGATTACGCGATGCCGGAGGAGATCCAGGCCGAACGGGAGATGGCCCAGCGAGAAAAGCGGCGTTTCATCTACAGTCGACGATGGATGGCGGAGACCGACGCGGCGGCGGCGACGTTTGAATCGGAAGGGCGCCGGGCCGCGGTTCGGCTCAAGATGCCACGCGAAGGGGTGTGTCGTTTTCGCGATCTGGTTCGCGGCGATGTCGCGTTTGAGTGGGCGTTGGAACAGGACCACGTTGTGCAGCGTGCCGACGGCTCCTGCCTTTATCATTTGGCCAGTGCCGTTGATGACCACGATTTCGCGATTACCCACGTGATCCGGGCCGTGGAACACCTGTCGAACACCGCGCGCCAGATGTACATCGCGACGGCCCTCGGGTATGCTCCACCGACGTTTGCGCATCTGCCGTATGTGGCAGAGCCCGGAAGTGCCGAGAAACTCAGCAAACGGAAGCTGGACAAGTACCTCAAGCACCACGAGTTCAAGCGGTTGCACGATCAGGGAGTCTCAATCGCCGAGGCCCTGGGGTTGACCGTTACATCTGAGACCTTTAATCCAGTGGTGGTCGATTTTTATCGTGAGGTTGGGTTCGACCCGGACGTGCTGGTGAACTATCTGTTGTTGTTGGGGTGGTCGCTCGACGACCACACGGAGACCTTCACCAGAGATGCGATGGTCGAGCACTTCTCGCTAGAACGAGTGAACCGATCGGCCGCGAGTTTCGATCCGCAGAAGCTACTGGCTTTTCAGGAACGACAAATGCAGGCGCTCTCGGTTGACGAGCGTGTCGCTCGCGTCGTGCCGTTCCTAACCCGAGCCGGGTGGGTGCAGCATCCACCGACAGCGGAGGAAATGTTGCGTATCCGGCGGGTCGTGGAAGCCGCTGGGGCGCGGGTCAAGGTGGCCGGCGATGTGCTGACCTATCCCGAATTTTTTCAGACGGACCCGGAGCTCACGTACGATGAGAAAGCATTCACGAAGCGGGTGCGCAAGAGCGGCGTTGAGTCTTTGCTGCGACGGTTTCGCGATCGATTGGTGCACCTGCGTGCCTTTGAGGCCGGTGCTCTCGACCAGGCCATGCACGACTTTGCCGAATCCGAGGGAATCGGTATCGGTCAGATTGTCCATGCGGTCCGGGTCGCTGTGACTGGGAAGGCGGTCGGTTTTGGGTTGTTCGAAGGGCTCGCCATTTTGGGACGCGACGCGTGTGTAGCCCGGATTGACCGTGCTCTGTCGCGTTTGGAGCCGGGCGTTTAGCGACGAGATAAGGGATTAGATGACCGCCGACACTTCCACGGAGACGAACCCAGGACCGCCGGGACCGACGGCCGGACTCGATTTCATTCGGCAGATTGTTGTCGAGGAACGGCGTGCCGGCAAGCACGGCGGGCGTGTGCACACCCGGTTCCCGCCGGAGCCGAACGGATACTTACACATTGGTCACGCCAAAGCGATTTGTCTGAATTTTGGTCTAGCCGACGAACACGCCGGGTTCTGCAATTTGCGGATGGACGATACGAACCCGACTACCGAGAGCGCCGAATATGTGCAGGGCATTGAGGAAGATGTCCGGTGGCTCGGGTACGACTGGGGCGAGCGGTTTTTCTACGCGTCGGATTACTTCGATCAGCTTCACAGGTTTGCCGTCCAGCTGATCGAGGCCGACAAGGCCTACGTGTGCGATCTGCGCGGCAAAGAGGTCAGCGAGTATCGCGGCCTGTGGAACGAACCGGGGCGCAACAGCCCGTGCCGTGACCGTTCTGTCGAGGAAAACCTTGACCTATTCGCTAGGATGCGTGCCGGTGATTTTGAAGACGGGTCCCGCACGCTTCGCGCGAAGATCGACATGGCGTCGTCGAACATGAACATGCGCGACCCTGCCATTTACCGGATTCGTCGGGTGCCGCACTACCGGACTGGCGACGCGTGGTGTATTTACCCGATGTACGACTTCACGCACCCGCTTTCCGACGCTCTGGAAGGCATAACCCAGTCTCTGTGCACGCTCGAGTTCGAAGACCACCGGCCGTTGTACAACTGGTTTCTCGAAAACGTTGACGTTCCCGCTCGACCCCGCCAGATCGAGTTTGCCCGGCTGAATCTGAGCTACACGGTGCTCAGCAAGCGGAAGTTGCTGGAATTGGTGGAGGAGGGCTGCGTATCAGGCTGGGACGATCCACGGATGCCGACTATCGTCGGTTTCCGGCGGCGTGGTTACACCGCCGTGGCAATCCGGGAGTTCTGTGGCCGAATAGGTGTCGCCAAGGCGAACAGCGTCGTGTCCATTGCGCAACTGCAGGATGCAGTCCGTCAGGACCTCAACCAACACGCCCCGCGGGTGATGGGGGTATTGCGGCCTCTGAAGGTGGTCATTGAGAACTACCCGGAGGGGCAGGTCGAGCAGATCGAAGCGGTCAACAATCCTGAAGACGAGAGTATGGGGTCTCGACAGGTGCCATTCTCACGGGAGCTCTACGTCGAGCAGACCGACTTCAGGGAGGACCCGCCGAAGAAATACTTTCGACTTGCGCCTGGGCAGGAGGTCCGACTGCGCTATGCCTACTTCATCACCTGCCGCGACGTTGTCAGGGACCCGGCGACCGACGAAGTTGTGGAGTTACGATGCACCTACGATCCGGAGACGCGGGGCGGTTACGCTCCGGACGGGCGGAAGGTGCGCGGAACAATTCACTGGGTTTCGGTTGAGCACGCACTGGAAGCCGAGGTGCGGCTCTACGACCACTTGTTCGCCAAGCTGAATCCGGAAGATGTGGACGAGGGCGGTGACTACAAGGATGCCCTGAACCCAGACTCACTTGAGGTCGTGACTGCCCGGGTTGAGCCGAGTCTGGCCAGTGCGCCGGCGGGGAGCCGGTATCAGCTCGAGCGGATGGGGTATTTCTGCGTCGATACCGAATCCACC
>ERZ651768.2370-NODE-2370-length-13116-cov-2.964108_pt1 | contig 13116 bp, 9 predicted proteins | sample MGYA00514754_ERZ651768 | MGnify/ENA metagenome assembly ERZ651768 | reverse complement strand
GGCTTTGAGTCAAACAGATGAGACCATCCACCCCTTCATCATCGCGGCCCCACGCTTCAAGAAAGGCTTCCTGGCGCGCTCCCAGTAGTTGGGCTTCATGTACATCCAGGTCCTGCCCCTGAATGGGTGCAGTCTTGAACTTACGATCTTCCAAGAAGGCAAAGCTAATACCCCCAAACTTAAACATTCCATAGTTGACTCCAATGCCCTGTTCTATCGGCGTAGGGTCATAGGGATCTGGATTGTGCCCACACTGAGTACGCTGCACCAGATTGATAAACTCAGGCCCGTAGACATAGCCGCCGCGGTTTTGGTCTCGCACTCTCTCAGCACGGCCATCCACATCAATAATTTCTGTCGGCGCTGCGCGGCCACCGTTCCCCCACAAGTTGCCCTGGTATATGTCGTGGTCGTCCGTCTGAACGATTGTCGGTGTTGAGCGAGTGAGGTCTTTGAATGCCCAGGCCCACAGATACCACTTGTATAAGTAGTCAAGGGTTGGATTGTCAGGGCTATCAGCGCTGGTCGGGTTTCCCTCGTAGATCTGATCCCCTGCACAAACCAGCAACCTGGGTTTATGGCTCGAGATATTCCCGATTAACTCCGTATGGGGAAAATGTATATTTTTCGAGGTGTACCGACCCAAAGGCTCAGCCATTGGAAGTTCGGCTTCTCCGGTTCCATCCTCCAAGCCCCGAGCCGTCGGCATCACACAACTGAGGTGGGCAATCGTGAAGCCATCTTCATGTTTTGGATCGCTCTGAACCACCCCGATATGCTCGTGATCCATACCCGCCCAGTCGCGATATCGGACCCGATAATCCCAGGCTTGCGATGAGTCCCAGTTGTCAACCCTCAGCGCCGCCGTGTAACCACCGCCCCACGAACTCCGCGCGACCTCACGCCATTGCGCTCCACTGGAGCGCACCTCTAATCGGACAGTCTTTGGCTCACTCTCACTGAGCGGCATTAGCTGTGCTGACATCTTTAGAACGTTACGGTTTAAGGAGTACATCGTGCTGAGGATTGGCCCTATCGCTCGGTCATGACGGACAACAATCTTGTCACCTCCGCTCTGGAGGTCCCTAAACCAGAAACGCGCACGACCGTCAGGTAGCGGTGATGACGCCAACGCCACTCCACCCGCTACGTCTTGTTCGGGGAGACCCCTCCGCACCGCACCAGCTCGAAGCTCACCCGTCGCACCATCCAACGCTAGAAGGCTGACATCGAACCGACCCCGCTCATCAGGTTCAATGTCGAGCTGAAGAGTGATTTCCTCGCTTAGATTCCGAATCCCAGATTCCTCTATCTGAAATGTCTCTGCCTCAAGTGGTTCGTAACTTAAAGGGTCGGCTTCAGTGAAATGGTCCCGAAATCGAATCTGGCCATCTGCTTCGTATCCACACCAGAATCCACCGCCCTCTCCCGACGCTTTCTGCGCCAATGCAGAGGCTCGGTAGTCCAATAACCCTCCACCAACACCGATGAGATAACCTCCGAAGCCCCCACGACCACTCAGCTCGAGGGAGCCACTTCGTACACTAAAGTGGCCGGAAGCTTTCCCTGGACCAACCTCGTGCGTAAGAAGTGCTACCGTTCGGCCCAAGTCATTAGGGCCACCGGCCAAACATTCAATTCGACCCTCATGTAATCGCCAATCCTGCATCCTGTTCGACCATAGCTTCGCACCAAGCCACGGTCGTGTAACATTCGGGGATACTGAAAAGACTGACTCCCAACGGACCATTTCGGATTGCGCTCCGTGAGGCAGATAGTATGCTCGCCCCCTTACCGAAATGCCCTCAAAGCCGACTGTGGAGACGGCGACTCCGCCAGCCATCCCTTTGAGAAATTTACGGCGGCTGGTCCTAGACAACCAATCGTTCCGTTCAACCATCCTAATTCTCCTTACGGCAGTTCTCCAGGAAATGGAAACAATTCCGACGGTGCATGAGCTTCACGCATTACCTGAACTAGCTGAGCCACTACATCGGGATGACTACCGGCAACATCTCTCAATTCGGCAGGGTCACTGGCCAAATCGTATAACTCGGTCAAGCTTTCTGAGCCGACGGGCCCGGTAAGGCGAACGCCTTTCCAGTCCCTCATTCTGACGGCCTGCTTCCATATTTGGTCATGATAGTACGATGGATGGAACTCCCAATAAAGGTAGTCGTGCGCCTCCTGCACCTCGCCCCGCAACGTCGGCACAAACGACAGGCCGTCCAGATTTGGCGCGGTGGGTGCTCCAGCCAACTCCAACAGGGTTGGAGTCAAATCCCAAAATGCTGACACATGGTTGGTCTCCGAGCCCTGCGCAACTACTCCAGGCCAGCGGACAATCATTGGGACCCTGATACCCCCTTCGTACAAATCGCGTTTAAACCCTCGTAACCCTCCTCTACTTCCGAAGAAATCGGGGTCTGCACCCCCTTCCTGATGGGGACCGTTGTCACTAGAAAAAATAATCAGCGTACGTTCGGCTAACCCAAGGTCGTCCACCAAGTCAACGATTCGCCCGATATCTCGGTCCAGCCTTGAAACCATTCCAGCGAAGGCGGCCCGTGGGGTTGATTGCGCTATGTATCGACCCTGCTTCTCTGAAGGCGTCTCCTCGAAGTGCCCAAGATATGGGGCCATCGAGTTCTCGGGAACATCTAGTCCAGCGTGTGGAATCGTAAACGGCACATACAAAAAGAACGGCGCTCCAGCCGCATCCCGAACAAACCGTAAAACTTCTTCGACTAGTAAATCATGACTGTAGATGCCCCTTGCGCCGGCACGGTTCCCTTCCAAATCGACTCGCTCTTCGTTACGCCACAAGTGATCCGGATAATAGGAATGCGCCTCTCGCTGTCCGTTGTAACCAAAAAAGTAGTCAAATCCTTGGCGCGTCGCAACGCCCTCCGTGTCTGGTGCACCAAGGCCCCACTTGCCAATCGCAGCAGTCCGATAACCCGCCGCCCTCATACGTTCCGCGAGTGTAATTCGGCTGTCCGGAATCGGGTGTTGGCCCTCTGGCTGCACCTCTCTATTTCCTCGAATCACGGTATGCCCCGTATGCAATCCGCCCATCAACGAGGCTCGGGAAGGCGCGCACACGGTTGAACCAGCATAGTGCTGGGTAAACACCATTCCCTCAGTAGCTAGCTGGTCAAGATTTGGGGTTCTGATTAACCTTTGGCCATAGCGACCAAGATCGCCATAACCAAGGTCGTCCGCCAAAAGGTAGATGACGTTGGGAGGGCGTGAATTTGACTCTTCGGGTTCAAAGCTTGATCCCGAACCCTCGCAAGAAACGGCCAATATTGCAGCTAGAGCAACACCAGCAACAGCGCTGCAACTCTTTGTCGTGGTGAGAATATCAACAGCACTTCTAGTCATAATTTCAGCCTAGCACGCGGAACCGTACCATTGAGCCACCACCTAACACAATTGACAGTCTCCGAAGTTGGCGGTAGCATTCGCCGGCACTTTCGTCATCATTATCCATAATGAATTCTAGTTCGAAGTGGCAGGATTTACCGACCGAAGCAATCAATCCAGCTAGCCTGGCGATCGATAAAGCCTCAAGCGCTGACATCGTCGACCTTATGATTGCCGAGGATCGTAAGGTCGTAAGCGCGATTCGTCGTGAGCGAGAGCGCATAACGATTGCAACGGACCTCATCACTGAGTCGCTCAGTAAAGGCGGTAGGCTCCTGTTTGTCGGTGCCGGTACGAGTGGGCGCCTCGGCGTACTCGAGGCTGCAGAAATGTTGCCGACATTTGGAACGTCCTCGAACCTGGTGCAGGCCATTATGGCAGGGGGTCGAACTGCTTTTTTTCAATCGAGAGAGGAACTCGATGACCGCTATGAAGGTGGTCTCCGTGCTGTTGCGCGGGCTCAACCAACTAAACGTGACGTTATCATTGGCATTTCGGCGAGCGGAATGACCCCTTTCGTTCGCGGTGGTCTTACACGAGCACGTAAAGCTGGCGCGAAGACTATTTTTGTGACCTGCTGGCCTGGAACTGAATTGCAAACATATGTAGACGTTACAATCGCGCCCTCCGTTGGAGCGGAGATCATCGCTGGATCGACACGTCTAAAAGCTGGCACCGCTACGAAAATGGTTTTGAATATGCTAACCACCATCCCAATGGTGAAACTTGGCAAGACCTACGGCAACCTAATGGTTGACGCTCAGGGAACCTCGCAGAAGCATCGTGATCGAGCACGCCGTATTCTCGCCCTGGTAACCGATTTAGAGTACAGCCAAGCCGACGTCCTTCTACGCCGTGCGCGGTGGAATATCAAGGCAGCGATTGTTATGCAAAAAACTGGGGAGACGTATACAAAAGCCATGCGGAGGCTAAAAAAGGCTGGTGGCGCAGTAAGAAAAGCCATCAATGAAGACGCTGAAGGCCGATTGCGTTCTCGTCTCAATAGCCAGTAACGTTATCGTTGACACCTGCGCAGGCCCCTTGCTACAGTCGTTCTCTTTCGCACCGATAAATATAGTGGTGAGACTGAGCAGAGCCTGTATCGCCATCGCCGCACTCCTCACGGCCTTACTTATCACGCCGGCCGTTATCGCGCAGCCGCCTGATGAAGTTCGGGCTCTCTGGGTGGTTGCTCAATCGCTCAACTCGGCATCCTCTCTTGTAGCGGTTGTTAATACGGCTCGGAAATACGGATTCAACACCCTGCTAGTTGAGGTGCGCGGACACAGTGACTCGGATTGGATAGTTGGTAAGACGCCTCGGACCACAGGACTAACATTACAGACGTCACGCTTCGATCCCCTCAAGGCGTTGATTACATCTGCGCATGCTGCGGGACTCAGGGTGCACGCCTGGGTCAATGTCAACCTGGTCGCAGACGCTAACGACCTGCCAACTTCCAGAGACCACATCGTGTATCGTCATCCGGAATGGCTAATGGTTCCTCGCAGTTTGGCTAAAGAATTAGGAAAGCTCGAACCGGAGAACCCTGCTTACCTCGGCACTCTCTCGCGTTGGACCCGGGAGAACTCTGATACCGTTGATGGACTTTACCTATCACCCTTAACTGCCGAGGCTGCGAGTTATTCCGCAAAGATGTTGGCTAACCTCGTTAGCCGCTACCATCTTGATGGGGTACATCTCGATTCACTCTACTATCCAGACGATACTTTTGATTACAGTCGCTCCGCAATGAACGAGCTTCGCACTAGCGTTAAGGCTTCGGGCTTGGACGCTAAACCACTTGAACTCGATCCTGCCGGTCAAGATGTGATCTATGCCGATCACTACTTAGAGCATTGGGCCGCACTCCGCCGCTCACGGTTAACATCATTACTGATGCGACTACGTACGACTGTTAAACAACACCAACCGAACGTAATCTTTAGTGCGGTGCTAGTTCCCGATAAGGACGATGCATTGAACCTACAATTTCAGGATTGGCGCACATGGTTAGACGCCCGCTTACTGGACGTAGTCTGTCCAACCGCCTATACCCAAAACGTGGAGCTGTTTGAAAAGCAAATTGCCGCAATTCGAAAAATCGCAACTTCGAGTAAAGTTTGGGCTGGCATTGGCTCGCATCGCCTGTCTGTTGGGCAAACCATTAATAATATTGAAGCCGCTAGGCGTCAGCGCGCAGACGGAATTGCACTCTTCTCCTATGAAGACTTGACCGACCCAGCGCTGCACGAAATCAATTATCTCGAGCGGATTGCTAAAGAAGCCTTCCGCGTGAGCACCGTTACCCCGGGACCATTGTAGAATCCCTACCGCCCCAACGGTATACGGTTCTTCGAAGGCCGCCCGAACGATTTCCGATGCGTTCACTGGATCTCATCGTCCTCACCGTTTACCTACTCGGCCTACTCCTATTCGGCGCCTATTTCTCGCGATCACAACGTAATGTCCGTGACTATTTCGTAACTGGCCGCCAAATACCTTGGTGGGCAATTATGGGATCGATAGTAGCCACCGAAACGAGCACGGTGAGCCTCATCAGCGTGCCAGGCTTCGCATACGGAGCAGATCTCTCGTTCCTCCAACTAGTTATCGGCTACTTATTTGGACGTCTAGCAATAGCGCTTTTCCTAATGCCCACATATTTTAAGGGTGAAGTCTTAACGGTTTACCAAATTCTCGGTTTCCGTTTTGGCGAGAACGTCCGTCGACTAACATCCGCACTCTTCCTTTTAACCCGTAGTCTTGCTGATGGTTTTCGCCTTTTTGCGACTGGCCTCGTACTCGCCGCGTTATTGTTAACCTCCTCCGGCACAACCCTTTTTGTGGAACGCGTGCTGCCTGGGCTTGAATCAAATACTGGACTATTGGTTCTATCGTTGCTCGTAATTGCTGTCGTCACCGTGGTCTACACTTTCCTAGGTGGCATGGCCGCAGTGATTTGGACAGATGTCATACAACTAACAATTTATCTATTTGGCGCAGGATTGATAGCCATCATCTTGCTTGATCTGATTCCTGGCGGATGGACCGAAGTGACTCGGGTAGCAACAGATGCTGGTAAATTTAACATACTCGATTTCACGCTCAGCCTTTCAAAGGATTACACCTTTTGGTCAGGTGTAATCGGCGGTGCTTTTCTTACAACCGCAACCCATGGCACCGACCAACTAATGGTTCAGCGCTACCTCTGCAGCCGGACTTCCCGCGATGCCACCAAAGCCTTAATAGTCAGCGGGATTGTAGTGTTTTTACAATTCATTCTCTTTCTAGTCATCGGGGTGATGCTCTGGGTGTATTACACCAACTACGCCCAAGGGGACCTCTCCGTTTTCAGCTTGGAGGGACAGATTCAGACTGACCGTATTCTTCCCCATTTCATGGTGACCCATTTGCCAGTTGGCCTTCTCGGACTCCTTCTCGCCGCAATTTTTGCTGCAGGGATGTCCACCTTATCCTCCTCACTTAACTCATCTTCGGCAGCCCTAATGGCAGACTTCTACATGCCCTATACCCGCTACGCTCGCTCTGAAGAGCACTACCTGAGAGTGTCTAGGTGGACGACCGTCGGTTGGGGACTGATTCAGCTTTGCGTCGCTATTCTTGCAATTCAGCTCTCTACTCGTGTAGTTGACGAAGTGCTAGGTATCGCGTCATTCACGAATGGCGTTCTATTAGGAACTTTTTTGCTGGCCATCTTTACCACTAGGATTGGATCGCGCTCGGTCCTTACTGGCATCGTCGTAGGCATATTGTTCATGACAACACTACGAGCCTCCACTGCGTTGAACATTATTATGGTGTCGTGGCAGTGGTACGTTCTGATTGGTTCGGTGGTCACAGTCGGCACAGCCTGGCTTACACATCTGGTATCCGATAACTCTAAGGGGGTTTCGGCGTGACCTTCGATAGCGTAGGCGAAATTGTTCAACGCGCAATATCTACGAAGGTGTTTCCATGCGCATGTATTGAAATTGGCCGAATGAAAGAAACCCTTTGGCGAGGGGCCTTCGGACATTTAAGCTACGATCCACAAGCAGCTGCAGCAGACCATCACACCATTTTCGACTTGGCGTCTCTAACTAAGGTCATCGCCACAACAACCCTATCCATGCGACACATTGATGCTGGACGATGGACACTGACCGATCCTATAGATCAATATGTGAATGGCTGGCGTGGCTCCGATCGTGAAGTAGTAACAATTGCAGATCTACTAGCGCACAGTTCTGGCCTACAAGCACATTTGCCCTTGTTTCAAGAACAGGGCGAGCGAGATGCCTTTAAAGAAAAGATTTCTCGGTTACCACTTGAATACACTCCACGTACGATGTCGGTGTATAGCGACTTGGGATTCATATTGCTCGGATTTCTTGTTGAGGACCTTGCCAAAGAGTCCCTAGACCACCAACTCCGTAATATGACCGAATCATGTGGCATAGACGATTTACGATATCTACCGCCAGATAGTTGGAAAACTCGTACAGCGCCGACCGGCGAGAACTCATTAAGAGGTCGGAGGCTCGTCGGAGAAGTTCATGACGACAACGGCTGGGTCCTGGGAGGCGTGGCTGGACACACCGGACTCTTTGGCTCAACTCCAGCAGTAGGCCGTTTTGCGCGAATAATCATGAGCGACCTTCGAGGTAGCGAAATCCTAGTGTCTTCAACAACCCTGCAAGCATTCACTCGAGGAACAGGTATTCCTAATAGTTCGCGGGCGCTTGGATGGGACACAATGCTTCCAACCTCGTCATGTGGTCACAGTTTCTCTAAATCAGCGATTGGGCATACTGGGTTCACGGGCACTTCACTATGGATCGACCCTGAGCTCGACTTATACATCGTGTGTCTAACCAATCGAGTGCATGACCCTATAGACAATAACGCAATGCAGACTTTTCGACCGGCATTGCACGATACCGCACTACGCGCGTCGGGCTTAATTGATTAAACTTTCATGAGCCTAACCTTCCTTGATTGGACAGTTATCGCGGGATATTTCGCCTTCGTGATGGCGATCGGAGTCGCATACTACCATCGCGCTGGTAGCAGTATCGGTCACTACTTCCTCTCAGGACGGTCCCTACCATGGTGGCTAGCCGGAACATCGATGGTGGCAACAACTTTTGCCGCCGACACACCACTTGTCGTCGCAGGCCTTGTCGCGAATAACGGAATTGCTGGTAATTGGATCTGGTGGAACGCTGCTCTCGGTAGCAGTCTGGCAGTGTTTCTATTCGCTCGCCTCTGGCGCCGAGCAGGCATCTTGACTGACGTAGAGTTTGTTGAACTGAGATACTCAGGTCGACCAGCGGCCTTCCTGCGCGGGTTTCGTGCGCTTTATCTCGGATTGCCAATCAACCTCCTCATCATGGGGTGGGTGAATTTGGCGATGGCGAAAATCCTACTCGTCACACTGGGCTGGAATCGCTTAACCGCAGTTCTCGTTAGCCTCGCTTTCACCGGTCTGTATTCTTCGATCTCAGGACTCTGGGGTGTTGTTGTTGGGGACTTCGTGCAATTCAGCCTCGGGATGGTTGGGACGGTGGCATTAGCCTGGTTCGTGCTCCAAACCCCTGAAGTCGGTGGAATTAATGGTCTTCTTGAAGCGCTCCCAGATTCAACCTTTCAGTTCCTACCAACAGTTACCGGTAATGCAAGTCCAGGTGAGGCCTTCACGCTGCCATTTACCACTTTCATTGCATTTGTGGGCGTCCAGTGGTGGGCAAGCTGGTACCCAGGCCAAGAAGCAAGTGGGGGTGGGTACATTGCACAACGAATGATGTCATCTAAAGATGAACGACATTCCCTGCTTGCAACCTTGTGGTTCACAATTGCGCACTATTGTGTTCGCCCTTGGCCATGGATTCTGGTCGGCCTCGCCTCAGTCGTCCTCTATCCAACGGCAGTAGATCGTGAGGCTGCCTATGTAATGGCGCTTCGCGATCACCTTCCGGAGGGCTGGCGCGGCCTGGTATTGGCGGCCTTCTTTGCAGCGTACATGTCTACTATCGGCACCCAACTCAACTGGGGGTCCTCCTACATAATCAACGATTTCTATAGGCGTTTTGTGCGCACCCGGGCAACTGAACCACACTACATAGTTGCATCACGTGTAACAACCCTCCTACTGATGGTTCTCGGCGGGATCACCACTTTTTACCTTGAAAGTATCAGACAGGCGTGGGAATTTATCTTGGAATCTGGGGCTGGAATTGGATTAGTGCTCATTCTCCGATGGTATTGGTGGCGAGTGAACGCCTGGTCTGAGATTGCCGCGCTCGTCGCCGCGGTCGCGGGGTTTACCTATCTCAAGCTGTTCACCGAAGTAGCATTTCCATCTTCATTGCTCTACCTCGTTACCTGGACAACCATATGCTGGCTACTGATCACGTTTCTGACCCCCGCTGAACCTATGGCGCATCTCATTAAGTTCTATCGACGAGTGAAACCTGGTGGGCCAGGGTGGAAACGCGTTGCACGCATAGCCGAAGAGCCGGCGCCAGAGAGGATCGGCATGCTTTTTGTCGACTGGCTGGCTGGATGTTCGCTAGTCTACGGCACATTATTTGGCATCGGCGCACTTCTCTTCCGCTCCACGGTTGCTGCTTCGCCATACGTCCTTTGCGCACTAGTCTCTAGCCTAGTCATCCACTACCGTCTTTCGCACCGAGGATGGAAAACAAGTCCTGAATCAATTCACCACAGCGAGTAATTTTAAGGAGTTAATTGAATCAGTCTACCTAATCTTGAAAGCACCAATGTGTTTTAGCCGTGTGCATCAATGAGAATATCGAAAACCCGAATTCCGAGTTCGCGAGTGTCATCGTTATTTGTAGCCGATCGCTCCGCGGGAATAAATGCCCCGTCAACGGAAATCCTAAGCTGAACCATATTCTCATCACCTAGCTGCTCTTGTGTAATCGGAATTTCCCACAGCTCAGCCTGATTATTTTCGATCACGAATCCTGCAACCTCGCGGTCCTCGATTTCCAAACTGACTCCCTGGGGCCCACCAACGAGATCAGGGCGACCATCAGCTCTTAAATACAACAACACATCCCTCCGAGGATTTCGAAATCCAATTGTTGCGTTTCCCATTGTCCATCGCCACTGAAGATCGTGGTCGCCTGGCATAATCTCGGGATCGTGCCATCCTTCCTGAAAGATAAGGAATACATTCTCCGACTGGGGCAAGAGTTCAAGTGTACCAATCTTATAGGAAAGAGAACCGTCGTCATCGCCAACTAGAGCCAAGCGCACTCCGCCATCTGTTAGATACAATCCAACTCGAATAGTCGCCGTGCCAATGTAGGGATACATTGGTAGAAATACTTTTCGTTCGTAACCAACCACTTGCCCTGGCAACCAAGTCGATGTCGGACGCGGTGGATTGTGATCATCCGTCCACATAACCTCACCATCACCATCCACAAAGTGAACGAAGACGCGATAGTCTTCAGCTAAAGATGACTGCCCGTTCAGTATCGAAAACTGGTAGGCCATGCCGACGACACTGCCTAGAACCACTTCGCTCCGGTCCAGCGTCACCTTTACATTGGCAATCGGATCAGGCGGCGGTCCAGCGCAACCTGACACCGCTAGGCCTAGCACTAGTGCGGTCCAGAACGATCGACCCATCAGATGTCTTCCTGCCAGTGAAGGCTGAGTGGTGAGGGCATCCAGCGAAGCGTTCGAGTAACAAACGGCGAGGATGATAGCACAAGCAGTTGTCGTAAGCGCTGCTGCATGTTACATTGCCGGCGCGTTTTCTTGAATAGCATCTATAAACCCGCCTGAATTATCTGGCTGGAGGAACCTAATGCCACTCGAAGCACTTGGCATGATCGAGACCAAAGGGCTAGTCGGTTCGGTTGCTGCAGCGGACGCCATGGTCAAAGCCGCCAAAGTGGTGCTCATCGGTAAAGAGTACATCGGTGCCGGCTACGTGACAGTGATGGTCAGAGGCGAGCTTGGCGCCGTTAAGGCCGCGACTGATGCGGGCGCCGCGGCGGCTCGTCGTGTGGGCGAACTCGTTTCAGTACACGTTATTTCGCGGCCGCATGACGAAGTTGAGAAATTCTTCCCCGAGGGGCCAGAAAAGTAAGCACTCTCCCCTGCCGACCATTTGTAGCTGATTTTCTCAGCGCCGACCGAACTGTCGTTCATTTCCAGGGCACGGCTCCCTACAGGGACGACTCCCTCCCGACGATATCTGTATTGGGTCTTATTGGACCCCGTAAGTATTAAGGGCTGAGGCATTTTGAAGGAAATCGCTCTTTCCTGACAGGACTTCCGAGCAATCACTAAATATGGTAGTTTTGTGAGAGTCTGTGCATTAATACATCTAATTTAGTAGACTTGGTGGGACTTTTCGGGCGAAAAATGCTTAAGAATCGCTATACCGTAGTCGTAGCCGACCGCTCTAGCGGGGTAATTCGTCGAATTACGCTCAACCTTCGCTCGGCTATTGGGCTGCTCGTGGCTATTCTTGGTACGCCCATTCTTCTAGGCTTTGGAGCTAGCTGGCTAGCCTCAACGGAGCTTAACAGGCTCAAGACGAACCTCGCATCTCTTGAAGTCGAAAATTCAGGCTACCGAAGCGCCACAACGAGCCTTGGAAGCGAAATTGCCGCGCTCGAAGTGGTCGTGGCCGATATCGATAACCGCGCCGTTTTAAACCCACGAGCCCTTGAAGCTCTTAACCAACTGCCCGCGGGACTGAAGGCTCGAGCTATCGGTGGCGGTGCCGGGGCCATAACCTCTAATCCTCTGTATACGGTTGCACTAACGTCACCTCGAACTACCTTTACGATGTTAAAAGACCTGCTCGCGGGCCTTGATGGTCGTCTCCAAGACATCCGCTCTTCCGTCGAACACCGAAGCGCTTTAGCGAACGCTACGCCCCAGATTTGGCCAACGGACCCTCATGGCTATCTCTCAAGCGCATTCGGTTACCGCATTGATCCGTTTACCGGAATTCGGGCATTTCATCGCGCGGTCGACATTTCAACACCTTACGGGCAACAGGTGCTCGCCACGGCAGCCGGCCGAGTCGTATCTGCAAAACCCACTGGCAACCTTGGGAAGCTCATTGTCATCGACCACGGTTTTGGCCTGAGAACACGTTACGGCCATCTCTCGAGCTTTACCGTCGGAGGTGGCGACCAAGTCGCCCGTGGAGACCTCATAGGTTATGTCGGCTCGACAGGCCGCTCTACTGGCTCACATGTGCACTATGAGATTTGGGCAGACGGTCGACCGATTAATCCCTACCGATTCCTTTCACCGTCTGAATCCCTCTCAACGAACTGATTCCACCCCTTCACCTCAGGTCCTCCCTGAACCCTTCTCTTGACGGATCTGAGTTCCTCCAATACAATCGATCGAATATCCGCATCGTGACGCGCCTATCTGTGCCCGTTCCGAATCGCGCATGTTCGACACCTTCCTAGCTAAGATCTTCGGCACCAAAAACGAGCGGGACCTCAAGCGTCTCCAGCCGATTGTCGCCGCGATCAATGAGGCCGAAACCAGCGTCGCGGCACTCAGTAATGACCAACTCCGCGACAAGACCTCCCAGTTTCGTGAGCGCTTAGAACACGGTGAGCCGCTCGACCGCATGCTGGCCGAAGCCTTCGCGGTCGTCCGTGAAGCGGGTCG
>ERZ651768.2369-NODE-2369-length-13119-cov-13.533584_pt1 | contig 13119 bp, 10 predicted proteins | sample MGYA00514754_ERZ651768 | MGnify/ENA metagenome assembly ERZ651768 | reverse complement strand
ATTGACAAACTTGGTTTAGAAGAAAACACACTCGTCATTTTTACCTCTGATAATGGACCATGGCTCAGCTACGGAGATCATGCAGGTCAAACAGGCATTTATCGAGAAGGCAAAGGCACGACTTTTGAAGGTGGTGTACGTGTTCCATTCGTCGCAAGGTGGACAGGTACGATTCCTGCTGGCACAGTTTCCAATGAACCAATGATGACAATTGACATTCTGCCGACAATTGCAGAATGGATTGATGTCCCCTTGCCTTCCCACCAAGTAGATGGGAAAAGTGCAACAGCGTTGCTTGAAGGGGAAGATGGCGCTAAATCACCACAAAAAGCGTATTACTTCTATTACAAGAAAAATGATTTAGAGGCGATCCGCTGGGGAGAATGGAAAATCCACTTCCCACACGGATATCGAAGCATGGTTGATAACCCAGTAGGTAGCGGGGGTGTTCCGGGCAAATACGACTACAGCGTAAAGACTGGAATAGAACTCTATAGCTTACACCTGGATCCAAGTGAAACAAAGAATGTTGCAAATGAGTATCCCGAAGTCATGAACAATCTCAAGCGACTTGCAAATCATATGCGTGCCGATCTTGGTGACAACTTGACAAATACCAAACCAACTAATCAAAGGAAATCAGGGCAAGTTAAGTTGAAGCAATGACCATGCTTACTCCAATATTAAATCAATGAGTACATTTGTTACTTGGCAAAAACAAATCATAAAATAATGAAGGAAAAACATTAAAAAATATCTGATTATGGCATTGTTTGGATTTCTTTTGTTAAAGGTTTGATAATTGGATTATTGATTTATCATTTTTTTTAAGTAATAAACGACTTTACTTCAAATCTGCCTCGCCCATTATCGGGGTTTTTTGTTTCCCCAGATTTGTCCTTACATTCCGCCGCGATGATTAGAATTAACCAAGGAAGCTAAACTGAAGAATTGCGAACAATGATTACAAATAATTTATCCTTTAAGGAAATTCCGATCATTGATATTTCTCCACTGGTAGGTCCCCACGACAATCCAAAATCGGTACGAAAGACAGCGAAGGCAATAAGAAATGCCTGCAAAAATATTGGGTTTTTTTATGTAATGAACCATCAAATACCACAGGATCATCTGGATGCTGTGATTACTGTAATGCAGGAATTTTTCAATCTGCCAGAAGAAAAAAAAATGAAAATCCATATCAGTAAATCGGACGTATTCAGAGGATATACACCCCTGGGTAAGGAACTCACCAATGCGAAGTATGACTGGCATGAATGTGTAGATTTTGGACTTGATCTTGAACCGAACCATCCTGAAGTAATAGCAGGGGACCAATTGTTGGGTCCCAACCAATGGCCGGAGAGCCAACCCAATTTTAGAAAAGTCCTAGAAAGGCATTGGGATCTCACGATTGTGTTGGGCAGAAGGATAACGGAAGGATTGGCTATGAGCCTAGGGTTGGATAAAAAAAAATTTGCGCCTTTTATGAGTAAATCCCACAGTTTTATGCGAATCTCAAATTATCCTCCATATGGAAAAAACCAGGAAGAAAATGTGGGTGATGGAATTGGGGCTCACATTGATTACGGATTTCTCACTATTTTACTTCAAGATAATATTGGTGGACTAGAGGTAAAAAATGCTGATAACAAATGGGTCAGCGCCCCGATAATCCCTGGAACCTTTCTAATCAATATCGGTCATATGATCCAGCGGTGGACCAATGATTACTATAAGGCAACCGTTCATCGTGTGATTCCGCCAGAACATGAAACTCGTTGCTCCCTTCCATTCTTCTTTGAGCCGAACTTTGATACGGTCGTGGTTCCGCTGGATGAATTCTGCAGTAAAAATAATCCGCCTCGATATGAGCCATTTCATTTTGGTGATTATCTTGAGAATACATTCACGACCAGTTATTCCGATACAGTGATATAATCCCCCTGTTGAATTTTCTTTCTATCCAGTTGTATCATTGAATATCAATTAAAGTCAAATGAGTAAGAAATTGAAGTGTGGCGATATATAATGGATAAAAAATTATTAATATCATTTTTCATCCTATATCTTATTTTGCCAAATCTTACCAATGCAAATGTACAGATTGATGGTGAAAATAATCCTCAAGAGTATTTACCATTTCTTCAAGATTCGGTTAATGATTACCATAGCGTAGATAAATCATTTCAATTGAATGATTTATCTACGCTATGGAGTTTAAGCTTTGATTCCATTGAAATGCCAGATAAGGACGGATCCATGGGGTTATTAGGATTTTCTTATCTTGCTGAAGTAAGTCCATTCTTTAATGGTGGTATCGTTGGTTACAGCGCAATAAGGGGCAACCAAGGTGGATTATTTGTTTTAGGAATTAAAGGAGATATATATCGTCGTCTAATCCCAAAACTTTGGATTCACTCTGGTTTATTTGTTGGAGGAGGAGGTGGCAAAGTGGGGACTGGTAATGGCTCTATGATGCGGAGCCACATTGGTATCTCTTATGACTTTGAACAATTCAAAGTAGGCGCCAACTACAGTTATGTTAGATTTCCTGACAGCAGGATCCAAGGTAAACAAGTTAGTCTTTCCATTACTATCCCAACTCAATTTTATTATACCAATCCAAATTTCATTGGTAAGACTATAAATGGCTTAAATATGTTAAAGCATATATCAAGTTCAAGTAATATTATATTTAAACGCATCTATATGGGTATCATTGTAAAAAATTATTTTCAAAAGTTGGCGACAAAAAATACCTCGGGAGAAGTTCAAGATGATACCATTTGGCTTACAGGATTTGAACTTGGTCGCTTCATGACAAAAAATTCTTATATCTTACTGAAAACTTCTGGTGCTTTTAAAGGAAATCCACACGGTTATATGGATTTTTTAGCCGGTATTGGTTACAACTATCCTTTAATTGCCCAATATTTATCTTTATCAGGAAAAATCACTGCAGGTTCTGGGGGTGGCGGTCACGTGGAAACAGGAGGTGGATTTTTGGTGGAAACGAATATTGGTTTAAAACTGAACTTTACTCCAAATATTGCTATGCAAATTGATGGTGGATATCTGAATTCCCCTAAAGGAAATCTCAAAGCAATCAGCCTGACATCCAAACTTCTTTATTCAATAGAAACAGCCAGTATTGTACCCACAAACAAAAGTAGGAGTGCTGAGGGTATTTACACCTTCTATACTTGGGCTATTAGGATAACTAACCAAGTTTATAGACACCCCAAACGTATTCATAATATTGCTAATGATAATGTGCATCTCATTTGTGTTAAATTTGATAAATTGTTGAACAATTACATTTTTCTTACAGGTCAAGCTCATTCAGCACATTCCGGTAATTACGTAGGAGGATATGCCGCTGGATTGGTGGGTATTGGTATACAAAGTAAAGCTATACTTAATGATCAATTAAAAGCCAATGCAGAAATGTTAATTGGTGCTGGTGGCGGTGGACATTTAGCCATAGGCCAAGGGTCCATTGCACAATCTGTGATCGGATTGACGTATAATTTTAACAACTACATTGGCGTGCGAATGTCCACTGGAAAGGTGTTTGCTTTAAAAAACGACCTAAATAACAATGTAATTGACCTAGGTTTAGTAATCAACTTTGCAACATTAGTTCGATCACTCAATCATTAACTTTTATTTAACCTCATTAGCGGGACATTTTGTTTTATAATGCAGATGACTGTTGATTTAAATTATGATTGTGGAAAAATCACTATCCAATAACATATCTAAATTGTTTAAGAGTCTCCCGGAATATATTTACCTATTCCTGATCGCTTCCACAGCTGTGGTGGTAGGTATCGAATGGGACATTTCTTGGCACGAGACCATTGGCCGGGATAAATTATTGTCTCCGCCCCACGTTGTTGTATATCTGGGTGGAATTATTTGTGGTGTAACCTGCGCTTACATGGCTTTGCGACAAACCTTTGTAGATGTAAATCTGTATAACAGGTATGTGATATTCTGGGGCTTCAAGGCACCATTTGCCTGCTGGGTTTCTATCTGGGGGGCTATTGCCATGCTGACTTCGGCCCCATTTGATGACTGGTGGCATAATGCTTACGGTTTAGACGTACAGATTATCAGCCCACCACACCTGGTCCTAGCAGCTGGAATATTTGCTAACTTACTTGGGACTTTGATACTATTGATTGCCGAAAAGAACCTGGCTAAAGGTAAACAGAAAGATTTTCTTGAATTATTATACATGTATTCTGCCAGCTTAATCGTGGTCCAGTTTGCAATTCTTCTCACAGAATACAGTTTTGCCAATAAACAGCACACGTATGAATTTTATCTGTTATCATTAACAATCTATTCTTTTCTGATCGTTGCTTTTCGCAGTGCAGCTGACCATAAATATGCAGCAACCATCATTGCGGCACTGTTTATCCTGCATCGTCTGCTGATCATCTGGATCTTACCACTATTTGAAGCTGAACCACTGCTGGGCCCTATTTATAGAGATGTAGACCATTATGTGGCCCCTTACTTCCCCGTGCTATTAGTCATCCCAGCACTTGGTGTTGATATCCTGCACCGTAAGATCAAAAGCGGTAACAGAATAGTAAAAGCAGCAATGATTGGTGTTTGTTTTTGCATCACTTTCTTTGTTGTGCAGTGGCACTTTGCTGAATTTCTTCTCACCGAAAATGCTAGAAACTGGTTTTTTGCTGCTGATAATAATATCCCTTACTTTGCCAGGATCGGTGAACATAATTACGAGTTCTGGTTTCAGGAATGGACACCCTATGGACAAAAATCTGAATTGAAAAAAATGACGCTGGGGAATTTTGGGCTGCTGACTATTTTTACAATTATCTGTTCCTACTTAGGCAGCTTCTTCGGTACCTGGATCAGGCAGATCAAGCGATGACCTGCTCCATAAATAACTTCATTCTACATGCCATAATTCTTTCTTGTTTCCTCAATGCGGACATTGGGCATAACAATGTTGTTTATGAAGGCAAGGCTGGCAATATCCCCCTGCGAGTATTCGTTCAGTTGCCTGGTGTGGTCCCTGGCTTGGCAGATATTTCAATAAGGGTTTTTGCAGATGGTGTTAACAAGGTAACAATCCAGCCGCAAAAACAGGATAAAGACAGAAAAAGCAAATCGCCGCCGCCTGATGTTGCCGAACCTGTCCAGGGAGAAACTAATTTGTTTTCTGCGCAGCTATGGCTAATGGATTTTGGTTCATATAACCTTGATATAAAAATATATCAAGGCCAGCGTGTTGAGCGGACCTCTATTCCAGTTAATTCTATTGCCACAAAAGTAGCCGTAATGAATCAGGCCACATCATCCGTTCTGTGGGTTTTGCTCGGTGTGTTATTCTTTGGCGGTATTAACATCATCAGGATCGGCTATAAGGACAGCACTGAACCACCTGATACTGAACCAGGCCAAACAAAAAGAAAACGATCCTACATTGTTACAGGTATAACGCTATTGTTTTTCTCAGCAATAATTTATGGTGGAAAAAACTGGTGGGATAAAATTGATCTGGCTTACCAACAAAACATATTCCAGTCTCTCGATAATAAGGTGGATATATTGAATAATGGTCAAACGAATCATATTAGTATTGAGATTGTAGACGAATTGTGGATTAAAGGAAGAATAGCAGATCTTATTCCCGATCATGGAAAAATTATGCACTTGTATATCATCAGTGATACATATGAACAGCTGGCACATATTCACCCAAGCAGAACAGATGATAGAAATGTTTTCATAGCAAAGATGCCACCTTTTGATAATGGAACGTATCACCTTTATATGGACATTACCCATGAAACTGGTTTTTCCCACACTATGACCAACACATTTACCTATAATACTGAAAATACAATCTACGACCCCACTATTCTTACAGTAGAAAGAGATCCAGATGATTCATGGACGTTGAATACTAGTGAGGACAGAATTACATGGAAAGACAAACAAACTTCATATAATGCTGGAGACAATATTGCGATGCATTTTAAAGTGAGTAATAATGGGACAGCAGCAGTGTTAGAACCTTATATAAGCATGGGCGGTCACGCAGCGCTGTTAAAAAATGATAGGAGTGTTTTTGTCCACCTGCACCCTATTGGAACAATCAGCATGGCCTCGCAGGAAAAGTTTCAGGAAAATTATACCCAAGGTGTACTTGATCGGGAAGATATATGTTTTTTCGGTTTTGCAGATGATTCAACGGGGAATTACTTCAATAGGAATACATCACCAAATGGTGAAGTAAATTTCCCGGCAATTAAACTAACAACGCCAGGCAATTACTCCATCTGGGTACAAGTAAAAAGCGCAGGTGAGGTCATTACACAGAAATTTGATTTCAACGTAATTCTATGATCATATTACCATACTTAAGATCAAGGCTATCGAGAATGCAGTTAGACCCAGGATAACCGTAAGTATTGTCCATGATTGCAAGGTCTGCCGTTCCGTAAGACCAAAATAACGATTCACTAGCCAGAAACCACTGTCGTTCACATGGGACATCATTGTAGCGCCAGAGGCAATGGCAATGACTACTAAAGCCTTGTAAACTTCTGCACCAGTAAAGGATAACAATAGTGGTGCCGTTAAACCCGCACTGGTAATCATAGCAACGGTAGCTGAACCTTGGATCACGCGCACCAATAAGCTGCATATAAAGGCAAACATTATTGGCGTAGTTGTATCGCCAGTCAGGGATTTGGCTAACATAGCGCCTGCACCAGTATCGATCAAGATTTGCTTAAACATTCCGCCTGCGCCAGTTAATAAAATAATTAAGCCTGCCGGAGCCATGGACTTGCTCCATATTTCCTGAATGTCATCCTTGGTCATGCCTTGGCGAAGGCCCAAAAAATACCAGGCCAGTAAATTCGCGATGATCAAGGCAGTAAATGGATGCCCGATTAGTCCGATCCAAATTGTGAAGGCAGACGGGATCGACCAAGCTGTTTGCGGAATATGCTTTACTGCAGTGTTCATGACCATAAGCAATATCGGAATAAAGATAATTGTTATGATCATCCCAGGGTGAACATGGCTATTGTTATCCTTACTTGTCTCTTCCATATAATTAGGTATGGGCACCTTGATTCTATTACTTACATATGAGCCAAAAATCGGCCCGCTGATCACAGCGGCAGGTATACCAACCACAAGGCCAAATAGAATAACATAGCCTAAATCCGCACCCAGTATGTGCGCCACGGCAACAGGTCCTGGTGTTGGGGGTATGAACCCATGGGCAACGGCCAGTCCAGCCAGTAAAGGCATGCCAAAAAATAACAATGATTTGCCAGTTTGTCTCTGTAGGGCATAAATGATCGGAACCAATATGATGAAGGCTACATCAAAAAACACAGGAATAGAGACCATAAGTCCTGTCCCAACCATTGCCCATGGCGCCCTTTCCAAACTCATTTTTTCCAGCATATAATTCGCCAGTGAGCGGGCACCACCGGATCTCTCTAACAATGCACCAAATAGTGCACCAAGGCCCACAACAGTTGCTACAAACCCAAGCGTATCACCCATGCCCTTTTTCATACTGTCAATAATTATAGTAGGGGGCATTCCGGCCAAGATACCAGCGGCCATACTTGCGATCAGCAGTGCCAAAAACGCCTGTATTTTTAATCGTAGAATCAATAACAACAGTAAAGCAATACTGATAAGAACAGCCGCTAGAAGATGATAATCCATAATTAGTCTGTATGTCTTAACTTATTTAAAATAATTTTCACAATATGATCGGAGGAGGAGGAAATGTTAAAATGCCAGCCATATTGTGGGGGTTCCAAATCCGCTAATTGTGAATCTAACAACTCTGATTTGAAATAATGTCCCTTTCTTCCAGACATCCGTGCTTTAATTAGTTCTGGGCGACCGTAAAGAAATATCCAGATTATATCATTTTTTTTGCCTGATTGAAGAGCTGTTCTGTATATTTCTTTAAGCGCAGAGCAAGCTAGAACGGCGCCTGTGGCCGCTTCCCACTGCACCAGATTCTTACTCAATATTTCCAGCCAGGATTTCCTGTCTTTGTCATCCAGCGGTATTCCCTGTTTCATTTTAACAATATTGCCTTGAGGGTGAAAATCATCCGCATCATAAAAAGGGACTTCCAGTTCGGATGCCAATGCCTTACCTACAGTGGTTTTTCCGGAGCCCGATACACCCATAACTACGATTATCATGATCACAATATATTGGCTCCAAAGATTTTGAACAACATTAGCAATAAAATCTTGCGCTCTAATATTTCAATATGCATTTTTTAGTTAAGTTTTGGTTTGAGAAAAGGTTGCTAGCAAAAGAAATTTCTGATGAAAAGATTGTATATATTAATAGGATTTTCTTTGCTGCAAGCCCAGCCGCAGCCTGTTAACCGCACCATTTTCATGATTGATATTGCCGCAACAGATGAAGAAATCATTATTGATGGTGAACGTAATGAAACAGTTTGGGAAAATACTACTACGGCAAAGGACTTTTTTAGAATAACACCTATTGATACCGGCCTGGCTACTACAAGGACAGAAGTACAACTGGTATACAATGACGATTATCTTTTTGCAGCGATTATCTGTTACGACGCGGTACTTGGTAAACGTCCTGTAGAATCGCTACGGCGAGATTTCAGTTTTCCAAAAAATGATAACTTCATCATTTTCATGGACACCTACAATGATCAGACCAACGGCTTTGCATTTGGGGTATCCGCCGCTGGTGCACAATGGGACGGCATACAGGCTGATGGCGGTGATGTTTCACTTGACTGGGATTGCAAATGGTATTCCGCTGTAAAAGAATATGATGATCACTGGGTAGCTGAATTTGCAATTCCTTTTCGCAGTATTCGTTACCAGGAAGGAGTTGATGAATGGGGCATTAATTTCAGTCGTTTTTCATTGCTCCAAAATGAAAAGTCTGCCTGGGCACCTGTACCGCGACAATTCAAATCCTCTACCCTGGCCTTCACTGGTACGCTGCAATGGGATAAACCTCCCCCGAAACAGGGAACCCGATTTTCAATAATTCCTTTTCTTTCTGGCCAAGGATTGGAAAATATAGATGCTGGCACCCCGCCAAATAGTGATGTAGATAGCGGTTTAGATGCAAAAGTAACATTATCAACTTCATTAAATTTGGACTTAACAATTAATCCCGATTTTTCGCAGGTAGAGGTAGACCAACAGAGAACAAATCTGGATCGTTTTGAATTGTTCTTTCCCGAAAAACGGCAGTTTTTTCTGGAGAACAGTGATCTTTTTGCCAGCCTGGGTAGTAAAAATATTCGTCCTTTTTTCTCCCGGCGGATTGGGCTAGCTACTCCGGTTATAGGCGGTGCTCGTCTAAGCGGTAAACTGGGGCCAAATTACCGATTGGGGATCATGAATATGCAAACCAATGGAAATGAGGAAACCCCTGCTACTAACTTTACCGTGGCAACACTGCAGCGAAAAGTACTTACACGTTCCAGTTTAAGTATATTCATAGTAAATAAGGAATCTGATCTACAAGGGAATGCAAATGGCGGAGAAAATTCGTATAACCGGGTTGGTGGTATTGATTTTAACCTGGCCAGTGCGGATAACCTTTGGACAGGGAAAACTTTTTTTCACCAAGCAATATACAAGAATGCCGGTGCTAACGCATTTGCAGCAGCTACTTCAATTAAATACAATAATGGCACAGTTTCAGGCCAGATGGGTTATTCTGTTGTTGGCACAGATTTCCAGGCTGATGTAGGTTTTATAAAGCGGACTGGGTTCCACCGGTTTGGGCCACATTTAGAATACAAATTTTACCCCAATAAAGGGAAAATACTTAATCATGGACCAACATTTAAATTTGATAATGTATTGGATGAAGACCTCAAACCAATGGATCGAGAACTTGAACTAAAATACATAATCAACTATATAGACCGGAGTAAGTTGTCAGCAGAACTAGAGCGCGGTTTTGTAAAATTACTCGAACCTTTTGACCCAACAAATACAGGTGGGGATACACTTGCATCCGGTAGCGCATACAACTGGAATGAATTTTCGATGAAATATGAATCTGATGCCCGAAAAACGATCAATTTTACTTCCAATATTCGGTACGGAGGTTACTATAACGGAAACAAGTTTTCATTCAATGGTGAAATTAATTATCGAGTACAGCCTTATGTAAACCTATCCATATCTACGACTTATGATAAGATTGATCTGCCCAAACCTTTTAAAAGTATGGCCTTTTTATTGATTGGACCGCGACTAGATCTAACCTTTACTAATAAATTGTTTCTCACTACTTTTGTTCAATTTAACGATCAGGCTGATAATGTTAATTTGAATTTGCGTTTTCAGTGGCGTTTTGCACCGGTATCCGATCTGTTTATTGTTTATACAAATAATGCTTATCCGGCTGATTTCCGCACCAAAGACAAAGCGTTGGTAGCCAAGATATCTTACTGGTTTAACTAAACTGTGCCTGAACTTCCCGAAGTTGAAACAGTAGTCTTATCCATCAGGGATCAACTTGTGGGCCGGAAATTCATAAATATTAATGTGTACTGGCCTAAAGTAATGTACAACTTTTCAAAAAAAGATTTTTTAGATAACCTAATTCGAAGAAATATCACCAACGTTCACCGCAGAGGAAAATTTATTGTGCTTTCCTTTGACGAAGATATTCTCGCAATCCACTTACGAATGACTGGTAAACTATATTTTGCTAATGGTAAAACTGAAGGAAAACATATATCCACCAGCATGGAATTAGAGAATGGACAACAGTTAGTTTTTGAGGATACGAGAAAATTCGGCCGGTTTTATTATTACACGTCAAAAGATTTTCTAGATAAAAAACTTGGTATTGAACCGCTTGGCGAAGATTTCACCGCTGAATGGCTGATAGAAAACCTGCACTGTAAAAAGCGAATGATAAAAGCCTTATTGTTGGATCAGCGTATCATCGCTGGACTAGGTAATATTTATGTGGATGAATGTTTGTGGCAGAGCGGAATACACCCAGAAACAAAATCTAATAAAATACAGAAAAAAAATATTAGCACCCTTTGTGAGTCGATCAAAAACACTTTACAATCATCCATAGCTGCGCATGGTACAACCATTGTCAATTTTAGTTACCTTAATGGAAGATCAGGAAAATTTTCAAATCAGTTACAAATTTTCGGGAAAGATGGCCAACCATGTGCGCTCTGCAAAACAGAAATAAAAAAGAAACAAGTTGCGGGTCGCGGTACCCATTATTGTCCCAGGTGTCAGAAGAAACAGTATTAAGAATTATAGGATTTTTCGTTCTTTGGTGAAGTTTTCATTTTACACGTAAATTATACACCCGTGAACAAAAGCCTGAAATTGAAACTAGTACCTTTTCTATTAATTTTCCTTTCTGCATTTATTTTTTCACAAACCCGTGAATTTGTCGAAGAAACTTATGATGACGGTATGCCAAAAATCATAACTATCTTCAAACAATCAGGGAATTCCATTATTATTACGAAGCGCACCTACTGGTATAGTAATGGTCATAAACAAAAAGAAGGCACCTATAAAAATGGGTTGTGGAATGGGAAATGGACTTACTGGAATAAACAAGGTATCAGATATGCGGAGGGCCAATTCAAGGATGGCAAACTGCATGGCATATATAACTGGTACTACGACAGCGGAAAAAAATTCAAACAGGAAGTATTTAAAAATGGGGTTCGCCACGGCAAGAGTACACAATGGTACGAAAATAGCTGGAAACAAATTGAAGGTGAATATGAGGAAGGAAAACGATTCGGTAAATGGATATTCTATAATGAGGATAGAACTATAGATATTGAAAAACTCTTTGGAGAAGAGATTTAAGAACCTTGGGTTGCTGTACTATTAACTGTTAATCCAATCAATATAAACCCATGTGCGGTAGGAAGACACTTACCAAAGACACCCAGGCAATAATTGAAGAGCTGCTTATTGATGAATGGGATCTGAAAGATGAATACAATCCAAGTTACAATATTGCGCCCACGCAAAATTCACCAATTTTAATTTACAATAACAAACGTAAGATAGAGCACATGCGCTGGGGGCTAATACCATCCTGGGCAAAAGATAAAGCTATCGGTGCAAAGATGATTAACGCCCGCGGAGAAACGTTATTAGAAAAACCATCCTTTAAAAACCTTGTGAGTAGCAAGAGGTGTATCGTAATCACAGATGGCTATTTCGAATGGCAAAATAAAGGCACTATCAAAACACCCCATTATTTTCATGACCCTGAGAAAAACATATTGCCAATGGCTGGATTATGGGACGAATGGCGATCTGCCAATGGGGAATTAATGAAAACATATACGGTAATTACGACTACTCCCAAACCAGAATATGCCCATATCCATAACCGGATGCCGGTGATTCTACCGCACTCAGAGATAGATGTATGGATCAATACACGCGACCATTCCCCTACAGCTGCGCTGGATCATGTCCTGCCCTATCGATATGAACTGGAGGTGTATCCCGTTTCTACTTTTGTGAATTCACCAAAAAACAATTCGGCTAGATGCATCACGCCATTTTAAGAAATTGTTAAGCAAATATTCGTAAACAATACAGTAAAGTCAATATTGCTATTATTGCTTGCGCATCAATACAGATATTATGAACTTTCAAGCAGGCAAATGCGTTTTTACCGTTTGAATTTCTATTATTCTATTAGTGATAATCATAAAATAATAAGGGAGATATAAATGAAAAATCGACTTTTTCTATTAACATTCGTTCTAAGCCTGCCACTGGCAATTTTTGCACAAGATGATGCCGTGGTAGAGGAAGCTGCTGTCCTGGAAGAAGCTGTGTGGGGAGAGGTGGGTACTCTAGCTGGTATGGTCACTGACGTCAGTAGCGGCGCGGCATTGGCTGGGGCAAATGTCGTTGTTGAAGGTACAGATTTAGGCGCAGCCGCTGATGCCAGCGGTTCGTACCTGATCGAGAAACTACCCGCTGGAACATATACTGTAACTGCATCAATGATGGGTTACAAATCTTCTAGCGAATCAGTTACCGTTGGTACAGG